>Ga0209515_10001900_pt1 | contig 33453 bp, 31 predicted proteins | sample Subgroupgradi54m_FD_187454 | JGI IMG/M metagenome (GOLD analysis project Ga0209515, IMG submission 187454) | Subsurface groundwater microbial communities from S. Glens Falls, New York, USA - GMW60B uncontaminated upgradient, 5.4 m (SPAdes)... ... | reverse complement strand
GGAAATACATAGATTGGCAAGACAAGAAAGATAGACCGCACCAGCCTCGATTATTCAGCTAGAATCCTCATGCCGGAAAAGGAAACCCCGGGCGTAGGCTTTGCGGAGCCCGGGGAGGAGGTCATTTCTTGCCTTTTTTACAGTAACTATTACTATGTCGAAAGAACAAATTCGAACCCCACAACTAAATTATGAGCAAAATCTCCATTGCCGGAAACTTCGTATTTCCTTCTGGTATCAGCAAAGCAGTAGTTGTTATTGATCTACGTCTCGGTCTCATTGTTGAAATTAGAGGCTATGTCACAACCGCAGATTTGGTACTCGATGACAACCTTTTAATTTTTCCCGGCTTCATCGACATTCATGTCCACGGCCGCGAGGACACTACCGCAAAACAAAATCACAAAGAAAACTATCTCACGCTCGGTCTTGCAGCTATCAACGGTGGAGTGGTGGCAGTAGCTTCTATGCCTAATTTACCAATTCCTCCCACAACAGTTGACATGTATGCGGGGGTTTTGGACTTAGCACAGAAATCGCCGATACCAATTATTCCGTACGGAGCAATCACTCCAGGCTCAAGGCCGTTTAGATTGTTCGAAGAAAGAGTTCCGTTTAAAGCTTTCTTAGCTGAATCAGTAAACGACCTTAAGTTCACATCTCGCAAACAAGCCGATGAAACTCTCCGTTTCTACGGAGGAGAAGATGTCAGTCTGCACTGCGATGATAACGAGATCTTGGCTCAATGCATAAACGAGCCGACACATGAAAGACGGAGGCCGACAGAGTCAGAAGTGCAGGGCATACAGTTTGCCATTAGCCAGCATGAAAAACATAAATTCGGTCGGCTGAAAATTGTGCACTGCTCAACACGAGAAGGGCTGGCTTTGATCGAGAAAGCAAGAATGCGCGGCACGAGAATCTTTGCAGAAGCCACACCGCATCATATTTTTGCCGACCAAACTATCATTACCGATGAAAACCGAACACTGTGGCAGATGAACCCTCCGCTTCGCACTCCAGAAGACAGAGAAGCGACTCTTGAAGGATCTCGCACAGAGACAATCGACGTACTTGCAGGAGATCACGCCCCTCATACCGCGCTTGAAAAAGCACTGATCGAGCAAAACGGCAGATTAATTACCAAGCTCGAAGCGGGTGGAAAAGCGATGTCTGGCATTCCTACGCTCGACACTCACGCCTCTTTCCTGACATGGCTCATGGTTGAAAAAAAATTCAGTCCATTGACCATAGCCAACATTGCCTCTCGAAATCCTGCAGTATGGCTTAATGAATTTCTCCCCAAAGGAGGAAAGACTGGTAAAGGATACGGGGCTATTGAAGAAGGCCGGATTGGGTCACTGACCGTGATTGATCCGAAATGTCCGACTACCATTTCGAGAAATATGCTCAAAACTAGGTGTGGCTGGTCGCCGTGGGAAGGATTCACCTTCCCCGGCCGCGTCACTCATACCATCGTTCGAGGAGTTATTTACGCCCACTGAACGACGATTGATATATCGCCCCCGCGCGCCGCGCGCGGGGGTTTTTTATATCTCCAAGATAAATTTCTCGAGTCCAATTTCAAACTCCACTGCCCCACGCCGAGCATCGGAATAAAGAGCCACTAGTTTTTTAGAAAGATTTTTCAATTCATCCGGCGAAAAGTTTTTCAAAAAACTTTTCGCTTTCATAAAGACAAACGGGGCAAGACCAGCTTCTTTAGCGCTTGAACTTTCAAACGAGACGAGCATCGATTTCAATTGCCAAAACAAAATACCGTGGATTTCTTCGGGGGCACTGTCATGCTGAAGAGCTTTTTGATAGAGCACCCACAAACTTTTTTTATCACGACTGCCAAAGGCGTCAGTCAGCGAAAAAATATTAAAATCTGGTTTCTTTTTTACTGCAGTTTTAGCAAATGAAAATTCCTGCACTTTAGCCGATTTCTTTTCGATTTTGGTAAGTGTCGCTTTATCAACCTTGCCCTCAAGAGCAATAAAAATGTTTTCAGAGGCGGCAATTTCTTGTAAGGCGCTTATAAAAACTTCTTTCGTCTCTTTACTCACAAAAACAGAATCAATAAAAATAATATATTTGTTTTCAAATAATCCTTGTCCGCCAATGGCCTCCTCAAGCCGAGAAGCCGAAAAGCTTTCGGCCTCGAGCTTCACAAAAGAAGCATCCGGCTTCTTAGACCTGAGAGAATCAATCAATTCTTGGGTTTTCGCCCGCGCCCTTTCCTGATCTTCGCCGTATAGAAAATAAAGCATAGAAAAAGTATAACGTATTTAGAGAAAGCTTGTTAGCTTGTAGTTTAGTAGGCAAGAAAAAACCTGTGGCCAGTTAATGGACCACAGGCGTGATGAGTGAGATTACCGAATCCCAATTCGATAGAATTCGGATGGTTTCAATACATTGTCAACAAAGAACGAGAGACTTTCTCCTGTGCCCTTTCGCTCTTCTAGAGCCTTCCAAGGGCCTGACAAATAAGAACACTGCTCTAACACATAGTTCCACCCTGCCTCACTCTTAAAAGAAAGCTCAAAGATGGAGCCGAGAGGTGTAATTGCGAGTTTCACTTCTTTAGCTTGAGGGAGCAATGTGCCTTGCCGAAACAGACGGACAATATTCGAACGCGGCACCCCGTTAAAAAACGAAAAGGATCCCGCCACAAACAATGCATCGTCTTTTCCTGCTACGGCTTTACCGATGCCTTGTTTAAGCACCCCGACCTCCTCTAAGAGCAAGCCGGAACCGGGGTCAAAACCCACATCCGCCGCTCCCCTATCTCCAAGCTTCATAAGATTAGAAGCCAAGGAGCCAATGGGACTTAGAAAATCGCCAGTGACCCAAACACTACTGTTGTTTTGGATTATACAATCATTGATCCAAGAACCACCAGCAAGCGCCGTGACCACAAAGGAGCGATCGACCTTGCCGCCATTCTCGAGCCGAGCCGCAGAATGAGTGGTGAATCCATCAACCGATCGGAAACTGCCGACGAGAAGTATTTTACCGTCAGGAAGTATGGTGATTTTGTTGACACACACAAACCCTTGACCTTCAATGCTTGCATTAAAACCGATATCAAGACTGCCGTCACTTTCAAGCCGAGCAAGGGCTGTACGAGGGACCCCTTGGAAAGTTTTGAAATCGCCACCGACTAGAATTTTCCCTTGAGCATCAATTGCCAAAGCAAAAACGTCTTCGAAGAGAGCCCCAGAACCAGCGTCAAAACTTGCGTCAAGTGACCCGTCGCTATTAAGACGGCCAATGCCATAAAGCAGAGTGTCGCGGTCAAAACGAGTGAAACTGCCGCCGAAGAGCACCTTACCGTCTCCTTGACGTACAAGCGCTCTCACCCGCCCATTAGGATTCAAAGTATCGTTGCTTTTCCTTACTCCTAAACCAACCTTAAAGGTTTGATCCACACCACCTCGACTTTTGAGCCGAGCGAGGCCGCTTTGGGTAACTCCCCCAATAGTGGAGAAGCTCCCCCCAACGATAACTTTGCCATCTGGTTCAACAAGCAAGGCGTCAATCGATTCACCTCCCATAACAGCCCTCACTCCTTCTCCAGGATCAAAAGAAAAATCTAATGATCCGTCTGATTCAAGGCGAGCAAGTCCAAACCGGGCAGTCTCGGCAATTTTCGTAAATACCCCTCCAATAACAATTCTGCCGTCTTCCTGAAGAGCGATCGCCCCAATTGAACCGTCGATAGAGGGCGGATTGAAACCTTGGTCAAGATACTCTGAAGCAGTTCTCACCTTCGACGATGTAAAAACGATCGTCAATGTCACATCGGCAAATGACGGTCGAGGAACAATGAGAACTGAATACTCGCCTTTTGGCGGTGTGCTATATTCCTTGATTTCTTCATTGCCTTCGATTTCTTCGCCGGTATTAAGAGAAACCGCTTGGTACGGCCCATAAACCACAAGATCCGCCTCGCCCCACCCGCCGCTAATAGCGAAAGACAATTTGAGCAAAGCTTCCGGTACATCAACCTTAAAAAGGAAGGCCTCAGCTTCAGAAGCTGCGACCAAATGGTGAAAAGTCCCTTCTGGAATGTGAATCGGCTCGCGGGCAAACCCCCTGAGTGGGGAAAATGCCACTGCCCCAAAGAACACTGCCTTCAAGACAGCACTTATGTGCTTACGCATAATACCCCCGTTGTAAGAAGTTTTAATTGTCGAATAGCTGTAAATAGAGCCAAAGCCCCATTCCTACTCTAGTTTCATTGTAGCACTTATAGGATTATGTCAATGTTAAGAGTTCTATATCGGTGTATAACTTTTTTTCTTCCGCAGAAGCCCTCGCAAGTCTTTTTGCGTGGGCGAATGTGAAGAAAGGGAAGAGGGTCGGAGAAACGGGAGTTTCTCCGTGGCGGAAAGCAGTGAGTCCTCGAACGTTGAAAACCGAGGGGTTTTCAAAATAAATTCAGCTCGCCTAAAATCTCAGAAGCTCGCCACGCTAATTGGACGAGCGGAATTTATTCTCCATATCCCCCCAGTTTTTGCCAACAGAAGCATCGACCACAATCGGCACTCCCTTAGTGTCGTCGAGCGGCAGAACATTTTCCATAATTTTTTTGATTTTAGGAAAAACCGAATCTACTTCCTCATCTTTAATTTCGTAGACCAACTCATCATGAACTTGAAGCAAGGGGTATACTTTTTCTCCGAGACCGCTTTTTACAGTCCAAGCATCAGCGTGAACCATAGCAAGTTTTGTGATGTCGGCGCCGGTTCCTTGAATTGGCGCATTAATTGCCATACGCTCCGCCGAGGCGCGAATGTACGGAATCTTTGATTTAATGCCCTCGAAATAACGGCGGCGGCCGAAAAAAGTTTCGGTATATCCTTTTCGTTCCGTATCGGCTTTCACTTTATCGAGATATTCGGCAAGGGTTTTAAAATTAGCAAAATAGTCATTATAAAATTTTTGGGCTTCGGCGCGATCGGTCCCCAAATTGGCGCGCAGAGCATTAATACCCATGCCGTAAATAATGCCGAAGTTTATCACCTTGGCTTTGCGTCTCATTTCTTTATCAACTTTTTCTTTAGGCACGCCAAAAACTTCTGCCGCCACAGACGTGTGCACATCTTGGCCACTTTTAAAAATTTCAATTAATTTTTCATCACCGGAAAGAAAAGCGGCGATGCGCAATTCAATCTGCGAATAATCGAACGCAACCAAAGAGTAGCCTTTCTCGGCTATAAAGGCTTTTCTAATAGCCCGGCCAAGATCGGTTTTGTTTGGAATATTCTGCAAATTGGGGTCGGTGGAAGCCATTCGGCCGGTGGTGGAACCCGCTTGAAGAAAAGTGGTATGAAGACGAGACTGCTCGTCCAATTGTTTTGGGATAGTATCTATATAAGTAGTGAGAAGCTTCGATAGCTCGCGATAGGAAAGAATGAGATCAATGATCGGATGCAATTCCCTCATTTTCACCAATTCGGATTCACGGGTTGATTTCGCCCCGCCCTCCGTTTTTTTCAAATTTTTTGCCGTCAATTTTAAAGTATCAAAAAGCACTTCTCCCAACTGTTTCGGAGAATTAATATTAAATTCGCCGCCAGCATGCTCCCAAATTTTATTTTGCAATATCAAAAGCTCGGCATGATATTTTTGGGAGAGACGATCGAGCTCCCTCGTATCAATTTTTACACCACGCTCTTCCATCTTTTCGATAACCGGCATAAGCGGCAATTCAATTTCTTTGAAAACACGGTGCAATCCCCTCTTTTCAATTTCACCGAGTATCACATTTCGGGCTTCCTCCCACTTTTCTGTTTTAGCGAAATTAAAAATATCTTCAAGGGTGGGCGCCGTTAGATTCGAATTGATAAGCCACAAAGCAGTAGAAATTTCTTTTAATTCCTTCGGGGGGATATCCTGGGCTGGTTTTTGGCCCTCGCTGACGTCCAGCAAGGTGCCAGTTTCTTTTCGGAATAATTCTTTAACCCGGGCTCCTAATGTCCTGAAATCCAATTCATTGAAAAGCGACATAATAGCTTCAACATCAACGCTCGTTTTCCATTCGGCTTCAGGCAGAACAAAATCAATCGGCGCGTCACGCCTGATGGTTGCAAGCATTTTGCTAAATTCGGCCTCCTCCTCCCCTTCCTCGAGCAACTTCACAATTCGCTCTTTAATACCAGCTTTTTCAAAAGCTTTTTTATCACTCTTTAGTTTTTTATAGATATTTTCAATTGAACCGAAATTGGTGATGAGTGTCGTTGCTGTTTTTTCGCCAATACCAGCAATGCCGATAATATTATCGGACGGATCGCCACGCAAACCTTTATAATCCGGCAGAAGTTCCGGGCCGAAACCAAATCGCTCGAGCACCGCTTCCTCGTCGTAGACAATAGTGTCGGTAATGCCTTTTTTCAAAGTATAAACTCGAACCTTTTTATCGTTCACCAGTTGGAGCGTATCCATATCGCCTGACGCAATCATGATATCGATGTCGGGGCGGTCTTTCAGCTTTTCAACAATGGTTCCTAAGATATCGTCAGCCTCAAAACCAGGCTTATCGTAGGCTGGAATATTAAAAGCTTTAAATACATCGCGCGATCTTTTTATTTGAGCAATGAGCTCATCGTCAGTTTTTTTCCTCGTTCCTTTATACTGCTCGTACGCCTCACGTCTGAATGTCGGCCCCGGCAAATCAAACGCTCCGATTAAATAATCAGGTTTCAAATCAGCCGCAATGCGGATAATCATCGCTGCCAAGCCATAGAGCGCCCCCGTCGGCTCGCCCTTCGATGACGAAAAATCCGGTAAAGCGTGATACGCACGATGCAAAATTGCATGCGCATCAAGTAAAACCAACTTCTTAGTCTTTAGTAGGCCACCTTCAGTTTTAGAATTGCTTACCTTTTTTGCCATGAGACAATTGTATACCAGTTTTAAATATAAAAAAGCCGTTTTGATATGGAAACCAAACGAGATTAGGAAAATTTAATTATTCTAGTTTTTTCATCAATAAATTCAAAGTGGATGATGTGAATGTTTTTAGGCAAAACACTTTTGACATTTTCCGGCCATTCGATAAAAACTAAATTGTGAGGATCATTGAAAATTTCGGCGATGCGCAACTTGGCTAATTCTTCTCCACTTTCGAGGCGATAGGCATCGATGTGGATAAGAAGGGTATAGGGTTGAGGAACGAACACTTGCCTGCCCGCCGAAGCTGTTTCGGCGCAGGCGGGGAGTTCCGAAAGACCTTGAGCTCCGATGTCCATCGGAGCGAAAGGTGTACTGCTCCTGTAAGGAGAAGGGTTTAGGGTATAGAGCTTCATGAGAACGAAGGTGGGGCTCAAAACTGGTTCGGCGACGCCAAGAATTTTTGCGACAGCTTTTACAAATGCCGTTTTGCCAGAACCTAAATTACCAGAAAGGCCAACAACTGTCGCTGTTTTGCCGGGCTTCAGGTCTTCAAGAAACTTTTTTGCTACTACTTCGGTTTCGGCAAGTGAATGGGATTCCGTCTTCATTACTTTATGCTAGCAAAACCAAAAGAAAAACGCACCCAATCTCACGATTGAGTGCGTTGTACTACTTCCACTATCTCCTTGGTGCTTGAGGCGGAGGCCTTGAGACCGGTGCGGCGGGAGGCGGTCTAGAAACAGGAGCTTGCGGTGGGGGTCGAGAAGGAACAGTCGTCACTGGTGAGAGTGGAGGTGGACGAGACGCAACTTCCGATCTCGGCGCTATCGGCGGTGGTCGAGAAACGTACGTGCGTGGTTCATAGCAAACTTCCCTCTCATGGCGCACTGGATAATGATATCCATACCCAGAGTCGACATACCCACCGAAGTGAGCATGATAACGAAACGGCCGATAATATGGGTCATAATCATAATATGAATATCCATAATATCGCGGATACCCAAACGTGTATCCGCCTGGCCCGTAATCATATGAGGTTCCATACTCTGGGACTTGCGAGGCGCGCCCTACAGCCTCGTACTCTTCCTTACTATACGGCCGGTCTTTCGGAAAGTCCGGATCGCGGCTTGGCGACTGCCACTCCAAAGGATGAGTGGGAACAGGACGCTGTACAATATAATGCACTTCCCTCACCGGAAATGCATCGTCCGCTTGCCTCTGTAAAGCTTCAGCACTCTCCGTCGGTACGATGGTTCGGAAGATATATCCCTCTTTCTTAACCTCGACGGTGTTGGTAACCGGCGGAGCAACAAAGATAGGAACTCCTGCCACCACCCGATCAGGCTTCGGAGCATTCACTGTGTTTGTATTGGTGACAATGGTTTTTTTCTTGGCTTCGACTGCGACAGTCGTGAGGATGAACGTCGAACAAAAGATGTAAAGAGCTTTCACAAGTCCTTTCGGTTTAAGTTTGTCTGTTTACGGTGATGATAATAGCAGACTTATCACAATTTGTCAATTAAGAAAACGTCTTCCCAGACTTTTGTATGGCCGCAAAACTAGGGTACAATTGAGTTTATGATTCACTTCGACGAAGACAAACAGCGCCTTAAAATCGAGGAGCTTCACAAAAAAGAAGAAGAAGAATACGTAAAAATGGCAGCCTCTCGGCGCGCTATGAGTTATGTGAATCTCGCTTCCTCACCCATAGATACCGACGCCTTGCGGCTTATTCTTGAAACGCGCGCCCGGTCGGCAAAAATTGCCCCATTTGTATTGGTTGGCAAAAAAGTTGGCGTGGCCGTCCTCAATCCAGACCTTGCCGACACCCAAACAGTAATTAAAGAACTTGGGGAAAGAGGATATACGGTGAGCGTTCACCTGGCATCAGAGGCAAGTCTTACTAAAGCGTGGGATAAATACAAAGAACTTTCATTCGCGTTCGAAACAAAAGCGGGGGCTCTTGATATTTCAAATGAACAGATCACGAATATGGTTAAAACGCTCCACGCCATGCCTGATATCAAAAAAAATATCGAGGAAACACTGGCACAGAAAAAAAGCTACCGTATTTCGCGTGTTGTTGAAATTGTTATTGCCGGTGCCTTATCTCTCGATGCTTCCGATATCCACATTGAGCCGGAAGAAGGTTATGCTCGTCTCCGTTATCGGCTCGACGGTGTCTTAAACGATGTCCTTGATTTTGATCTTGATACTTTTTTGCTGGTGCTTTCGCGCATCAAATTGCTCTCGAGTTTGAAATTAAATATTAAAGCGGCGTCGCAAGATGGACGGTTTTCAGTAAAACTGAACGAACAGGACATTGAAGTGAGAACCTCAATTTTGCCCGGGGCATATGCCGAATCAATTGTCTTGCGTCTCCTTAATCCGAAATCGATTGCCGTATCCATAGAAGAACTCGGTATGGAACCGAAACTTTTGAAAATCCTCGAGAGAGAGATTGAAAAGCCAAACGGCATGATTTTGAATACTGGACCGACAGGCTCCGGCAAGACCACGACACTCTATGCCTTCATGAAAAAAATTCACAACCCGCAGGTCAAAATCATCACTATAGAAAATCCGATTGAATACCACCTGCCGGGCATTGTCCAAACCCAAACTAATGCTGAAAAAGGCTATACCTTTGAAGAGGGTCTGAAATCTTCTCTGCGGCAAGACCCGGATGTTATTATGGTCGGCGAAATTCGAGATCCAGAAACAGCCGGCATTGCCGTCAACGCTGCGCTCACTGGTCACCTTGTTTTTTCAACTCTCCATACCAACAATGCCGCCGGCACTTTCCCCCGCATGATTGATTTCGGTGTTAACGCTAAAGTACTTTCTTCTTCAATCACTATTGCCATGGCCCAGCGTTTGGTGCGCCGACTCTGCGAATCATGCAAAAAAGAAATTCCACTCGTGGGCTCCCCCAAACAGCTCGTGGAACGTATTTTCAAGACAATTGATGATCCAGAATACAAAGATTTGCTTCGACCCTCCGTATGGGAAGCAAAAAGCTGTGAAAAATGTAACTTTACCGGCTACAAAGGACGAGTGGCTATTTTTGAGGCCATTCGCATGGATGAAAAAATTGAGAAAGTGGTAAATGAAAACCCGAGTGAACGGGAAATACGGGCCGCGGCAAAATCACAGAGAATTTTATCGATGCAGCAGGCAGGTATCGTAAAAGTTCTGAAAGGAGTGACGTCACTCCAAGAACTTGAACGGGTTATCGACATTGATGAGGAAGATGTGCAGGAAAAAATTGATGAAGCAGAGGCCGAATCAAATCATAAAACAAAAAAAGGGGGGCCGGCAGAAAAAAATCAGAGCGCGTAGAGCGTTCTGATTTTTTTCTGTGTCAAAAACTTTTTGCTTTTTATAAAAATCTGCTTTGGAATGTATTTTTTTGTTGCCTCTCTCTGAAGTGAAAGTTAGTATGAACAAGTAGAGAAAAAAGTCGAGCATATAAATCTCTAAGCAATACTTTTCGCGAGAGAAAAGTTAAACTCAATTTCCAAGGAGAACCCCAGGGGACGCACAAGGCGGACTCCAGGATTTCCTCGAAACAAAGCCATTCGAGCTAGTGAAAGCCTTAATTGCTTAGAGATTTATATTCTCGAAGGGCTGTTTAGTGCAACTTTTGAAATTGGATGAAATTTGAGGCGTGAGCGAAGCGCGACTGAGCTGTATGAGCAATACTGCGAAGGAGCCCTGGAGCGAAACAACGAAAAAGTTCGCCAATTTCAAAAGTTACACCAAAAATAAAAAGCCGCTCGCTAGTGCTAGGCTTTCTGCCGAGAGTTTAGCATACTATTAATTTTTGTCAAGCAGACGGGACGACTTACCATTTGCTTTGAGTGGTCTGAATTTGCAGTATAATGTCCGTATGGACACCGTCGAAAAAGAAACTCTTTCAAAAACAACCCCCGATGAGGGCTTTTTGGACACAAAACTTCGGCCTGCGGCGTGGGATGAGTATGTGGGACAGCAGAATATCAAGAATAATCTGAAAATCCTTCTCGGAGCTGCGGCAGAACGCAACCACCCACCCGAACACGTACTCTTTTACGGCCCCCCGGGCCTCGGTAAGACCACTCTCGCCCACCTCATCGCCAAAGAAATCCGAACCCAGATAAAAATCACCTCGGGACCGGCCATAGAGAAAGTCGGTGATCTGGCCTCCATCCTCACTAACCTCACCGCAGGAGATATTTTGTTTATTGACGAAATCCACCGACTGAATAAAGCTATTGAAGAAATCCTCTACCCTGCTATGGAATCAGGATCGCTCAATATTATTATCGGCAAAGGCCCCTCTGCCCGCACCATTCAACTTGACCTGCCGCCTTTCACGCTTATAGCCGCCACCACCCGTATTGCCATGATTAGCGCGCCCCTACGATCGCGATTCTCTGGGGGCGTATTCCGACTGGAATATTATACTGAAGAAGAAATTGAAGAAATTGTCGGCCGATCGGCTGGCATTCTCGGCATTTCCATAGAAAAAGAGGCTCTAACGGAAATTGCCAAGCGAAGCCGCTATACACCGCGAACTGCCAACTACTTATTGAAACGATGCCGCGACTACGCTCAAATGGGCAAGCAAAATTTAAACCAAAAAATTGTAAATGAGGCTCTCAAGCTTTTGGGTGTAGATGAAGCAGGCCTCACCGAAACCGATCGGAAGCTTCTCCTCTGTATTGCAGACAAATTTCACGGCGGCCCAGTTGGGCTTAATACGATTGCCGCTTCCCTTTCCGAAGAAGAAGCCACGATTGAGGAATACAATGAACCTTATCTCATGCAGATCGGTTTTATCGAGCGCACGCCGCGTGGCCGAATAATCACAGAACTGGGGTATAAGCATTTTGGGAAGACAAAACCGGGACAGCAGGAAGCGTTTAGGGTATAGCGTATAGGGTTTAGATAAAAAAGCCCCCGAGAAGGGGCTACTTGGAGAGTATTTACTTCGAATACAGAAGATCGAGGTAAGTGAGAAGTCCTGCGACCACAAGACAAATAAACATAAAGGTAAGAACAAGTTTTGGTCTTCGGAGGGGTGAGAGGAACTTGATAATTTCAGTTTTCATAACCTCACTTTCTTTTTAGTTTCTAATCCCAGAATAGCACAAAAATTGCTCGCTTTCCCCACCTTGCCCAATTCCATCTTTTCCTTATACTTCTTTTATTACTAAACGCTAGACCCTAAACGCTTCTTTATATGTCGGGACATAATCGCTGGACACAAATCAAACACAAGAAAGCTAAAACCGACGCACAGAGGTCGAAGGTTTTTGGCAAGTTTGCGAAACTTATCACCGAAGCGGCAAAGAAGGCAAAAGGCAGCATGGCAGATCCAACACTTAAAGCAGCAATCGATAAAGCCAAAGAAATTAACATGCCGGCAGATAATATTGAACGTGCTGTTAAAAAATCTACGGAAGCCGGCGGCGCGAGCATGGAGTTAATCACTTACGAAGCCTATGGCCCGGGAGGATGTGCTCTTATCATCGAAGCCCTTACCGACAATAAAAATAAAGCGGCGCAGGAAGTAAAATTTATTCTCTCAAAAAATGGATTCGCGCTTGCTGGCATCGGAGCGGCGGCGTGGGCTTTTGAAAAAACCCACGATGGCTGGCTTCCTCGACAAACCATGCCCATTTCCGAAGCAGACGGCACGGCTCTTGAAAAATTAATTGAGGAGCTGGAAGAAAGCGACGAGGTGCAGGAGGTTTACACAAATGCCGAATAACAAGTATTTAGTACTTAGAACATAGTAATTAGAAAAAATCTTCAAATCCTATTCCCTACTAATTACCAAGTACTAGTTACTAAGTACTAATTATTATGACTCGTATTCTCGCCATTGATCCTGGCTACGAACGATTAGGTATAGCCATACTGGAAAAAGAAAACGGTAAAGAGCGTTTGCTGTATTCAGATTGTTTTAAAACCAAAGCGACGATTCCCCATCACCAAAGACTGTCCTTACTAGCCGAGGAAATAAAGAGGGTTATTAATGAATACCAACCAAAAAGCCTTGCTATTGAAACTTTACTTTTTAACTCAAATCAAAAAACTGCTCTCAAGGTGGCGGAAGCACGCGGCGCGATTCTTGCATCGGCATCATCGCTTGGTTTGGAAGTTTTTGAGTACACACCACTCCAAATAAAAATTGCGGTCACTGGGTACGGCAGAAGCGATAAGAACCAAATGATCAGTATGGTTAAAAAATTAATAGCCGTTCCCGACGGTAAAGCGCAAGATGATGAGTATGATGCCATCGCTTGCGGCCTCACCTGCCTTGCTTCAGAAAAACAATTGTCCACACATTCCTAAAAAGGTTATTGCAAAAATAATCCAGTATGATAAAACTATGGCAACCTAATAGCGCCCTAATTAAATGAGCGCTCGGTCGTTTACAACAATAATGTAAAAAAATGGATTTTTACAACGACATGGATATCGAGGAAGATGAGGATGAAGAAGAGACGGCCACCGATGAAGCGTCTCTCGAAAGTGATGACGCAGGTATGATATAAGACACAAAAAAACTCCGCACTCTGCGGAGTTTTTTGTTAAAAGTTTTAAGCTTTTCATACTCACCAAACAATACAACGTTGGAACCTATTTCATAAGTTCTACTACCCTTTCTGCAACTGATTTTGGATCTATATAAGTGGTATCAATTATAGGGTAACCGTATTTCTTGTATATTTCACGCAATACAGGCAAAAAGCGGCTATTGTTTTCAATAAAAGCTTCTGCTGAACCCACCACTCTTTCAAGATCATCTTTCACCTTCTTATTCTGATTTCGATTTCGTAACCGTCGCTCAATTACTTTTACATCTCCATCAAGTAGTATCGTTCTGACCTCTAAATCAGGAAAGTTTTTGTTTAAAGATTCAATCTCATCAGGGTTTACAATTCCGCAAACAACAACAGTAATACCTTCAGTAGATTTTTTATTGCCGAGAGTAATCCACTCAAGTGTCCTGTTTATCCGCCATGAATGATCCGCGCCAGTCGGCACAGCCCCTTCGTCAAAGTCATGTATTTCAAAATTCCCTGACAAGAGTGATTTTAAGTCTGGCATAATCGTGGTTTTACCAACTCCGGACACGCCTGATATAAAATATACAAATTTATTCTTCACTGTGATGGAATACTAGGGCTAAGATATTTTGCTGATTGCTTAGGTCTCGATTTTTTATTGCTACGCTAGTAAAAACAATGTTCTTTTTTACTTTTAACTTTAGTTTTGCGCTTTTCGCTTTAAACTTTACGTTAGTTTGATCTTCACAAACCGGCGTTTGCCGATTTTGAGATTTAAAGGAGAAGAAAGAGCAAACTGCGGGTCAGTGATTTTTTCTTTGGATTCGATGATGGAGATTGCCCCTTCATCAACGAGACGGCGAAAGTCTGATTTAGAAGCAACGATATTACCAAGAAGCAAAGCCTCGACAAGAGAGGTGCCTGTGTCGACAGAAACTTCAATTGCTTCTTCGGGCAATGCTCCCTTTTTAAATGTCTCAATAAACTGCTCTCGCGCTTTTTTAGCCGCCTCTTTTCCATGATAAAGCCCGACAATTGCCTCCCCCAATTCCATTTTCAAATCACGAGGATTTTCCCCTGCCTTCATCCTCTCTTTTATTTTCTCTAGCTCTTCTTTTGAAATGTCGGTGCAGAGAAAAAAATATTTCTCGATCAGTTCGTCTTTCAAGGACATAACCTTGCCGAACATGTCCGCTGGTGTATCAATAATCGTAATGACATTACCCCAACTGGTGGACATTTTTCTACCGTCAGTCCCTTCAAGCATAGCAAGGGTTAAAATATCCTGTTCCGGCTGTCCATAGTGCTTTTGAATGGTACGGCCGGCTTTTAAGTTAAATAACTGGTCAAAACCGCCGATTTCAACATCAGCTTTCACAGCCACGGAATCATAGCCCTGCATAAGCGGGTATAAAAATTCACGAAGGGAAACTTCATCTCCGCTTTCAAGTCTTTCTTTAAAATTACGACGGCTCGACATTTGAGGCACAGAAAAACTTTCGGCAAGTTCGGCGATTTCGCTGAAGCCGAGTTTTGAGAGCCACGAGCTGTTGAAACGAAACTCTGCTTTCTTTATATCAATAATTTTGGCGATTTGTTGTTTATACGTCGCTAAGTTTTTCTTGATAGCAGCAGAGGTGAGCATAGGTCTTTTCTCAAGTTTGTCTGAAGCGTCACCAATAAGAGCCGTGAAATCACCAACAATTAAGACAACGTGGTGGCCAAGCCTCTGGAAATCGCGCAATTTACGAAGAGTGATAGCCCGTCCCAAATGAATAGCCGGCCCCGTCGGATCTATACCAAGTTTTATGCGCAATTGTTTCCCCGACCGGAGTTTCGCAAGTAAGCTTTCTTTCACAAAAACGTCTTCAACTCCTCGAGTTATGAGATCGGTTACCGTGACTTCATCGGCAGTTACTTTAGCTTTAGCTTTCCATATCATCCTTAAACTCTATCACAAACTTCAAAATGGAAAAACCGCGTGCTAGTATAGTACTAATGAAAAGAAAAAGGCGAGCTAAGCATTTTATCAAAAACACCTTTATAGGAGGGCTTATTTTTGTCTGCGTTGCCGGCGGCCTCTCTTTCCTGTGGCTTAGCTCGTTTAAAATTCCGAACCTAGAAACCTTCGAGAGTCGGAAAATTGCCCAATCAACAAGGCTCTATGACCGAACTGGTCAGATTCTTCTCTATGAAATAAATGACAAAGCCAAAAGAACACTCGTCCCTTCCGATCAAATCTCTAAGAACATAAAAAATGCTGCCGTGGCCATTGAAGATGCGGAATTTTATCAACATAACGGCGTGAAAATAAGCTCTTTTTTGAGAGCAGTTTTCGCCAATCTTACGACCGGCAAGTTTAGCCAAGGTGGGTCAACGATCACCCAGCAAGTAGTAAAAAATTCCCTGCTCACTTCTGAAAAAACAATTTCCCGAAAAATTAAAGAATGGATTTTGGCCCTTCGGCTTGAAAAGATCTATGACAAAGAAACGATTCTTGCCTATTACCTTAACGACGCACCGTACGGCGGCAACATTTACGGCATTGAGCGCGCCAGTGAAATGTTCTTTGGCAAGAAAGCCTCCGAGGTGACCCTTGCCGAAGCGGCCTATCTTGCCGCTATCCCCAACGCCCCGACCTACTATTCACCATATGGCACGCACCGCGACAAACTCGAAGATCGCAAAAATTTGGTTTTAAAAAGAATGGTAGAAAATAATTTTATTACCGAAAAGGAGAGCACACAGGCTCTGGCGGAAAAAGTGGAATTCAAGCCAACAGATGAAGAAAGCCTTAAGGCTCCTCATTTTGTTATTTTTGTAAAAGAATACTTAGAGAAAAAATATGGCGAAGCGGCCGTGCGTGAGGGCGGACTAAAGGTTATCACCACCCTTGACTACACTCTTGAGAAAAAGGCTGAAGAGATTGCTAAAAGATACGCTCTACAAAACGAGAAAAACTTTAATGCAGAAAATGCTTCTGTTGTTGCTATAGATCCGACCACCGGCCAAATCCTTGTGATGGTAGGATCCCGCGACTATTTTGATAAAAAAATTGACGGAAACTTCAATATTGCACTTGCCAAACGCCAACCTGGCTCATCCTTTAAACCTTTCGTCTACGCCACAGCGTTTAAAAAGGGCTATTTACCTGAAACAAAAGTGTTTGACCTGCTGACAGAATTCTCCACTGCTTGTAACCCAGACGGGACACCGATTATTCCAGGCCACGAGGACGAATGCTACATGCCAGTTAATTATGATGGCAAGTTCCTCGGGCCCATTAGTTTACGCGACGCCTTGGCCCAATCAAGAAACATCCCTGCCATTAAAACTCTCTACCTTGCCGGCATGAAAGATTCTCTCCAAACAGCCCAGAGTTTAGGCATCAGCAGTCTCACTAATGTCAACCGCTACGGTCTTACTCTTGTTCTTGGTGGCGGTGAAGTTTCTCTTTTGGAGATGACCTCAAGTTATGGTGTCTTTGCAAATGAAGGGGTGCGGAACGACTACACAGCACTTCTCGAAGTAGATGATGCAAATGGGAACGTTCTTGAAAAATACGAGCCGCATTCCTACCCAGTCCTTGATCGGCAAGTTGCTCTCACCATTTCAGACATTTTGTCGGATAATGTAGCTCGCACTCCGGAATTTGGTGCTGATTCCGCTCTTTATTTTCCTTCATACAACGTAGCCGTAAAAACAGGTACAACCAACAACTATAGAGATGCTTGGATCCTCGGTTACACCCCTCATTTCGTGGCTGGTGCCTGGGCAGGAAACAATGACAACACACCGATGGAAAAGAAGATTGCTGGGTTTATCATTGCTCCGCTTTGGCATGAGTTTATGGCAGAGGCTTTGACAGCTTTACCAAAAGAGACATTTACCCCACCGGATCCTGTAGACCACTCGAAGATAAAACCAGCCATACGAGGTTTTTGGGAAGGAAACAAAGTGTACACTGTAGATAAAGTAACAGGAAAACTGGCGACTGAAAGCACTCCTGTAGAGATGAGAGAAGATCGGGTGGTAAAAAATATTCACAGTATTCTTTATTGGGTTGATAGAAATAACCCACTTGGCGACCCGCCGCTCTCACCTGATAGCGACTCACAGTTTAAACTATGGGAATACCCAATTCGGAAATGGGTGGCCGAACAGCATATCACTGAGGAAGCAGATACGGTCATACCAACAGGCACAGATGATGTCCATACCCAAAACGGCGCACCTAAAATAAAAATTACAAATCCCAAGGAGGGTGTTTCTTACCCGAGCTCCGCAAAAATCGCTGTTTCCATCGAATCAACTGGAAACTTCCCCCTCGCTCGCATTGACGTCTTTATTAACAACTCCTACGTCGGCACAAGTGCCTCGGCTCATCCCTCATTCTCTTTTGTTCCAAGCACTGAACGAGCCGTGACGGCGTCAAATACCCTTCGAGTAGTGGGATACGACAGTGTAGGAAACTCGGGGGAAGCAACGAGTCACTTCACTGTTTCCTTCTAAAGGAAACAGTGAAGTGGAAATCTCAAGCATAAAATTCCAAATCCGAAACAAATTCAAATATTTAAATGAAGAAAACGAAGGAATGTACCTGTTTTGAATTTAGATCTTGGGATTTAAATATTATTTCGGATTTGGTGCTTTGGATTTAGTGCTTTCTTCACCTAAGGTCTTTTATATTCCTCCCCGACACATCAGCGTTGAGAAAGTTTAAAATTAAAGTTTTTTTGAGATATATTTGGTTTTTTAGCGCCGGATGAGCGTGCACGTACGCTATTCCATCACGAATTTTAATTTCTTTCTCTTCAAGAACGATCCCCTCCGTCGCAAGGACACGGCTAATGAGACGCCGTGACGCAATTCCCTCCCCGCCAAGAGTTTTAAATTTTTCTAAAAACGAAGCGATGTTAAACATATTGTATTAAAATTCCTTAAATCTTCGAAATTTTCGGGGTTGGATGCAGTTTTAGGCGCGAGCGAGGAGCGAAACGAGGCGTACTCGGAGTACGGTGAGTGAGCACCGGAGCTCGCAACAACAAAATGCGCCAACCCCGAAAATTTCCCTATTTGTTCATAGGCATGACGAGATAGGTGAAAGAATTATCCGACACCCCCCTCATCACCATCGGTCGATGCATTCCTGAAAACCCCACAGTAACGCTGTCGGCTTCAATAGACTGGAACGAATCATTGATGTATTTATAATTAAAATGTATTTCGATTGGTTCTCCCTTAACAACAGCATCAAGCGAGTTTGAATTCTCCCCAAGTTGGCCATTTTTTGTCTTAACAATAAATTCTTTCTTTTGGGGATCCGCTTTGATGTTGATTTGGTTAAAAGTGTCTGAAAAAATATTGGCGCGTTTTAATGAGTCAGCAAAATCTTGTTTCAAAACAACCACATCTGTTTTAAATTCCTTCGGGATAATTTGGTGATAGTCAGGAAAGGTACCATCAACCGTTCGTGAAGTGATATATAAACCATTGTAGCTAAAAGAGATTTGATTAGCGCCCATAGTAACCTCTATGGAATCATTAATGGATTCCAAAGCTCCTATGAGTTGGGAAATATTTTTGGCGGGAATGAGCACCGCTTCAACATCTTTAGTGTTTTTGATGCGAATTTTCTTTTCCGCCAGCCGAAATGAATCTGTGGCCACAAAAATGAGGTAATCCTGATCACTGTACATATACACACTTGAAAGTTCTGGTTTCATCGCAGACACAGCTGAACTATACGATACCGCTTTGAGGCCTCTAACAAAATCTTTAGCTTCAATTTTTATTTTTTTATCACTAATTAAATGCGGAATGGTTGGAAAATCATCTGTGGGTAAAGATTTAATGAGGGCGTTTGTTTTCGAACCTGATACAAAAACATTTCCCTCTCGAACTTCTAGTTGTATATTCTTATCCCCAGAAAGACTTTGTAAAAAATTAGATAAAACACTTGCTGGTACTGCCGCTTTTCCTTCTTCTTTTATTTTTACCGGAATCCGAACTTCAAAACCAACCTCAAGATTAGTGGCTCGAATAAGGAGTTCCCCTTCTTTAGCTTCAAAAAAGAGGCAGGATAGAACAGGAAGGGTTAAATTTTTACCTGTATATTTTTCCCCAATTTTTACCATTGCTGTAATTTTTTCTTTTACCCCTTCTATTTTCATATTTCTTTTTTATATAACTACTAATCCTATTAGTTGTGGGTATATGTGGATATATTTTTTAACAGCCCCACTCTAACCTTTTTTTGTTTATTTTTTATACATAAGATGGGGATAGGTGTGGATATGTGCTGAGTAGTTTTTTGTTTTTCTTTTTTCCTATCTTTTTTACCCACCTTATCCTCAACTTTTCTTTCTTTTTTCCACAGTTTTCTTCACACCTTTATATCATCGTTCTAATTTGACTAATGTCTTGCATCAGTGTTGGATCTACTTTTAAGTCATTCTTTATTTTATCGCAGGAGTGAATGACTGTCGTGTGATCGCGGCCGCCAAGTTTTTGGCCAATCGACGGGTAGGAAATATTAAAATCCTCGCGAAGAATATACATGGTTACTTGACGTGGCTTTACCACTTCTTTTTTTCTGGTTTTTTCGTATATACTTTCTTCATCTATATTGTAGAAGTTTGCAATAACTTTAATAACATCTTTAACTGAAACGTTTTTCTTTGGCCGGGCATTGTTCTTAATAAGATTTCTAACCTCCATAAGAGTTAAATCCCTTGCTTTTAGTTGAGCTTGGCAAATAATGGCATTCACATTCCCCTCAAGTTCTCGGATATTTGACTCTGCTGATGAGGCCAAGAATTCAACCACATCTGGAGGTAGAACAGAGTTAGATTGAGCCGCTTTAGCTCTTACGATTGATGACCGTGATTCCTGATCAGGGACGGGGATGTCAACAAGCATTCCTTGAGCAAAACGGGACTTAAGCCGGTCTTCGAGAGTGGGGATAAAGTTAGGATGTTTATCAGACGAGAATATAATTTGCTTGTTGTTGTCGTATAAGTAATTAAACAAATGAAAAAGCTCCTCCTGGGTTTTTTCTTTATTCGAGAGAAATTGAATATCGTCCATAATCAACACATCATACTTACGGTATTTTTCTTTAAACTGATTAGCCTTGCCGCTCATAACTGAGTTTGTATAATCAATAACAAATTTCTCGGAGGAAATGTAATACACTTTTTTATTACTGTATGCTGTTTTTATATAATTGCCGATTGCTTGAATGAGGTGGGTCTTGCCGTGTCCGGTGTTCCCATAGACAAAAAGAGGGTTATAGGTAATGCCGAGCTTTTTTATAATTGCCTGAGAGGCGGCATGGGCAAGTTCATTAAACGGCCCCACCACAAAAGATTCGAAGGTGTAGCGAGGGTTTAAGTTGTCTTCTTTGTTTATATAGAAGTCAGAAAGAGGCAGTTCCCCCATCACTTGAGGTGAGGGTGTTTTTTGGGCCTCCAGCATTTTCTTTTTAAAATCATCACGAGTTACCACATACTCAAGCGCTCGGACGTTCTCGCCGAAATCTCTTAAAGCTTTAAGAATCGGCTTATGATATTTGTTATGGAGCCAGTCTTTTACAAAAGCGTTTGGAACCGAAACGTACACAACACCATCTTCTTGTTTCAAAATATATGCATCCTTAAACCATGTGCTGAAATTTGCTTTTGAAACAACAAATTCAACTTCAGAAAGAACCTTATCCCACAATTGTTTGTTGTCTGTCATAGTTGTTAAAAACAAAAAAGCAAATTTAAATTAGTGGAGCTTATTATATACTACGAGCTTCTGGGGAATAGTTGTGCAAAGTACATAAGTATGTTGATAAGGTGGGGACAACAGAAATGTGAAGCTAAAAACGAAAAGTGTAAAACTAAAGAGTTCCGGATTTTCCGTGGCGGGAAATTAAACTCCGTAGTTTTACGTTTTTCGCTTTGCACTTTACGCCACTTTCGTCTATACTAGCTCTATGTCTTTCACCTACAACCCAAAAAAACGAAAACGAGCTAAAAAACATGGTTTTTTAGGTAGAATGAAAGATCCCGGAGGCCGGAGTACTATTAATCGGCGCCGTCTCAAAGGTAGGAAAAAGCTTACTGTGTAAGGTTTTTTAATCAAATCTATCTATACATGCTCGGTCGCTCATATCGAGTAAGAAAGGAAGATTTTAAAGACGTTCTCGCCCGAGGGCGTTTTTTGCATTGCCCTTTTGTCATGGTTCGTTTTTTAAATCAAAACAGGAAACAGTCTCGCTTGGCCGTGGTTGTACCAAAATCTGTGTCTAAAAGCGCGGTAGTCCGTAATAAAGTGAAACGCAGGATATGGGGGGTCCTCGAGGCGGCCTATCCCTCTCTTTTAACGAGCTGTGACATTATTTTTTTTGCAAAAAAAGGGAGCGAGCGAGCTCGGGCGGCTGAATTAAAGGAAATGGTACTCACTCTATTGGCAAAGGCTAATTTATTTTCAAACGGAGAGAGTGAAGAGAAAGTAAGAACTTTCTCTTCCGAGCGAAGTGCAGAAAACAAAGAATACTTCTTTATTTCCAAACGTAGCGAGTGAGCCCCGATAGTCATCGGAGCGAAAGGTGTACCGCCTCTGTAAGAGGAAGTGGACGTGTCTTCACTTTCATTTCCGACCTGCCCGCCATCGCCAAGCTCAGGCTTTGGCAGGCGGGGCGGAGTGAGAAGCGAACACTTGGAGCTCCGCAAGACTCATTGAGAGCTTTTGTTCTGACAAAAGATCCGATGAGTGGACAGCACCTGTAAGGTGGAGTATTCAAAGAATACCCCGTAGCTTGCTACGGGGTAAATAGCGAGTCCGCGAGCGGAGGCTTCGGGGCCGGGGCTCTGCCCCGGAGTCCAATACTCTTTATTTTCTCAAAAAACCTTGTAAATCCCTCTAACTATTTTTTCTTAAGCTGTTTTTACTGATGTTTGCTTCACTCTGTTCTTCAAGCTAGAATGGGGGGATGTCTCAAGGCTTCTTTTACACACTTTTGGTTAAACCCCTCTATAACGGGCTTATTTTCATTGTCTCTATCTTACCGGGAAGTGACGCAGGAGTCGCTATTATCCTCATTACTCTTTTAGTAAAAATCATCCTCTTTCCTCTTTCCAAAAAAGCTATTGAAACCCAGGTGAAAATGAAACATTTAGAGGGGGATCTCACTGTTCTTAAAGATAAACATAAAGACAATAAAGAAAAACATGCCCAAGCCATGATGGCTCTCTATAAGGAAAGAGGCGTCAATCCTTTTTCCAGCTTCTTTTTGCTATTGGTTCAGTTGCCTATTATTTTCGCTCTCTATAATATTTTTATCAAAAACGCTTTGCCAGCCGTAGACCAGACTATGCTCTACAGCTTTGTGCACGCCCCTACCTTTGTAAGCACTCACTTTCTGGGCATAATCGATATTTCACAAAAAAGCGCCGTTCTTGCCCTTTTGGCGGCCATCTCCCAGTTTTTTCAGGCTAGATATTCTTTGGCGAGCATGCCCGCAAAAAAGGAAGAAAAAGGAGACAAACCTTCATTTCAGGCAGATTTTGCTCGCAGTATGAATCTTCAAATGAAATATGTCCTGCCAGTTATCACTTTTTTTATTGCTTACAAAATCTCAGCCGCAGTGGCACTCTACTGGCTTGTCTCTAATCTATGGGCTATCGGCCAGGAACTCTTGGTCCGCCGAAGAATAATTCGCGCTCACGCTATTCCCCAAAAGCCATGAAAGAGCAAGATTTAAAAAATTTAACCGGAGAGGTTCTCGAGCATCTTACTGTCACCTTCACCGATATCTCCGTCGAGGCCAAAGAAGAGGGAGCGTACCGCATTAATATCACTACCGACGAATCAGGTCTCCTTATCGGCACTCATGGGGCGCATTTTTCTGCTCTCAGTCATGTGGTCCGGAGAATTGTCGCTAAAAAGTTTGGCGAGGAACAAAAAGTGACGGTAGATGTGAACGGCTACCAAGAAAAAGCGGTAGACGAGCTGAAAAAACAAATACTGATTCTTATTGAACGAGCTCGATCTCTACGGGCTGATGTTGAAATGCAGCCGATGAGCTCTTATGAGCGAATGCTTGTACACTCCCTCTCAAAAGATCATGCTGATATAAAAACAGAATCAACAGGAGAAGGGAGAGAAAGGAGAGTGGTGATTAAATACATAGGAATGTAAGCGTAAAGTTTAAAGCGAAAAGCTAAAAAGTAAGAGGCAGAAGCTTAGAAAGCGCAAAACTAAAGATTAAAGCAAAAAACAAAGGGAATTTTGTATTTCAGTCACTTTTCGTTTTTCGCTTTTAGTTTTCAGCTAGTTTATAGACCCATCCCGTGAGGTCTTTTTTGTTTATGAACAAGAGGAAATTTTCAGCACTGTCGAGGTCAAGATTAATAACATCAAAGGACTGATTGTATGAAGCGGGATCAAGGACATGAGTGGTCGAGCCGGTAATGCTGTCGTAGCCCCAAATATCATCCACAAAAGATTCTTTGCTTTGATACCATGTATCTGGGAATTGACTGCTTAAGAAGGCCGAGGGAACAGCGCAATAAAGAAAGGTGGGGACTTTTTGGCTCCATACGCATTTTTCCGGCAAGGTGTTAAAAGGCAGAGTGATCTCTTCGTTGTTTGCGAGAGTGAGGAGGCGGAGCTTTAAAACACCGTTGACTATACCCGAATAGAGAACTTCTTTTCCATCAGGGCTCATGCGGGTGGTCAGGCCTTTAATACCACCAAGCACTTTTCTCGCCGCTCCGGTAGACGCAGTGATTTTATACATGAAACCTTCTACTGCCGAGGAAGCGCTGCTCGTGAGGGTAATCGTATTCTTTTCCGGCCAGAAAACCGTCCATTCATGGAGAGGTGAACTGAAAAGCTGTTTTGGCTTTAAGGTGCTTATGTCTACACTAAAAAGCGCGGCCCCTGCTCCTTGCGGGATCACGTACCCAAACGACTGTCGCGATGGCGAGAAAGCGGTATCGGAAATATTTTGAGCCAGAAAGGTGCCAGTGAGAGCGGCGGGTGTTCCTGTCGAGGCCTTTCCAATTGAGGCATAGAAAGATTGAACTGATTCCTCGTCATCTTTAAGATAACGAAGAAGCGCTCCCCCTCCGTCTTTTGCCCAGAGGGCTTCGTAAATTTTGGGGATGGTGGTGTTAGTTACTTTAACAACGGCAAGAGAATCGGCCGGAGTTTCGGAAACGTGGCCAGTTGCCCTTTCAATGTAGCGGAAATAGGTTTTTTTACTGCGTTCAAGTGAAGTTTCCCCGCCGAGCGGGCTCGTACTTAACTGTCTTAATCGTGGGACTGGAGATGATGAAGTGCTTACTGGTTGGGTGCCGCCATTTCCCGTTCCTGCATTTGATCCCGTACCCGAATTGCCAAATGGAAAAAGATTGCTATTGTCCGGGTTTGTTATACCTGGAATTAGACCAGCTGGTTTAACATAGTAAAAGTAAAAGAAGCCTGCTCCGCCGGCGAGAAGAATGAAAATGATGAAAAGTGTGAAGAAAGTTTTTTTTGACATATTATTTTCCTACCTGGCAGATTAAGGGTTCATAGCACGGAAATATATTCCCTGTACAAATCGGGCGAAGGGCTGTCTTTTGAGCTTCGCATTCAATTAAAGTGGTAAAGGGGCCTAACGGGATCATTCCTTTTCTTGTTCTAGTGTCGTCAGTGTAGTTATACGGCAAATAATAAGCATATTGTTGAAGCTTAGCCTGAATTTCATTTGTTTTTGCTGTTCCGTTCTGCTCGACCTGATCTATCTGGGTCTGTATTTGGTTTTTTAAATCTTGCGTGGGTGCCGCTTCTTTTAGAGCCCGAAGTTTGGTAAGTTGGTCTGCGGTGTTTTGTTGTATTGAGTTAATTGCCCGTTCGGCTTGAGTAAAATTGTCTTGAGCAATAAAACCCTGAGCGGTGGCAAAAGTTGAGTCTTGATTGAAAAGGGCGCGTTGGGTGAGCTGAAGACCCTGGAGACGTATCGTAATATCTTTGTATGCCTCTAGGTCGCCAGCGTTAAAAGCTTCTTCGGCGAGCCTATTCATTTCCTCGATTTGTGTGGAATAGGATTTAAATTTTTCAGCCGCGGCATTTGCATTTTTTGTGGATTGCTCCTCCAAAGTTCGCGCCACTTCTGGTTCCACCAGTGATTTTGATTTTTCAACTTGGAGAACCGGTTTTAAATTAAGACTGAAATTAACAAGGTCCGGGTTTATAGCTTTCAAAATAAGAAAAGCAAGCAATACAAGCAAAAGGCCAGCCAATGCCGCTTGAATTCTCTGCGTCGTATCGCTCTTTTTGGTGAATGATTCAGATGTCATGTGCTGAATACCTTCCCAAATGATCACAATAACCGCCAGAGCCCCGGCAACAGCAATAGCAAGCCGATAGACCCCGCTGATGTAATCGCTAAAATTTCCCTTTATGTTTCCGCACTTGCCATCTGCGTCACAGTTGCTCGTGTCAGGCAAAGGAGAGAGCGGAACGTAGTCTGCAGCGGCCAAACTGACAAAAGGAATAACAGCCGAAAAAAAGATTGGCGACAGTACAACAAGAAGCATTAAGATAGTAGAGAATTTGCGCATTGTATTTTCTAAAATGAAAGGCCTGAAGTTTCTTTGCCAAAAGTGATAAATACCCCGGCACTTGCCCGCTGGAGCTTGTTTAAGATACTTCCAACGCTAACATTGACTGCGGCATTGCCTGAAACTGCCGCTTCTCTCCTGAATGTTACCGTTGATTGATCATCTTGGGTGGCAACCAAATTATTATTGAGAGACCATTTGTATGTTAAAGCGGGGGCCGAGCGGGCCGTGGTGGTAAAAAAGTACGGTACAGCGGCAAGAGTCATTTCGCTTGCTTTGAGCGAGACATTGCTTACCGCTTTGTTGTAAAGAACTCCTAACAGCGGATTACTCTCATACAAGAGAGTTTGAGGAGGCCGAGCTTCTATATCAATTTCACCATGAGCTTTAAATACATTGTCAGTTGAGCTTACTTCAACCTCAATATGGCGAGGAATGTAGAGGTCGTCTTTTAAAGTCAGAACGCTTTTGCCGTAGCCTGATTGACTGTCGAGCACTTCAGTATCTTGGAACCATTTATAAATTAAGGTGTTGGCGGTGGCAGTGGTGCCATCGTTTTTAATGAAACTGGGCAAGGCCACGATGGAAATGGGCGAGTCGTATGAATACAGCGCCCTGCCTTTATAAAAAGGCGGTACGTAGTTATAAGTTTGCCAGACCAGATCTACATCCGCTGGGGCAATAGTGATAACTTTGCTGTATATATCGCCGACAATAGGTTTAATAACAACTTCTACCTTGCTCACAGTGCCAAGGCGCCCCACCGTGAACGAAAAAGTGCGAAGGCCTTTGCCGCTTTCTTTCAAATCGCCATTTAAGAACCAGGCAATGTCGGCTTTATTAAGATCGCTCCTAAAACTTTGAATGGAAATGGTTACTTTTTCATTGGCGCGCGGGGTATGCGGCACTATGTCAATCGAAAGCAGATTATTGAGTTCCGTGAGAGGAGAGAGACTTTGAGCGTGGCTTGTAAAAGGCAAAAAACCCGCAGCGAGAAGCAGTGTGAAAAATATTTTTACAGAAAAATGGGAGGCGTTTTTCATGTAAGCCGTTTACCCTTTTATTTTAACATAGAAGATGGGGGTGTTATACACAGTCAATAGGAACAAAATCCGAAATCCGAAGCACCAATCCCTAAATAATGTCTAAATCCCAATATCTAAATTCAAAACGTGGCCATTTCTTCATTTAAATATTTAAATTTGTTTCGGATTTCGATATTCGTGCTTCGGATTTGGCCTCCTGTTTATTCGGCAAAGGATTGTTCCTCGGGGGATGATTTTCTTTCAAGCCTTTGTGCTGGGTTTTGACGGTTGGCAAGGACAATTTCTTGGCCAGCTGATCGTTTTTCCCCTCTATTCCCCGCTTGGGCCGTGCCTGGAATCTTTCTGTCTCTTCTTAACTCTAATCGCCCAGCACTTCTCTCACTGGTTTCTCGAATGTTTTGATTTGCCGGAAGTTGCCGCGGAGTTCTTGCTGGTTGAATTCTTGATGGTCCCCCTTGAACTTTAACTGCTTTTCCTACTGCCGCTCCCCCGGCCATTCCGGCTGCTGTACCAAAAAGACCACCTTCTTTGCTTTTTTCGATAGACCAGACATATACGGCATCTAAAGACCAAAGCGGTAATACCTGCACCCCGGGAATAAATTCTCCGAACCATGCGGCGCAAATGCCGACAACAATTTTCCAATCAAGTTTAACGCCGCGCACCCAAAAATAGAAAACCAAACTGGGGCCGATAAAAAATTCCATCACCTCATTTATCAATTCAGTGAAGCCGGCACTTGGGGCGGCAAGTAAGGTGAACAGGGCTTGCACTCCGTCAACAAAAATGAGGGCCAGAATGACCACGAACCATTCGGTGCCACTTATGCTACTTTTTTGTGAGGGTTGATTGTCCATGGGGGTAGCTAAAAACTAAAAGCGAAAAACGTAAAACTATAATTTAAAACAAAAAACATTTTGACATTGCTCTTTTCCCTTCCCATCTTTTACCTTTTTCGCTTTAAGATTTTCGCTGCATTATTGCCCTACAAGCTTAAGCTCTTCCTTGGCTTTTTTAATCGCCAGAATCTGTGATGGGTCGGATGTGATGATCTGATCTTCAGTGTACGAAGCGATAATTTTTATGGCGACATGTTTAAGGCCGACGAAGAAAATGCCTTCCCCTACATCTGATTCGAGTAGAAGGTATTTTTCTTCATCGGTTAAACTGAAGACTTGCTGGATTTTATCAATTGAGGACGGAGATTGCTTCAATAGAATTTGAATTGAAGAGTTGGTGATGATCGGCGCGCCGTAGGGAGATTTAAGAAAGTCATCAACGTCCTGAGTGATGGTGGCAAGGCCGAGGTAATATTTACGGCCGCGTTTGGCGAGTCCTAGTAGGAACGAGGCTGTATCTTCTGATTTCATCATCCACCAAGCTTCGTCGATGACAAGGAGACGCTTTCTAAGATTTTTGCGGATGGCATTCCAAATAAAGTGAGTAACGAGGTACATGGCCACGGATTTAAGCTCATCTTCCATGTCACGCAAAGAAAAGACAATAAATTTTGCATCAATTTCAATGTTCGATGGCCGGTTTATAAACCCTGCCCAGGTGCCGCGGGTATATTTGGAAAGTCTCTGCACGAGAGACTCTCCCCCTTCCATGCCGGCAAGAACCAGTTCGAAATCAGACATAAGCGGAGGTTCGACATTTGAAAAATCAGAATCGGGACTGATATCTTTTAGAGCATAGGTTTCGGTAATGGCCCGATCCATGATGGCGTCTTCTTCGGGTGTCAACCCTCCCATCATGATGCGGAAAAGGCCGACAAGATTGATGGTGTTTGAGCGAAGAACGTCTGCTGGCGATTCATCTTCGCGCGGAACGGGCAGATCAAACGGATTAATATGATGCTCGGAATTGAGCGAGATGTTGAAATATTTGCCGCCCGTGGCTTCAGCCATATATTCATACTCACGTTCCGGGTCAATAACAATAACTTCTGTGTCGAACATTAATGTTCGCAAGATCTCTAGCTTCGTTTGATAACTTTTGCCGGATCCGGATTTGGCGAAGGTAATTGAGTTGTAATTTTCCAAAGAAAAACGATCAAAGAGCACAAGCGATGAGTTATGTCGGTTGATGCCATAGAGGATTCCCCTATCGGAGGTGAGATCAAAAGAAATGAATGGAAAAATACTCGAGAGTGGAGCGGAGTTAAGTTTGGTATGAACGCCCAATTCGTCATCGGCGATAGGCATGACGCTTTTGAAACCCTGTTCCTGCTGGAAGAGAGTTGGTTTGATGTAGACGAGTTTTGCTTCAAGAATCGATTTCATTTCCGACTCGACTTTATCAAGTTCCTCTTCAGTATCGGCGTATATAGAAAGATAGACCCCCACGTCAAAGAGCTTTTCTTTGGCTTGCTGGAGATCATCGCGCAGACGCTCAAGATCCTGATAAGCTGTATCAAGCATAGGATCGCGCACCAAACCTTTTTCTTCGCGAGTGTGAATTTGGCTTTGCACTTCAGTTACTTTCTTTTGGAATTGGCGCAAAATAGCCGCTGTTTCAATCGGATGTACAAAGATAGAAATTTCAAAAACTTTGTCCAAATTGATGATTGGGGCGAACCAGCCTTCGGAAAGGTATCGTGGATAGGAAATGACGAAGAAACTGCGGGCAATTTTTTCTCCCAAATGAAGTGATTTTGGTGTAACCTGAAGTGCCGACGGAGCAATGATGTCTTCAAGTTCAAGGAGCGCCGATTGGTAAATTTCCTCCGGTAGAATTGAGGAAATGTCGGGCATGCCGTCACCGCGTTTTTTCTTTAGGAAGTTAAATAAGGCCATGTTGTTAATTATACAGTATAGAGGTGTGGTTTGTTATAAGCACCAAATTCAAAATTACAAATCCTAAATAAATTTCAAATAATAAATTCAAAATAAAGAATGGTTTAGCGAGATTTTTCTAAAATTGAAGCAAAAATTTTTACGAGTTCTGAAGTTTCTTGGTACAGTGTTTTTATCTCTTCGGTAAGATTAGGATTTGCTTCTTCTACTAGTTGTAGCCAGTATAAAGTTTCTTTTCCTTCTTTTCTGCAAATACGTATTCTGTAGCAGAAATCTTTTTTAGTCTCGGTTTCATTTGCTTCTCTGTAGTTTGCTCCCATAGAAGTGCCTGAGCGAATGAGCTGACCTGAAAGTTTCATATTTATCGTGTCTTTTGGTAATTTTTTAATTAATCCTATTAATTTTTTACTAAAATCAAGACTTCTCTCTTCCAAATCGTATCGTTTGTGATTTTGAATTTCTCCCATTGAGATTTATTTAGGATTTGTGATTTTGGATTTGTAATTTGCAAATCAGTTAGCTGCTAACTGATTTGCATGGGCTTTTCGGTATCGCCAGGATTAAATATTTTGTAAAACAGCTCAATGACTTCTTCGGTGCCGAGCTGTACTGCTCGAAGGCCACAGCGCAGTAAGCCTTGCTCGACAATGGCCATACGCTGTTCAAGTTGGGTTCTGTTTTCTTCAAAAGTGTCAATTTTAGCGTTTCGGCTCTCGATAGTTTTTTTGCCGAAAATACCGCCGATGGGGTTGATTTTTCCGCCGGGCATGACCGAAGGCGTGTAAGGCACCACCACGAAGAAATTTTTTGACATAATGTCCGCGTTTTCTGTAAATGTTTTAACGAAATCAATATATTCTCTTGTCTGAATTTTCATCAAGTCGCTTTTCTGGTCTTTATAGCGATCTTCAAGCAGGGCAAGATATGGCCTGATATCAAGCCGCCGCGACTGCACGTGAATCTGAATGGAAAAATCCAATGAATTAAGAAAATTTTGGAATTGGAGGAGTATCGCCTGCTGCATATCTTCCGATTTCAGAGCGAAGTTAATCGATGAGGTCATAAGGATTGCCCGCATCGAATCATCTTTGAGGATCACCACGCCGTCCCGCACCTCTTTAATTGGTACGAACTCTTGAGTAGCTTTGGTTTTTTTAGATTTTGGTCGTAAGAGAGCCATGGATAATATTATAGCGCATCTCTAAGATAAATCCGAAGCACGAAATCCAAAACCCCGATAGTAAAATCTTCAGAAAGATTTACTACGGGGCAAGCAATATCACATCTCAATTTGCCTGCCCCCGTAGCAAGTTTCTTTGCTACGGGGTTTCGGATTTTCCGCCTAAGGACGGATCTGTCCTAAGGCATGACGTTCTTCGGATTTGGAATTTTAGCGCTTATTCATCGTTTCTTTCGTTCCGAGTGTTGTACTGTCTTTTACGTCAAGTGTCCACGTCAAATCCCTCAATTTACTTTGAGACATTTTGGGAACATACAGTAGCGGCGGTCGTTCTGATTCTTTTCTCTTTTCTATTGGTTTGTCTTCTTTGCGCCAGACGTAGAGCCTCGAGCCGAGGACATATTTAAATGCCGCTTCCAGTACAAAAATGAATGGTTTGTTATTGACTTTATAGAATGCGAGAGCTAGACCTAGGCCGATGATGGGAAGAGCTACTATAATACCGACAATAAAAGGCAGATACCTGTAAGAAATGTAGGCGAGAGCGGCACAACCAGCCAAGTAGACGAATTGCTTAATGGTCAAAGGGCCAAATATTTTGTCTTCAATGCCGATAAATTGAGGAACTTCGAATCTCATAGAGAAGCGTTTAGCGTTTAGGGTGTAGGGTATAGGAAGGGGGGATTAGTTTTAATTTTTTGATCATTGCCAGAAGCATCTTTTGCACTTCCTCAAGTAAATTTCTTGCCACATGACAATCGTTTCCAGTATACACACTTTCTAAAATTATTAATTGGGTTTCAAGTTCGGCGGCAGAGCCGTCGGCAATGGAAAGGAATTGCACATATTCTCCAAGTCCTTTTCTTTTATACCCTTCCGCAATATTTGAAGGAGTAGAAACTGCAGATCGTCTCATTTGGCTTATCAAACCAAATTGCTCATCCCTCGGTAATTTTCCTGTAATTTTATAGATCTCCTTTACAAGTAAAATTGATTTTTGCCAGACAATAAGTTCTTTGTAAGATTGAACCTGCATATTTTTAGGTCTTTCTATACCCTATACCCTAAACGCTATACCCTAATTCAATGCCTCCCGATACGGATCACCTCCGTCACTCGGTTTTTTGACAGGGGGTGTGACATCGTCGTTGTTCTGCTTCATATATATTTCTTCTTTCGCAAGCTTCGTTGTGCCGGACAACTTACTTTCCAAGATACTCTTAGGAGTGGAGGTTTGCGCGGGTTGAGTTTTATTGGAGGATTCGGTATTTGCTATTGGATTTTCGATGGACTTTAGGAGACTTTCTCGATCCAGGTCTGCTTCCTCGTTGGTGTTTGGAACGTAAGAAGCCATATGAGTTTTTTGCTGCATGGTTGCCCGAGCAAGATCTTGCTGCATAGTTCTGATGGGCTTCCTGGCTTCAGGAGGCTGCTGTTTAGCCCAATCAACCATTGGTGTAAATGCCGGGGGCTTTTTCTGGAGTGGCACCAAACCTTCACTTGGCACCGAGGGTTTTTGGTATGATGGAGTGAAAGGTTTTTGGCTCGGTGTCTGGAATTCTTGAGACATCGTGGGCAAATTTGCGGGAGGCGGAACGGTTTGATGTGGAGGTGGAGTGTTCGCGCTTACCGGGGGTCTAATAGTTTCGACAGTGGGGATGCCGTGAATTTTTCTTAATTCATCTCGAATTGGCCGGAAAATTTTCTCATTTATGTCTTGGGCAATTGAGCGCGCAATATCTTCCGAGATTTGGGCGCGACTGATAATACTCGGCACGAATTCTTCCGGTTTCGTCAAACCGAGCATAACGAGGGTGGTTTCAGAACTTATCTCAGCTGTTTGAGGGAGAGTTAGCCCTTTCTTTTTGCAAACGTTAATAATCACCTGATCACCGTCAGGTGAAGCGATTGCTTCCAATATGATATCTGAAGCTTTGCTCAAGGCTTGTTTAACTTTATCTTTTGGTTGCTTCATAAAATTTTAGAACGTCTCAAATCCTTTACCGACTGTTAGCCACTGCTCAAGGCCTTCAAGTGAATCGCGTAATGGCCCAGGAGTTCCTGTTACAGCAGGAAGAGTCGCAACGTGAAGAATCGCAGATCTAAGTTTTACGCGGTTGTCTGGGTGCATGGTGTCGTCTTTCATCAGAGAGGTAAGTTTTTGAGTGGTAAACGCTGAAAGAATTTCAGGGTCAGGGGTTGCAGTAAGAAGATTTATATCAATTCGCGAAATGTCTTTAGGACTCATGCGCTTGATCTCACTTTTTGCCTTGGCTTGATTAAATGTTGCAGGCGTAAGAGCTTCAACCGCCGGTTTAATTCGAGCTTGTCTCAACGCCTGTTTTTGAGTCTCCAGAT
>Ga0209515_10001899_pt1 | contig 33456 bp, 31 predicted proteins | sample Subgroupgradi54m_FD_187454 | JGI IMG/M metagenome (GOLD analysis project Ga0209515, IMG submission 187454) | Subsurface groundwater microbial communities from S. Glens Falls, New York, USA - GMW60B uncontaminated upgradient, 5.4 m (SPAdes)... ... | reverse complement strand
ACAAATCACAAACAAATCACAAAACCAAATGAACAAACTCAAAATTTATCGGACTTCCTGTTTCGGTCATTGTTTATTTGGTATTGTCAATTGTTTGTAATTTGTGCCTGGGGATTTGTAATTTAAAAACTTTGCTAAAAAAACAAAATGTTACAAGTTTATCCTATAGTGGGTTTTTTGCCAAATCTAGTCTCCAGTCTCTAATCCCAACGGCATCTGCCCGCCTGTCTTTCTTGTCAATCGGCGGACAGGGAGATTTGGCAAGGTCAAGAAAAAGCTCAATAAGGTCTCTTTCATGGTCACCACCCGATCACGGGTCCTTTAGAAACCAAGGCCTTTCCTTGATCGGTGTCGATAAAAACTTTGAAATTATTGATAAACATTTCCGCCAATTTCCGCAGAGTTGCATCATAATCTTTTTTATCACTCCAGTCATTCCGAGGATTTAAGGATATGGTTACACCGGGCAAAGATTGCGGAACCTGCAGATGAAAAATCGGCATCACCTCAACCGCAGCGGCATCAATTGTGCTGTTTAAGATGGCGTCGATGATGGCGCGGGTTTCTTTTAAGGATATTCTTTTTCCCACTCCATATTTTCCCCCGACCCAGCCGGTATTAACCAGATATGCCGAAGAACCATGGTCTTCCATCTTTTTTCCTAAAATATCGGCGTATTTCGTCGGGTGAATAGTCAAGAAAGCCTTGCCGAAACAGGCGGAAAATGTGGCTTTGGGTTCAACCACTCCCAGTTCTGTTCCGGCCACTTTGGCAGTATAGCCGCTTAAATAATGGTACATCGCTTGATCTTTCGAAAGAATGGCAACCGGAGGAAGAATGCCATAAGCATCACAGGTTAAAAAAATAATTTTTCCAGGATGTCCTCCTTTGGAAACCGGTTTAACGATATTATCGATATGATAAATCGGATAAGACACCCGGCTATTCTCAGTTTTCTTTTGGGAAGCGAAATCCACCTCGCCCGAATCAGCGACATCCACATTTTCCAAAAGCGCATCGCGGCGGATCGCTTTATAAATATCCGGTTCATTTTCCGGAGAGAGGTTGATACATTTGGCGTAACAGCCTCCTTCAAAATTGAAAACTCCTTCGTTATCCCAGCCATGTTCATCATCGCCGATCAATTGGCGTTTGGGGTCGGTGGAGAGGGTGGTCTTGCCTGTTCCCGAGAGGCCAAAAAATAATGCGGTATCTCCTCTCTCTCCCATATTTGCCGAGCAATGAAAAGCCCCAATGCCTTTAAGCGGCAGAAAATAATTCATGATGGAAAATATTCCTTTCTTGATTTCACCGCCGTACCAGGTACCGCCGATGACCGTCATTCGCTCCTGGATATGAAATGCCACGAAGACCTCCGAACGCAGTCCAAACTTCGCATAATCCTGGCACGTGGCTTTACAGGCATTAAGAATCGTCCAACGGGGCTGAAAATTTTTCAATTCCTCATCGGTCGGACGGATGAACATATTCTTAAAAAAATGCGCCATCCAGGCAACTTCCGTCACCAGACGAATCGAAAGACGCGTATTCGGATTAGCTCCACAGAATCCGTCCATCACATACAATTTCTGGTCATTGAGTGCTCTGAGGGCAATTGACTTCAAATGATCCCAGGCCTCTTGCGTTAAAGGTTTATTATCCGATCCGTCGGGATTCCCCGAGGCCCACCATACATGCTCTTTTGAGTTTGGTTCTACCACGATATATTTGTCTTTCGGCGAACGCCCCGTAAAACGCCCGGTATCAACCGCGACCGCCCCTAGCTTCGTGATGATCCCTTTCTCATAACCCGTCAAAGAATGATCGGTCTCGTGCTTAAACAATTCCGCATAAGAAAGATTCCGGTAAATTTCTTTCGACTTCACAATACCAATTTTGTCCAATCCTGGATCGACCATCTTAAAAACCTCCTCTATCTTTTCCCCAAAGGGGCGTTGGCTCTTCGAGGGGCCTAGCCCACCTTTTAGGGCGAGGACAAGGTGCCTTTTAGAGTCAACCTAGCTTATTGAGCTTTTCCTTTCCAACTCTAAAACTCTCGCCAGCGTCGATTCTTCCAGCGAGAATTTTAGAGTTCTGTTTACTAGAAGGAAGCTCAATAACTTTCTCAATGTTTACCCGCGGGCTGCTTTTTTCTCCTGTCCTAATAATTTCTCTAACAAAGGCATCAATCGGTCATACAGTTCGCTTTTGCCAATGTAGGCTTCCACATCATTACTTTTGAAAACTTCGCGGAAATCAACTAAAAGCAGAATTTTCCGTCGATCGTGTGGCATTGTAACCGATTTAAAAAAATTAATCAATATTTTTTGAAACAGAATTCAACGCGGGGAAATCAAACTGACTACAGAGTTTGCAAGAGGGCATCAACCACTTTGGGATCGAGCTTGCCCTTCATCTTAATCAGTTCTTGTTTTGCCTCTTCAGATGTAAAGGCTTTTCGGTAAGGACGGTTGGTGGTGAGGGCATCAAAAATATCCGCAACACAGAGGATTCGGGACAGAAGACTGATCTCGTCTCCTTTTAACCCATCCGGATAGCCGCTGCCATCTAACTTCTCATGATGATGACGAACGATATCGCAAAGTTTAGACAAAGAGCGGATGGGTTTGATGATCCCCTCTCCTATGACAGTGTGTTTTTTCATCATTTCCCATTCTTGAGGATTTAACTGATCCGGTTTTTTAAGGATTTCATCCAGAATTCCGATTTTTCCCAGATCATGCAAACGCGCACCATCTCTTAAAACTTTCATATCTTCTTCAGATAGATTGAATTTCCGGGCGATACGAATGGCATAATCAGATACTCGATCCAAATGACCGCGCGAATAGTGGTCTTTGGCTTCAACCGCTAAGGCCAGGGCAGAAATGGTTTCAAAATAGGTCTTTTCGGCATCGGCATTCAAGTGAGAATTCTCAATAGCGACCGCCGTTTGAGAGGCTAAATTGTATAAGAGATTCATTTCTTCTTCTCTTTTAAAGTTAGTGACATCATTTTTTCCGCTGACAAAAATAATCCCTAAATTTTTTTCGTGCAAAGTAAGCGGCGCACCCAAACAAGGAACCTGAAATAAGGAAGAATATTCTTTAACAACCGGCGGGAGATCTTTCAAATCCGAAACAATAAAAGACTTTTGTTGGAGCAAAATAGAACGGAAAGGTTCATCTTCCGTTTTAATCAACGTTTGATTTTTCGTATCGTAAGTTATCCCATATACGGTTTTGATGTACAATCCTTTTTTTTCCTCATCAATCAACATCAAAACACCGATTTTAGCCGAAAGGGCCTCGGACATGGTTTCGACAATCAACTCCAAGAACGAGTCAATGTTCTCTAAAGAAGAAATGCCCCGGCCTACCCTGGCTAAGACCGAATGCAAAGTTTTTTTCGATAACTCTAAATTCTTAATATTCTCCTCTAATCGATTGGTCATTTCTGAAAATGATCGAGCTAACATGGATATTTCATTTCCATTCTCCGTCAACTCTTTAACCTTACTTGGACCAAACAGCCTCACTAAGGTTTCTTGATTGGTGCGGGTGATTTCAACAATATTGTTTAAAACAGCTCGCATAAGAGCGTACCCAATCAAAACTCCAATGATAACCAACGCAAAGGTCAGTCCAAAGGTTTGTTCCGTGATTTCGAATCGGCCAGTTTCTTTGATTTGGTAATAGATATAGTAAAGAATCCCGATGGGAAGAAGCGACATGAGAACAAAAATAATAGTAAACTTCCTTAAGATAGAGGCATTTTCCAACGAGGTTACTTTCACTTTCACCATTCTTTCGATTCCATGAATTGAATTACCTGCGCGGTGTCGATCGGAGGAGGTACTAAAAGGAAATTTTTAATGATGTCACTACAATAAAGCATATGTTATTTTTTGCAAGAATTTTTTAAAGAAAATTTTTTGGGAATCAGGTTACGCTAAATAGATAGACTCTGGTTCATACGGAGCCTTACCAGAGTCCGTTGTTTCTTCCCTCATAAAAGCGAAAAACCTTCGCCTTTTCGGTTAGAAGGTTTTTCGCTTGTGGAAGAAACAACGGAGAAGTAGAGATTCGAACTCTAGAGGAGCCTTACGACCCCTAACGGTTTTCAAGACCGCCGCATTCAACCACTCTGCCACTTCTCCGAATAGAAACTTGATTAAGGAATAAAAAGCTGATGAAAAATAGTCCTATAAAAATGTTTGGAAGAATGAAATGCCTCTTGAAAAAACAAGGAAAAAGAAAATTGGTGAAAGATAACGACAAAGATTACCGCCATCAGCAAACAATTGAAAATAAAAATCAGTTGAGCGAATAATACATAACTCGCTTTAGCCATCCCTCCTTTTTCTTGTTCACGCAATTGCTTAGCCATAAAAAGAATATGCAGCGCCCACATCCATCCGGCAAAAAACATAAAATAATTTCCGTATTGTCCGATCTTCCCTAATAAATCCAGAACATAAAAAACAATCAGAATCAAAACGGAGAAAAACGGAAAACTTATCGATAAGACTGCGGCTAACGGCGAAGAGAAACTAAAAATCCCGGAGACAAGTCTTTGTTCAAGCTGAAAAATCCCCGGCAGTTCATAGATAAAAAGATGCGCCATCGTGTAGATTAAAATTCCTAACCCAAACGCATGGCGGACTTCCAGTGGCAGTGCGTTTGACGATTTTACGAAACTCATCGTCACAAAAATCGTTATCGGAATAACAGCAATCGCCAGGATCAATTTGAGGATATTTAAGAAATGATCGCGCATAAAATTTTTACCTCCAAGAAACTCTCGAAAAAAAATTTTATTGGTTACGGTTTTTGCACGCTACTCATCTAGAAATCTTCTGTTGTCCTCTCATATATGGCTGTAAAACTTGCGGAATTTCCACCTCCCCCTGGGGAGTTTGATAATTTTCTAGAATCGCCACAACGGCCCGGGCCAGAGCGATTCCTGAGCCATTGAGTGTGTGAACAAACGCAGGCTTCTTCTGTTTTTTTCCTTTGAAACGGATGTTGGCCCGACGGGCTTGAAAATCTTCGAAGTTTGAACAACTCGATACTTCCAGCCATTTCGCCACTCCGGTGGCGTACGCTTCGATGTCATAACATTTCGCGGCGGCAAAACTCAAATCGCCGCTGGCGAGCATAATGACCCGATACGGCAATCCTAAAAGTTGAAAAACTTTTTCGGCATTGCCGACGAGTTTTTCTAATTCATCGTAAGAGGTCTCGGGCTTGACAAATTTGACTAATTCCACTTTATCAAATTGATGAACCCGGATCAACCCTCGAGTATCTTTTCCGTACGATCCCGCTTCCCGACGGAAACATGCGGTATAAGCCGTATAATAAATCGGCAGTTGTTCCTCGGAAAGAACTTCATCGCGATGAATGTTTGTGACCGGCACCTCCGCCGTCGGAATCAAAAAAAGATCTTCTTCATTGATTTTATACATGTCATCTTCCATCTTCGGAAGCTGGCCGGTTCCGGTCATCGACGCGCGATTCACTAAAAATGGCGGAAAGACTTCGGTGTAACCATGTTCACGAGTATGAAGATCTAACATGAAATTAAATAAGGCGCGTTCAAGACGAGCTCCATCTTTTTTGTACAAAATAAAATTGGAACCGGTGATTTTCGCCGCACGTTTGAAATCAATGATGTCAAGGTACTCGGCAATTTCCCAATGAGTTTTAGGCTGGAAATCGAATTTACGCGGCGTTGACCACCGACGAACTTCTTGGTTGAGTTCTGGCTTACCAACAGGAACGCTTACGTGCGGAAGGTTCGGAATTTCCAACAAAATCTTATCCATTTTCTCTTCCAACTCTTTGACGAGCGGCTCTAATTTTCCGATTTGCTGGGCGATTCCTTTCATCGCCTTGATTTTTTCTTTAGGGTTTTGTTTTTCTTTGAGCAGCTTGCTAATTTCGTCGTTGGCAGAATTTTGTTGACCCCTTAAACTATCCAACGCCAGCAAATTCTCCCGACGGGATTTATCCAGCGCCAGAAGTTTATCCAAAGAGATTTGAACATTCTTGGCCGCTAAACCTTTTTTAACTACGTCAGTATTTTCCCTGATGAATTTGATGTCGAGCATGTCTTCCTCACTTCTCTATCTTTTAAAATTTCATTTTCCCTTTAAACTTTCCCAGCATCATCCCTTCACCACCCCCACCGGCCGCATGCGGCAGACTTTTTTTGAAAGACCAGCTTGCACGACGACGTCGACGACTTCACTCACATCTTTATAAACACCCGAGGCTTCTTCGATGATCGTGGCCTTCGAATGGGCTTGGATGACGATGCCTTTGTCTTCCAAACCTTTTAGGACATCTTTCACATTGAACGTCTTATTTGCCTTTGAGCGGGACATCACTCGCCCGGCGCCATGGCAACAAGAATAAAACGTTTCGGCCGCACTTTCCATGCCGACTAATAAATAAGAGTAGCGGCCCATGTCACCGGGGATAATGACCGGCTGGCCGATGCGACGATAACGTTCGGCGAGTTCCGGATGGCCGGGCGGGAACGCCCGCGTGGCGCCTTTTCGGTGCACACAGAGTCGGCGTTCCCGCCCGTCGTCGAGTTTGTGTTTTTCGATCTTCGCGATATTGTGTGCCACATCGTAAATCAAATTCATGCCCATACTTTGCCAGCTTTTTTGAAAAACCTTTTCAAAAGATTTTCGGATCTGATGCATGATGTATTGACGATTCGCAAACGCGTAATTGGCCGCGGCACGCATGGCGCCCAGATATTCTTGTCCTTCGATTGATTCCACCGGCGCACAAGCCAGCTGGCGGTCAGGAACATAAATATCATATTTTTCCAAACATTTTCCGATACTATGACAATAATCATCACAGACTTGATACCCCAATCCCCTTGATCCGCAATGAACCATCACGGTGATTTGTCCAGCAAAAAGTCCTAATTCCTCGGCGACATCGGGAGCAAAAACTTGATCCACCACTTGAATTTCTAAAAAATGATTTCCTGAACCAAGCGTTCCTAACTGACTTTTGCCCCGTTCATAAGCGCGCTCGGAAACGGCCTGCGGATCGGCGTTAGCAATCGCGCCATAATCTTCGGTCGCCTCCAAATCAGAGGCAATCCCAAAACCTTTTTCAACCACCCACTGGGCACCTTTGAGCAGAACTTGTCTTCCCTCGGATGGATTCAAACGCAATCCTCCTTTAGATCCCATCCCCGATGGGACATGAGCAAACAAAATCGCCACCAAATCTCGTAAACGTTCTTGAATCTCTTCCATCTGAAAATTCGTTCGAATAAACCTTACCCCGCAGTTGATGTCAAAGCCCACACCACCCGGAGAAATCACTCCTCCTTTTTGGGGGTCCGTTGCCGCAACTCCACCGATCGGAAATCCGTAACCCCAGTGCATATCCGGCATGGCCAGCGATTGTCCGACGATGCCAGGAAGAAAGGCAACGTTAACCACCTGTTCTAAAGCTTTATCATTGAGAATGTCGCTTAAGAGTTTTTCATTGGCATAGATAAGACCCGGAACTCTCATCCCCGGATTATACGAGGCGGGAATCTGATACCGGCAGGGATCAAGTTGTTTTAAGGAAATAAGTGTTTCCATCAGACATCAAAAATAATTTGGGCACAATAGTGATGATCTTTTTTTTGAATTTTTAGTTCGTGGTAGGTCACCGCTTTGATTTCGGTTTCGATGGTGAAATATTTTCGTGATTGTCCGGTAATCAATGCACTCATATGCCGGTCGGATAAATTTTGGATTTCAAATTTCGTAAAGATAAGACGTTTGCAGTCGGATAAAGAGATAAGTTCACTGAGCCAGCGGATCAGTAATTCTTCAATATCAAAGGTGTCCAGCCGGACTTTCATTTTTCGGGAATGACTTTGCGAAATATTTTTAAGCGGTTTGGCAACCAGCTCGAACATCGCCGATGCCGCGTTCTTAAAAAGGTTTTGCAAATCTTTGCCGTAGACCCAAAGACCGACATCGGAAGTATGGTCAATCCACTCGTGGGTTTTCATGGCGCCATTATAAATAGGTAAAACTCGATATGTCAATTGCTTCCTTGGGGAGTTTCATCGGGGGTAAGAATATAATCTTGGAGGGTCAGTTCAATTTGATGAATCAGTAATCGAGGAGAAATAGCTTTATTAAGGAAATCTTCGGCACCGTATTCGTAGCAGTCAATGAGGTTTTTTGGGGTATCCATTCCGGTTAAGAAAATAATCGGGATATTTTTGGTCTCCTCATCTTGTTTTAGACGTTTGCAAACTTCAAGACCGCTTATCCCGGGTAAAACGACATCCAGTAAAATCAAATCCGGTTTTTCTTTTTGCGCGATTTCTAAACCGGCTTCGCCATTGGAGGAAAGGATAACACGGTACTCTCTTCTCGTTAAAATTTTTTCAATCAACCGCCGTTCGACTTCGTTGTCTTCAATAAACAAAATGCGGCGATTTCTAAATTCTTCCCGAGGTTTTCTTCTGAAAAACTTTTTTATTGTCTCCCACATAGTCTAAACATCCTTTCTTTTAAAAAGAATGGGGTTATGGTAACCTGATTTTAAAATTTTGTCAAATCATTGTCCTTTTTTTTACAAAAAAATTGAAAAGAGAAACAAAACAGACCCTGGGCTTATTGACCTGCTCTCTACTAAAGAGCATGACAAATCTCCAGATGTCATCGGGAAATGAGGCTGGAGATCCTTCGACAAGCTTAAGGATGGTTCACCAGATGGTTAAGCGAAGTCGAACCATTTGTCATGGTCAAAGAAAAGATGATAAGCGATAGACTTTTATATCGGGAGGCATGACGGCGATCATTTTGACATGAGTATTTTTTTGGTTGTAATCCGGCGAGGTGCGTAGCCCCGAGGCACAGCCGCACAGAAAAAAAAGCAAAAAACATCCGAGGATAATTTTCTTGATTTGAACTAAATTAACGGGAGAAGGCAAGAGACTACCGACCTTTAGACGCGGGGGTATTTCACTACTAGCGGGGGCGGTCCTAAATTCGTCATGGTTGCTGACCCTCCCCCCGTTTCTTTATCCAAACTTCGTTATTGTATTATCTTCAAACCACTGAATCTGCTCAACCCAATTTTTCTTTAAATTTATTTCTAAATGCAACCCCCATGGCCGCAAGAATAAAATACCAATACCCCGGCAACTCCGGAGCAGCCATAAACAATGCTAACTGTCCAGCCACACTGCGCCCGGGAGAAAACAATTTTCCTTGTGCTTCGGGAATCGTTGAATGAAGGACAAATCCCGCTGCGCTTCCCTCCGGATAACGCGCCAGCGACTGATTCTTTCCACCCTCTGCACCATAGCTCACATGATCGATCAATTGCCCGTTATTATTATAAAAAAAGACCTCCTCGGTGGTATTATTCAAACTCAACGTCCCCGTTGAGGCCACTTGATAATTCACCCCGGGCAAAACCGGAGTTCCTCCTCCAAAGACAACCAGATATTGATCTGCCGCAAGAACTGTTCCATACGGAAAAACATGGCGGGTCTTAACCGCATCATTTAAATACCAGCCCGAAAGATCCTCATTATTGGCACCAAAATTCAAGAGCTCAACAAATTCATCTTGAGTGGAAGATCCCACCCCATCACCGTTGGCATCGCCGGCGATTCCCGCCGGAGGATCTGCCAGAATTTCATTTATCGCAATAAAGGCCAGGGCTTCGCTAAGATTTATCGAAGCACCCAATAAAAGAACCAAGAACCAAACAATAAACTTCCCTCTGAGTTTCATAACAGACTGCTCCTTTCGTTGCTGTGTTCAACACAGTTGAGTTAAACTTTTTTTTTGGGGAAGCCTGTTTTAAGAAATTCTGGGGAAAAATCTTGGGAACGAGAGTAAAACGATAGGTAACGATAGGGGACAGTCACTTTCTAGTTTGATTATCTGTGTTCAACCATGCATTTTTCCAACCCGCAGCATCGATCTTCTTTTCAACTCGCTGGCCTCGAACTTACAACGATGCGGGCTTAAGTGATAACTTATGAACCTCTTCTAGTAAGCTCTTTACTTTGAGGGCCTCCGATTTTCTTCCTTGCTTCTGATAGAAATCAATCAAAAACTCATAAAGAGGCGGAAAGTTGGGACGATAACTTAGGGCTTTTAACATGAATTGCTCAGCTTTTTTAGAATTTCCCATATCATCAACAACCAATCCTAGGCCATACAACGCATAGATGCATCCTTCATCCATATCTAATGCCATTTCATAATACTTAATGGCGGTATCCGACTCTTCCACTCTAAAAAATAAATGGGCCAGATTGGCTACTTCGGAACAATCGGCGTATAAACGCGGATTTAATCCTTTATCAAGCAACTCTATTTCTTTTCTGATTAAAAATGCTGTAGGTGCACCGTTTAATTCGTTTAATCTGTGCCAATAAGAAGAATATGTATAACCATCAAACCAGAAGACATTGCTTTTTCTCGTAAGGGAAATATTCAAGAGAATAGGAATACAAATTAACCCAAGCCACGCCTTGTCATTCAAATGCTTTCTTATATATACCAACATACTCGACATTAAAGCGAAAAATCCAATTGAAGAGAATCCGAACCAGTGAGGCTCTATCATCGCTGTGTGGGTCTTACTGGTATAAACAAAAGATCCTAACACTATCGGCCATAATCCTGTCAAAAAAAGGACAATGCTAAAAGCGGCTATATTTTTTTTCCCTTTAATCCAGCAATAAATATAAATTGATATCAGCGTCATCAAGCATCCAATAACTTCGATCCAATGAGGATGATCAACAATTTTTTCATCCCAAAGAAATAAAATTTTCTGAGGATTAATCAATTTACCGAAATACCAAAAAAGCAATTTAACAATTGTTGCAAGATATGGCCCAATCGAGATAGCCACATGCTTGATTTGATATATCTCGGGAATGTTAAAGCGAATAAACAAATAAATAAAGAACAAAATAAAATAAGGAAGGCAAAGCCTAAAAATTCCCTTATTGAGCTTTTCTTTAATATCCGAACGAACGCCCATCCTGGGATCGACGACATTGAATGGGCGTTCCGTTCGTTTGATAAGGAAAAGCTCAATAAGCTCTATCTCTTTAAAGAAATAACAAATCATCAATAAATAAGCAGGTAAAATCGCGCTTGTTTCATGGGAAAGAATACTGAAAGCATAAAAAATTAAACTTAGCACATACAAGCCTCTCTTCTTCCTTTCTAAATAATATAAAAACAATAAAAGACTAAGTTGTAACGTTAATATCCCAATCAGCACGGCACTCGCTGTTTTATAATTGACAAAAATATTGTTAATCGGATGTATGGCGTAGAGACAACTCGAGAGTAACGCCCAACGAATATTCTCAAATAATTTCAGAAGAATTAGGAAGAAGAGCCAACAAACAATGGAAAATAGAACGAAGTTGACCAGGTGATAGCCAAAAGGATTGGTGGTTTGGAATAGGGTCAGTTCTATTTTAAGGAAAGTGACAGAAAATGGCCGATAGAATCCTTTGAACGATTTATAAAAAAGAGAGGCTGTGGAAACATCATTTAAGGTAGGAAATTTAAAGAAATATTGATCGTCATCCAGAAAGAAGCCATTTTTGAAAGAATTAGAATAAGAAATCAAACAAAGCAAAAAGATTAAAAGCAAAGCTAAGGCTTTGATATTAAATTTGACCTTCATAATTGATTCAAAAACTTCAAAAGCTCCTCATCCTCAAACATCCGTAGAATTGCTTCTTCAAAAGCCCCATTGATAACCTTTGCGTTTGTTTCCTGTGAGCCGACAAAGAAGGTACGGATCTCCTTTTGTCCGCGATAATTTTTCTCATAGGTTTTTCCGACGGCATTCGTTGCGACGACCTTAATCGTTGCTTTTCCGATATTTCCCCCAGTCCACAACCCAACAGCGTTATCATAAGCTAATGAACGCAATTCAACTTTAAGGGCAATCGTATTGTCCAGTTCCTGTGTCGGCAGAAAACCCTTGGCAGACAATCCTTCGAAAATCGGTACTTTCAAGACTTCCACTAAATCCTGATCTGTCGTAATCTTTGCACCAGCAAGTCCGTAACCATCCCTTCGCTTACCGATAATTTGTTCTTCACGGTCATCAATAATCTGCACGCTCACTTTTTTTCCTTTGCCGATATCCGATTTAGCTAATGAGATTGTTGGATTAACTTTTACATTCTGGTCAATGTACGCACAGCCCACAACAGATAACGCTAAAACAACGCTGAATACAAGTAACCTCATCTGCCCTCCTTGTTGGTTGACTTCTGTTTATTTAATTTATTTAACCCGAGAAATTTTACTTTTATCAACAGTTCGCGAAATACTTCAAAATCTTCCGGATCATTAAATATTTTTTGCTTTCCAATCGATCTTGATATCACATGCGCATAACATCCATCATACAAAATTTTTGCTCTTGCTACCCTGGCCACTTCCTTTCAGTGTCCATCTCCCTTCTCTGTCCCCATTTTGGTGAGTGTCACCTATCTTTTTTCTAACTCTCGATCAAATCGCTTCTTTTTTCCTTTTTCCCCTTCCATTGGACACCTCCCGATTTTGAGCTGGTCTCTATACTAAAACCATCTCTTCGTTGTGTCCACTTTTTCGGGGGAAGATCAATTACCACGGCCCAAACCAATTATATCCTAGAGTGCATTTATCTGGGGAGCTGACGTATGCCCATGATTCAATTATTTTTGTTTCTTTGTTAACGTAATAGACCCACTGACAGCCATCTTTTGATTCAAAAAGATATTCATCTTGAGTTGAATTATGTGAAGATATTTTCGGTGGCATCTTGGGATCCCAAGAAACTTTTCTTCCCACATACATATTTCTAACTTCAACAAAATTGGAATTGGCAGCACAACTACTGCATGTAAAAGTTAAAATACAAAGAAATAAAATTTTACGCATATTGGTCTCACTACAGATTAATGAAATCATACATTATTTAAAATCAGAACGTCGTTGTTCATAACCATAAATGATGGCTGGTGCAGCTGCTCCTGTTGGTCCTAACATTAATGGAATAGCCACAGGCGCTGCGAGACCTACATTTAAAGGATTAGTAATTCCGCCAACGAAATGTTCAACCCTTGTTAATTGTCTTAGAGTTCCATCTGCATTATAGGCCCAACTATTCAAATAGTCATGAGGTCCTGCCCAAGACTCTACAATATGATTTACAATACCTTTAGGGGGATAATTAAAGCCAAATATCTTGCCTTGTCCGCCTTGGAGACCGCCCAAAGGACTCGGAGCATTTTTTGCTCCTGGATTATTATCCCATCGACTTCCTCCTAATTTGAATCCATCACCATCAAGCCCTTCACTTATACCACTCGAATTGTTTGGATCTAATCGAGATTGGGTTATCATTTTTGCACGTAAATATTTACCTGTATCCCTGATCAAAGAATATGTTCCTGCTGCTGCACCGCCTATCAAAGCCCCATCCCCAACATTTGTACCACTTACCCCTGCTACGACCGCTCCTGAAGCAGCTCCTGCAAAGAAAGCAGCACCAAAATTACTTGCCATAGCTGCTCCCGGCGTCAATGGACCTGCCGCTCCTCCAAGAGTTATCCCTCTAGCCAAACTGTCTCCCAAGATATTTAACCCAGGTGATAGTCCTGCAAAGACTGCCCCACCTAAAGCACCAATTCCTACCCCTTGCCAAAAATTCCCACCCATAGCAGCTGAAGAAATACCTCCAACAGCCCCGCCAACAGCAGCTCCTGTTGCTATGACAGCTGCGTTAGCCGCAACATATGAAGCCGCTGCGGTAGCTGCTGCTGTCACTGCTTTAACGACTGCTACAATCGCTGCCCAAAAGAAGTGACCTGTCGGATCAATCATATTAACGGGATTATTTCCGCAATATGAATATCGATTTAAGGTCTGAGGATTGCCAGGATTTTGGACTAAACTGTCCGCAGTAATGAAGCGCCCCAGAAGAATGTGCCAGGCACTTTTAGGGGACAGCTAACCCCTTAGCTTCTTCCAAACACGGTATTGAAACCATTCGGAACCTATCGCCCTCATCTTCTCAAATTCATCGCCTTCTATAAGCTCAATCTCCATTGATCTCATCCCAACATGATCGTACGGGTCAACAATTAAATCTTCTTCCCCCAATTCATAATATCGACTTGAACTATGCGGCCAATCTATCGCCCTGTCAACCATACCTGCTTCGACAGGATTATTCTCCACATACTTTCCACAAGCGTTCAAATAAAATTCGTTCTCGATAAGCTTGGCTCTATAACGATCACGCCACACCGCTCCAAATCGCTTATGCGCGATATTATATTTATGTGTATAGGCTTTCTTGAGAGTCTTCATACCTTGCGAAAATTTGTCACAGTCACAAATCTCAACGACCATGTGGATATGTGTCTGCATAAGACAATAGTGAAAGACTTTAAAGCTATACTCTTTCTTGGTTTCGATCATCTTCTGCTTAAAAAATACGAAATCTTCCGCCTTTTCAAAGATCTTTCTTTTTTCGATCGCCCGTGTAAACACATGAGCAAAGCATCCATTATAAAAAAGTGCTTCCCGTGCTATCCTTCCCATCCATTCCTTTCTCCCTTACCCTTCGTCTCATCTCTGATACTTACCTGTCACCGTTTTGTGCCTGGCACCTCCTTTTCCTTGCAAAATTACCACGGTCCAAACCAGTTCAGACCTGTTTGGCATTTATCAGGTGAACTTATATATTCCCATGATTCAATTATTCCTGTCTTCTTATTAACAAAATAAGCCCATTTACAACCATTATCATCTGAACCAATATATTTATCCAAGGTTTCATTAAATAGCACTTTTAAATATCCTGGATGAATAATATTTTCTTTCTTACTTCCAATATGTTCATTTCTGATATTCACAAAGCGGTCTCTATTATTTTCAAATTTTAGACCCACACAACCACAAAACATGATAACGAAAACAAGAAATAACAAGGAACTATTCATAGCTTCAATCTCCAAACTAATTTAATTACTATCAGGTTTTGATTGACCATAAATAACCCCTGGCCCTGGATATGTAATCGGTGGCACAGCTGATGGTACAGCTATAGGAGTTGCAATCGCTACATTTAATATGTTTGTAACGCCACTTATTGTTCGCTCAAACCCATTCAGACTTCGAATATATCCTGTTGAGTTGTCATAAGCCCAACTATTTAAGAAGTCATGGGGTCCTGCCCAAGTTTCAACAATACGATCTGGAATTGATCCCGGCGAATAATTAAAACCAAAATATTTGAAGCCTATCCTGCCTTGCTGACCTTGATACCCACCCAAAGGACTTGGATCCGCATTTGCTCTAGCAGGATCCCATCGACTTCCCCCTAACTTTTCACCATCGCCGAACATACCTACACTTTTACCATTTCCTCCATTCAAAGGTCCTCTTTTGGATTGTTCAAGCATTCTAGCACGCATAATTTTAGCAGTATCTCTAATTACTGAAAAAGCTCCTGCTGCTGCACCGCCTATCAAAGCTCCATCGCCAACATTTACACCATTGATCCCTGCTACAGCTGCTCCTGCTGCAGCACCTCCTAAAAAGCCAGCAGTAAAATTACTTGCCATAGCTACCCCTGGACTCAAGGGTCCTGCTGCTCCTCCAAGCGTTATTCCTCTGGCAAGACCGTCAGACAGAATATTTAACCCAGGTGCTAGTCCTGCAAAAATTGCCCCACCTATTGCTCCACTTAGTGCACCCTGCCAAAAATTACCACCCATAGCGGCTGAAGAAATGCCTCCAACAGCTCCACCAACAGCAGCTCCTGTTGCTATGACAGCTGCGTTAGCCGCAACATATGAAGCCGCTGCGGTAGCAGCCGCTGTCACTGCTTTAACGACTGCTACAATCGCTGCCCAAAAGAAGTGACCTGTCGGATCAATCATATTAACAGGATTATTTCCGCAATATGAATATCGATTTAAGGTCTGAGGATTGCCAGGATTTTGGACTAAACTGTCCGCAGTAATGAAGCGCCCCAGTGATGGATCATAATATCTAGCACCGAAGTAATACAGGCCGGCCTCTTCGTCTAACTTTTTCCCCGTAAAATAAAACCACGCCACCTCTTCACTCGAACCGTATTTTTCATGACGAGAAAATCCGCCGAAGGGGAGATATTCACAGAGTTCTCGGATTTGTCCAGCGCTGTTGGTTGTGACATTGGTTGCGCCGATTAAGCCCTTCCTCCTTAAGCCATTTCAAAAATCTTAAGTGTTTATTCTTCGGTTTTGAAATGGCTTTAAAACAAAACATACCTTACAGAAAAGGGCAAATCGCCCCGAGGAGCCGTTACTGCTTTCCATCTCCGATGAGGCGACGAGGGGCTGATCGTTGAAATCGCAGAGTTTTCATTTGTCAAAGATCAGAAAAAAAAGTCATGGCGTCCTGTATGATTTTTAAGGGCGACGCCAGGCGCTTTACCCATAAAGTCTTTTTTATCATGAAGGGTAAAGCGCGAGCCTGTGCTGCTTTTAGCACAGGCTCGACTTTTTTAAAAACTGCTGTTTAGAAAAAGAAAAGAGAAATTTTCATCTTATCTTCGCTCTTTTGTTTTTCTAGACAGCAGGAGAAAAATTGAATGGGGTGCCATTTCCTTTTTGTTGCCCACCTCTCCCCTCCCTGTCCCTTTTCTGGTGACTGTCACCTATTGTTTCTTTATGCTTCTCGGAAGCACGTCTTGAAATAACTGTCATATTGAGTATTCGGAGGCATACTCACAAAATTTGCAAAACGATAATTCAGTAAGGTAGCATTTAAAAATACAAATAAATCCCCCTGCGGTTTTTCTTTTGCTGCAAAAGAAGGATTAATAGACCTATTGCCAAAACGATCTATATCCCAATAACCTTCTGGGAATTGATAGTCCTCGGGAAGAAACTCTATATATGATATTTTGTTTTCTTTTCCTGTAATTTTTATAGCTTCTTTTACCTTTAAAGCGTTATCCTCTTTGATAAAAACATACGCCAGTATATTCTTGTCACTGTCATATTTTTCTTTATCCATATGCAATGTTATTACATGACCACTAGTCAATTTTTTAATAAAAGCTTTTGCCAAATCCTTATCCACTTGTGCTGGCTCTATCCCAATTAATTTTACAGTTTCTCCATTCCGGAATCTTAGTAAATTTACATCTAAAACTTCTTTAACAAGATTTCCAGATCGAGGATAAAAGATCCTTCTAACGTTATCTAAAATTAATTTTCTAGTAAAATTCATTGGGTTCTCTTTTATTGGCCTCTAAAATCCCATGTTTTAATTAGTTCGACAGTAACATCCCATTGCGGATTATCCAAAAGCCACTCTACTCCTCCGCCCTGATTTGAGCCAACAGGGGAAGCTGGCAATTCAACATATCGTGCCCCTGGTCTTAAACGTCCACCAACAAGCATTCCTGCGCTATTTTCTGGAGGTAATCCCATAATATCCCCAAAATTCTCAACATTTCTAGGATCAAGTGGTGTCCATGATTGTCCTTTCATAAAAGCATTTTTATTATCAAAAGCTCTAAACGCTGGTTCCCCACCTTTAGCAATTTGAGCAGGATAAAATTTACCGTTGTACTGTGCTCCTTGTAATTCTTGGCCGAATTCTCCTCGCTTATATATTTTAGTAGCTCTCGGTGTTTGATCTACCTTGAGTTGTTGAGTTACCCTTACTGTTTGTTGTCTTCCGTTCAATGATGATTTAAAGGCTTTAAATGTGGCGGAATTGACAACCGCTCTTGCGCTTACCGATCCTGCAACACCGCCAACTAATCCTCCGGCAAAACTATCCCAACTATCCGTTGCTGTTGTTATTGCTACTCCACCAACAAACATACCAGTCAAGATGCCATCACCTAAAGCATTGTTTAGTCCGCCTGCCCATCCTCCCAATCCACCCAGAGCACCTCCTATTACTCCACCCATTAGTGCTCCTCGCCAACCATCATTGAGGCCACCTGTAAGTGCTCCTCCGACAGCACCTCCAATTGCCCAAGCCATTGTTGATCCAACCAAGGCTAGGCCGCCAGGTCCAAGCACCACCGCTGCTACAACCCCAAGAACTGCCCCCACAGCGCTATGCCAAAATTTCGTCCAGGACCACTTATGTCCCGTCGGATCAATAAGGTTAACTGGATTATTATTGCAGTATGTGTACCGGTTTAAAGTCTGAGGATTGCCGGGGTTTTGAACAATAGTATCCGGCGTAATAAACCGCCCCAACCCCGGATCATAATACCTGGCACCGAAGTAATACAGGCCGGCCTCTTCGTCTAACTTTTTCCCGGTAAAATAAAACCACGCCACCTCTTCACTACTGCCGTATTTGTCATGACGAGAAAATCCGCCGAAGGGAAGGTATTCACAGAGTTCTCGGATTTGTCCGGCGCTATTGGTGGTGACATTGGTTCCGCCGAGATGATCCGGATGATAATAGATAACGGTATTGACCAGAGTGGAAGTATTTTTTGTGACCGAGGCCACTTCCTGCCCGCCGAGAAAGATATGTTTAATTTGCAAGTTTCCCGTCTCTTCATAGAGCTTCCCTATATATCTCGTTGTGGTCATCGCCGGCCCATTCTGAGCAATCTTCTTCGTCCGGCCTCCGTCGCCGTCATATTCGAATTGATCGATCGTGAGCCAACCCTGGACCACGGTTTTGAGATGGTTCTCGGTATCATAGGTGTAAGTGGTCGTCACACCGGATTTGGATTTTTTCGCCATGTTCCCGTTGGCATCATAGGTAAACGCTGTGCCGTCGGAGAGACTGGTCACGGCGTGCGGAATCTTGCCGCTTAACCCATAGGTATAGGTGAGGCCGTCTTTTAAAATGAGATTACCGATTGTATCATAAGAGAAAGTTTTTGTCCCGTACTTGCTACTGGTAGCCTGTGTTAAACGGTTCAAATGATCATACTGGAACGTTTGACTTCCGGTATACTTGGCGTCGTTGATCGATAAGATGTTTCCGACGGAATCGTAGGTATAACTTAAGTTTTGCAGCGAGGCGCCGGTCTTATCCGTTGTCTGGATATTTGTTAAACGGAATGTTTTGGGATCGTAAGTGTTGATCGTGGTATCACTGTTTCCAAAAACAGTTTGAGTAGGTTGACCGGCTTCGTTGTAACTGACGCTATTCACATAATTACTGCTGGTGGTCAGGTCTTTAATCGTCTGAATCTGTCCGGCACTATTAAAGGTGTAGGAAAGATTAGTCGTATTGGGATATTGCATCGAAGTCAACCCGCCAAGATCGTTATACGTCCGCTGCACAGCATAAGAAACCGGATTGATCGTCTTGACGGATTTAATTTCGCGTCCCACCTGGTCATAAGAGAATTGGGTATTGCCATTCGTATATTGTGCCTGCGTCAACCGTCCTTTGGAATTCGCAACCGTTAAGGCATCATAACTGTAATTGACATTCATCCCGACGGCGTCGCGTTTATTCGTCAGCCGGTTTAAGGCATCGTAAGTAAAATCGATTCTTTGTCCCTTCGCGTCGATCTGATACACGAGATTACCATTCAAATCATAAGAGTACTGCCAATTCCCCATGTCCGGATCGCTCATCGCGATTTTTCGACCCAGGGTATCGTAGGTCATCGTCGTCGTATTTCCTTTATCATCGCTGGTCTTGATCAAATTCCCTTCGGAATCATAGGAATATTGGGTCGTGGCATAGAGCGTAAACAAAGAACTGGGATAATTCGGACTGCGGCCATCGGCACCGGAGTATTCCTCTTTTTTAATCAAACGCCCGTACGCATCGTAATACGATTTCTGCTGATGACCGTTTTCATCGATCGTGGTTGACGTCCAATCATCATAGATGTATGTACTGTAAGTACCGTCGGGGTTGATCGCCTTAATAAGCCGGCCCATCGCATCATACAATAATTGAGTGGACGGACGAGTCAAGTCAACAGACTCGATCGTATCGACAGGATTGATAGAAAAGAACGGGACATATTTACGGCTGGGAAGCCCCCGGCTGGTATAAGTGGTTTGGCTATTGACGACATATTGACCGGACGTCGCGCTGGGAGATTTCGTCTGAATCACCCGTCCTAACCCATCGGAAAATTGATACGCATCTATCGTGCCGGCCTGGCCGGAGGTGATGCGCTGTTGAGAGGTTATTTTGGTGTACTGAGGATTCAATGCATAAACCGACATCGTCGTCGGAAAACTGACGCTGTCCAATGGCCCGACGGAAAATACCGGACGCCCGAAAACATCATAAGAATTTTTGGCTTGGTTGTTATTCGCATCGGTGGTGGATTTAAGCTGACCCCATAAACCTTTATACCCATCGCCCATATCGATGGGGACATTGACGCCGTAATACTCGCTTTGGGTTACCTGACCAAGTGCATTGGCTACCGAGACCGGAAATATGCTGAACATTAAATCATAAGTAATGGTCGTAACGTTGCCGTTAGGATCTGTAGTCGAGACCAGATTGCCATAGGGATCATAACCATATTGTGTCACAGGATGCACTGTGGCAGTTGGGCCAGCCCATTCCTTCTTGGCGGTCAATCGTCCCCAATTATTAGGGATCATGTTCGGATCGGTTGCCCCGTCATAGTAGTACCAGCTCTGACGAACGATATTACCTGAATTGTCCCGAACCACTATAGTCTGTGGGAGCTCGTAGAGATTATAAGTTGGATTATTGCCATAGGTGGTTTCTACCGTGCGCGTATCCGATCCAATATCCGCGCCGGAATTGAGATCCACCTCGCCATATTGGGTTAACTTAGTCATCTGCCAAATATTCACATTGCCAATCCCTAAGGGAGTCTGGCTGTAAACATATTCTTCCGCAGTCCGCTTTCCGGTTGCATTGCCGTCGTAGATGAAATTGTCTACCCGCTGTAGGTAGACGAAGGTATTGGCACTGACCTTAGAATTCCAGGTGTTGACTACCTTACCGTACAGATTGCCGGCGGCATCAAAGGTGGATTGATCTTTGATGTGCCCCTTATAAATGTCGTCCTGCAGATAATTGGTCTCGGTATAGTTTCCGTCGGCGTCGACGATCTTGACGTAGCCGAATCCGCGGAATTCGCGATTAGGAAAATTCCACATGCCTTTCTTGTAGACATAGCTCGTCGTGTAGCGGTCTCCCTGGGCCGACTTGGCGGTCACCGACTGCACCGTATTAATATAGGCCGGAGTAAAGGAGCCGTTATAATAGGTAGGCTGTAATGAACCAATGTTCGTAACCCCATACTGAATCTCCGTTGTCCCACCGATGGAATTGTCAATCTTCACCAGGACATTCACTTTCGGCGAACGCGCATCGTCTGGTTGCTGGATCCAGGCCTTATAGGGTTCTGCCGTGGAAGCCAATAACATATCCGGTAAACCATCACCGTTGATATCCGTTATCGTCATATTCGGATCATTGAGGGTCAAGGTAGCATGATGCTGGCTCAGGGTAACCGCCGGCCTTACCCCTCCCTGCTTATCATTTATCCAGGCCGTCCAGGGATCGCTAGCCGGGGTATAGACGAAATCCGGATACCCGTCGCCATTGATGTCGAGGATTTGGACGCCGGGGGCGTTGATGGCGCCGTAGCCTACGGTAGAGTTGCAGGGGATAAAGCTGAATTGACCGTTATTACACAAGACTGCATTCTGATAGCCGGTGTACTGGTCCGGAGCATTCTTCACAATATCAACGAGTCCGTCGCCATTCATATCGGCAAATACCAATTGGCCGTTGGGATAGAAACCGGTGCCAGGTATGCCTGCCAATCCTTGCTGATTAGGAATGAGAGTACCACTTCCATTGTTAAGCCAGGCTACCACGGGAAGTGTCGTAGACCCGGGGTAAATCGCATCCGCCATCCCGTCGCCATTAACATCCACAAACCTCACCGCACTTGCACTCATATAAGCATTGGTCGAAGTCTTATACGTGATGGTAGAGGTAACCGGAGTATTGAAATCGCCATTGCCTTTGTTGGTATAGACATTGAATGTCGCATAGTTGTATTTACTACTACCGGTAACAGTTTCTATCACATCAGGCAGGCCGTCGCCATTCATATCGGCAAATTGAATCGGATTGGTCGTGGTCAAGTTGCTAATAGTAATCGGCGCGTTATAGCCGTTGACGCCGTTATTGATGTAGACGGAATATTGCCGGGTATAAGCATTAACCAGGGTACCAACGATGATATCCACTAATCCATCCCCATTCAAGTCTGCAAATTGACCAGGATGATTATAAGGACCCCCTGGCATGCCTGAAGGTGGAACATTGACCAAGTTTATAGGCACTGGATTGAAGTTCCCACTACCATCATTGGGTAAATATCTATTGTAATAGGCATCTACGAGATCCACCAACCCATCTCCATTCATATCCATGAAATAAGCTGTACCTTGTCCAAGGCTGACACTAGAACTGTTTGTGCTATTCACATTGTAGGAAGCGCCGAAGGTTGGAACAGCGGTAGTGCTATAGGTGAATTTGATCGTGGGCAGAGCGGAGATCCCGTCGCTGCCGTATTGGGTAACACTGGTCAATAAAGACTCATTGGTGCCTGGTGCTTGAGTATAGGTAAGCTTGTAGGAATTGAAATTATCATAATGAGCCGTCGAGGTTATCGAGGAAAGCCGCTGAGTGAGGATAATGGGAAGACCGGGGGCATAATTGGCTATCACGTCGGGGCGGGCTTCATAATCGAAATGTACCTTAATAAACGGGGACGTACTTTGAGTAGAACTTCCGGTATAATCCACCTCCAGCGGATAATATAGGCCGTCATGTTGGGAATACCAAACATCCATCGTGTTGCCGTGCACATCGGCAACGGACTGAAGCATCCATTTAAAGACTTTAGCCGTTGAGTCGGTGGTAGCTACCCTAGCCTGTACATCCTGACCAAAAATGTATTTAGTACCTTTCTTGTCGGTAACCTGCCAGTAACTGCTATTTATAAACTGAAATTTTAAAGCGGATCCGTCATCGACTTTTAGGACAAACGCCGTCCCGTTTCCGCTCCCATCGACTAATTCTTGCCGCGAACCGCCCTGGGTGAAAATGAAAGTATCGGTATTATCATAATGCGGGGCGCCGTTCTTGGTAGAACGCTGAATCCCGCCTAAGTCCATCAGCCAGCCAACTCCTAGCATATCATTCGGGCTGTTCGAATTGTATATTAGGGAAAGATTAGGCTGCATTCCGGTCCGGCCAGTGGGAATGACGATCGGAATCGAAGTAGAAGCAGCGCCGGTATTAGAGTCTACAGCTAATTTTTGAGATAATGAAGCTACGTAAGAGGCTTCCACGGAAGAAAGCTGAATAAAATACCCCAAAAATAAAAAAACATAAATCAGGAATTTCTTTATTGACCTTTTCTTTACTAATGTTAAATCTCCAGCCGCTACTTCCGACGACATCTGCCCGCCTGTCTTTCTTGTTAATCGGCGGACAGGGAGATTTAACATTCTGTTTAGGTGAGAGAAGGTCAATAAACAAAATGGTTTTGCCCGATGAAGATGAATACGCATGTGGTTTCCTTTCTTATTGACTTTCGAAGGAAAGTCAATAGCTGGGCTTTTTCTTGACGCAGTTTTATCGCGGCAAGAAAAAGCCCGAGTTCACATCCTCGAGCAGAACTTCACCGGGCGCTCGGGTGTTTAGGTTATAAAAATTAAGGGAATGTTCTTGTTAACTACTATTTACTGCCCCGCTATACCGGAGGGTGGATCGGGGCAGTTTCCCTGGGTACCGTCTGGTACAAGTCTTGACCGTGGCTCAAGACCGGAACAACAGTAGAATCAATCCTTCGCCTCTTCGATCTAAAGACCGAATTTTGCTCAGGACCAAGAACATTCCCCAATAAAGTTAACGAATCTAGAATTTCCTTTGCATCCCCGGCAATTCGCATATAACAGCTGCTCCACGGATAATTCGCAGGGGAATCCGCAATCTGTAAATGCACCGGACTAAACTCAATTTCCTTCAGACAAGCCAGCACCTCTTGTTCTTCTGGTAAAAGAATGCTTCTAAACCGCTCTCGATAAAGCCTTCCCTTTCTTTTATATTTCGTATTGAAATAAAATGCATACACTTGATTAATGATTTGCATAAAAGTCGACAAATGTCTGACCTTCTCACATTGAAGGACGATATGCACATAATCAGGCATCAGACAAAAACCATAGATCTTAATCCTAAACCGGTATTTATATTTCTTCAGAAGATCCATATAGAACCGATAATCCTCGTCGGATTCGAACAGCCTCTGTTCTGGCGTTCTTCTTGTAGTGATATGGCAACAGCTGTTATTTCTAAAAAATCTTGCTCTGCGGGCAGACATGTAAATTCTCAATCCGGAGGTAGTAGTACTTCGTCATAAGTTATCACTTAAGCGCATTGGATTATCCGGTGATCAGGTGATTTGAGACTAGGGGATTGGGAGATCGAGGATATCAGGGACGTCCCAGATATCCGGATTCTCCAATCTCCTAGTCCCTTGATACCCTGGATCACCAGATCACCAACGAGTATCTTTCTTAAGTGATCATCTATGAGTGCCTCGTAACATAAATTTTTGCACCGGTTACTCAGCACAATGCTGAGTAACATCGGTAAAAATAATACAGAGATTTCTGTTACGAGGCAGTAGTACGCTGTAACATTAATTTCTGTACCAGCGGGTGGCACTGAGGGAGTTCTCTTCCCGCGCGCAGGACACGAGCACGGGAAGAGTCCGAAGTGACAGGACCCGCTGATTTGTATCAATAATTTATGTTACAGTGCAGTAGTAAACCCCCCACGACAAATTTGCTGTGTCCAAATGATATTTTCAGAAAGGAAAAGGGACGTCCTTTGGCTTCCCCGTTTTTCCCCTTTTTCGTCTCTCGCGTTTTTATCCCCTTTTTAAAAACGCCCATCTATCGCTCCAAAGAGACAAGAACGTCCCTTATCTTTCTCTTAAACCCAAAAATTTCAGTTGACGCTTTTTGTGTTAACTTTATAGAGAAACTGAAATTTTTGGGTTAATTACGCTTGCTCTCTATACGCTGACAAAACTTTTTCATTAATGAGATCACGGATCTCGGGGGAGAGACAGCGGATGCTGTCATACCAGCGTTTATCCTTTCCCTGCTCTTGCGGCATCGAGACAAAAAGTCCCCTTTGCCCTTGAATCACTCTTAACCCCTTAATCACCAGTACTTCATTAATATTTAAGTCAACGAAGGCCTTCATCGATCCATTATCCGGTAATTTATGGATTCGGTCGACCTTCAGATAAAGGCTTCCTCCTTTTTGTTTTAATTCAAGTTCAGACATAAATGCTCCTTCTGGGTTGAGATTACTGATTACTTTTCTTCGGTTGCTCGGGAAGATCTTCTTTAAAACACTTCGGGCAGGGAGTTAATTTTTTTTCTAAGGCCTCTTTCTTAGAAATTTTTTCGGCATTCTTGCCCTGAATGAACGGACACTCTGCTTTGTGATACTTCTTACCGTTTTTCGTTGCATAAACTTCTTGAAGACTCTGAACATTCTTGGTGTTTGGGACGTTCGTATCAGCAAAAGCAAAAGAGCTCAGCGACACAAGCATCAGGAATAAAATAGACATAATGATTTTTGGGGTCATGTTGATCCTCCTTGTTGTTTGTCCTTATCCGACCGATAAAATAAGGATATGTTTTTAGTTTTCGTTAATTCGGCGACTGAATTCGCCGCCGGTTAGGGCATCAATAAGAGCAGTTAATTCCGCAATACGCATTTCTTTTTCTACCCGTATTTGCGGTTCGATTTTTTCTGAAGACAAAAATTCCATTTGCAGACGCCGGCGCTCAAAATAAATTCTCGTGATTTGATCCAGAATATCTTCCCGCAATTCCACCATCAGTTTGGAACGGGAATCAATCGAGGTTTGATCCGGATTCCAAATAAGATCACCAAAATCCCAAGAAAGCGCAACATTCCAATCCAGATAATCTCGACCTTTACTTAAGATATCGGGGTTGGGGCCCGCGTCCCAGTGAAAAAGTTCCGTTGCTCCTCGATTGAGCCCCATTGATAACTTCGGCAGCAGCGCGCGTTTTTGGGCCGCATTTCTCCAACGGGAAATCTTCTGCGGATAAACCTCAGCGTACTGAATGGCCATTCCGTGAACTTGGGTGACCGAAGGTTCCTGCTGGAAATATTTTTGTAACTGCGCATAATCTCGGACAGCAATTGCCCCATCGGCGGGAGCAGGAAGATCAATAATTTTCGCCAGCGCTTGCTCTTCATCCATAAAAAAAATCCCTTTATCCGTGGCCGCATAAATACGGTCATGATCGTCTAGCGTCAAGAAATTAACACGGTTTGTTTCCATTCCTTGATAAAGGGGAAACCATCGCTCATCATGATACTGAAAAACTCCTTTGTGGGTTCCCACACACACTTGTTGACCTGATAAAACCGCTAAAGACGTTATGGCCTCTGCGGGCAATTCATCCGAACTTAAATTTGTCCAAGTTGCTCCCTGATCCGGGCTTTTAAAAATACCTTTGGTGGTCACTAAATAAACTTCGGGAACAGTGCCTGCGGCGATTTTAATTTGTTTGATCTGATGCGCATAAGACGGCTCGGTAGATTCGGCCGGATTTTCAGCAGCTTCCAGTTCTTTTTCTCGATTCATTAACGAAAAGATTTTTTGAATACTTTTTTCAGTGCGATCCATCCGAAAGACTTCGTGATGGGTGGCCAGGTAGATATATTGGTTGTCCTTAGCTAAACAAGTAATCACTTTATCTGTCGATGTTGAACCGGACTCTAAAAAATCAATTTTTTTCTGCCACGTAGCAACACCGCCGTCTATCTTTTTATAAAATAACCCATCCGCCGTTCCCAAATAAACCGTATCGCGATCGGTGACAACCGCAAGACATTGCTGCGAAAGAGGATTTTCGGAAGAGAATATTTGCTCCCACCGCAGCCCTCGATCTCGACTCATAAACAGCCCGGAATTGGTGGCGGCAAAAACCCAAAAAGTGAGCTTTTCCTTCCCAACTCCTAATCTCCCGTTGGTTTCATCGATGCTATCAGCCCGCCTGCCAGTTGAATCGCAAATCGGCGGACAGAGAGATGGGGAGTTCTGTTTAATAGCAGGAAGCTCAATAATATAGAGGTAGTTTATTCTTTTTCTGCTCGAGGGAGGCTGCAGCACCGGCTGAAAGATTTTTCCCTCATCAACAGACCGGTAAACCCCCTGTTGTGTTCCCACTAAGATAACCGGAGAATTTTCAGTTGGAACTAGCAATATGCTGGTGATATCGGCTCCATTGATAGAGCTAGATATCTTTTGCCAGGTTGGTTGGATTTCTTTTCGAAAACCAAGGCTCATGGAGCTTAAGATGAGGATGGCAATGATGAGTAGAAAATTATTTTTTTTCGCAATGAACGGCTTCATTGTATATTTTTTCTACACTGATGAGTTTAATCGCGAGGGAAGCCGCATGCTTGATTTTGGGATTATGTTTTTCGATGGTGCTCAGGTATTTGTCAATGTACTCCAATGTTGCCTCTAAACCGAGTGAGTTTTTCATCTTAACGAGAATGGATAAAACGGTATAAATAGCAACCATATTTTGTCCGGAGAAAAAAGTATCTGGGGATGAATGATGGATGGGTTTGGAGTCTTGATGAGACTGATTGTTGTGTTCACACATGTTGCAGATCTCCTTTTCTTAAGTGATGCAGGACCCCATTCCGCTCACGAGAACCGCCCCGCCTTCCATATTTCGAAAAGGCGGGGCTGGTTTCTTTAGTTCGCTTCATGAGCCAACGCGTAGGTCGTCCTATGATGATTAAACATAGCATGCTATTTACTATTTGTCAACATTAATTGATATTTAATCAATATTTATATAAATATAACCCATTCATTATCAAAATATTACAATATTTTAAAAAATTAAATAAAAAATTTTTCGAAAATTTTTCTAATTAGTCAATAATTATTTTTTGACTATTCATCAAGATATGTTAAACTTAACTTGCATGATTTTTACTGCGGGACGCGGGCTGCCCCTTCCCTAATATATATTCCAGAACCAAGGAGTCCCCTATGTTGATCGGAAAAAAGATTAAAGAACTGCGTGAGGCACGTAAAATGTCCCTCACCGAAGTCTCCCAACAAAGTGGAGTGCAATTGGCGACCTTAAGCCGGATGGAAAATCTAAAAATGACCGGCACGCTGGAAAGCCATATAAAAATCGCCCAGGCCTTAGGGGTGTCCCTTCCCCAACTTTACAGCGATCTTATTAAGGAAGGGAAAAAAGTCGATCTGCAAACCGCAAAATCCTCCAATGATGTATTCGTCCATAGTAAAAAATCGTCTTATGAAATTTTAACCGCCAAGGTCCTTTCGAAGAAAATGATGCCGATCCTTTTAAAAATTGAACCTGCCGGCGAAACGCATGCGGAACAAAATCCGCCGGGCACAGAGAAATTCATTTTTATTCTGGAAGGAAAAATTGCCGCCACAATCGCCGGCGAGACCTATGCCCTTTCCAGGAGCAATACCCTTTATTTCGATGCATCGCTGGAACATAAATTGGTGAATACGGGAAAGAGGGCGGCGCGGGTGATTTGCGTGGCTACACCGGTCGTTTTGTAATCGCGAAAAGGACGCGAAAACTTACGCGAAAATACGCTAATGAGTACTTTATTATATAAAGAACTGTCCTATAAAATCCAAGGCGCTTTCTTCAACGTGTATAAGGCTTTTGGAAACGCATTCAAAGAAAAAATTTATCATAACGCCCTTATCGAAGAGTTTAAACAATCCAATATCAATCTGTGCAGCCAAAAGCAAATTAATATTTATTATTTAGGCAAAAAAGTCGGCGTTTACATTCCAGATATTATCGTTGATGATTCCATTATTGTAGAAATAAAATGTAAGCCAATGCTCACGTTGGACGATATCAAACAGTTCTGGCATTATCTGAAAGGTTCTAAATACAAGGTAGGATATTTGGTAAATTTCGGTCGTCCGAAGAAGGTTGAATTGATTCGTCGTGTATACGATACCGCCCGTAATAAAGTTTAGCATATTTTCGTTTTCGCGTTCTTTCGCGTAAGTTTTCGCGTATTTTCGCGATTAAACGAAAACAATAACCAAATTAACAAAGTACCATAAAAGATGGAGGAACAAAATGACCAAACGAATTCTCATCTGCGATGACGAAGAAGGCATCCGCGAGTCGCTCAAACTGATTCTAGCCGATCATTACGATCTGATTATCAGCCAAGACGGAACGCAGTGTCTGGAATGTTTAAAAAACTCTAAAGATGTTGGATTGGTCCTGATGGATATCAAAATGCCCCAGCGTAACGGCCTCGATATCATCAAAGAGATCAAAGAAAAATATCCACAGCAAAAGATCATCGTGATCACCGGTTACAGATCCGTTGAGACCGCCGCCGAAGCCATCCGCCTCGGCGCCTGCGGATACATCGTCAAGCCGTTTAAGTCCGAAGAGATTTTGGCGACGGTGAAGTCGATAATCTCATAACATTTTATGCCCACTTTCATACAGCTTTCGCCATATTCTATACTTCCGTTCACGACAAGTGCTGTTACTCTTTTTCTTGGAATCTTAGTTTTTTTAAAAAATAAACGTTCCGAAACGCATCGAATATTTTTGGTATGGTCAACGGTTATTTTCATTTGGCTTTTTTCCTATGCAATAAATTACAGTGTTACCGATGCAAGTAAAGCCATCCTCATTATCAAAACTGCATGTGCTGCTGTCGTCTTAATCTCCGGCAACAGCTATCACATGATCGTTTCCTTTCTAGCTTTAAAAAAGGAACGAAGATTTGTTTATTTAGCCCATACTATCAATGCTTTCCTGGTAATCCTCCTCTACAAAACCAACTATCTAATTTCTGGAGCTCATAAATATTTCTTCGGATTTTATGGAAAAGCTGGTCCATTTTATATTTACACAATTATTATCTTTCTCGTTTTTTCATTAAGAGGTATTTATCTCTTATTTAAAAGAATCCAATCGAAACAGTTGGATATAAAAAAGCAGACACAGGCAAAGTATATGCTAACAGGATTGTTTATTGCGCATTTAGCCAGTGTTGATTTTCTTCCAAAATTTAATATCGAATTTTACCCTCCAGGTGCAATTTTTATACTCTTATGGGTGATTATCATCGCCTACTCAATTTTAAAACACCAACTGCTTGATATTTCAATTGTTTTAAAAAAAGGGGTGATTTATTCTCTTTTAGTATCGTGTATTTCAATCATCTATTTACTATCTGTTATCATCTTTGAGAAATCATTTCAAAATTTTTTAGGATATAAAACTGTCTTCGGTTCTATGACCTCTGCGGTTTTGATTGCAATAATTTCCATTCCATTAAGGAATAAAATTCAATATTTTGTTGATAAATTCTTTTTCAAAGGCACACCTGTTGAAATAGCCGAACAAAACCAACTCCTCCGTAAAGAACTCGCCCACGCTGAAAAGATGAAAGCCGTGGCCACCCTCGCCAGTGGCCTGGCCCATGAGATTAAAAATCCTATCACTGCCATTAAAACCTTTACCGATCATCTGCAACAAAAGAAAAATGATCCGGTGTTTCTGGAAAATTTCTCTAGAATCGTCGGAACAGAAGTCAACCGTATTGATAGTTTGGTCCATCAACTTTTAGACTTCGCCAAACCCGCTCCGCTCAAACTCGAACCAACCAATATTCATCAATTGCTCGATGACACCGTTGATCTCTTACACAACAAACTCCTTCAGCACAAAATCCAATTGATCAAAAACTACAACGCTTCTTCAACCATACTTAACATCGATGCCAACCAACTCAAACAAGCCCTACTTAATATTCTCATGAACGCCATCGACGCCATGCCCGATGGCGGAACCTTAACAATTACAACTTCCCTTGACCTACCCCCTAAACCCTTACCCCTAAACCCTAAAAATTTTACAATCATTATCGAAGACACCGGCTGCGGAATCTCCCTCAAAGATCTGCCGAATATCTTCGAACCATTTTTTAGCAAAAAAACAAACGGGACGGGGTTGGGGTTATCGATTACGCAAGGAATCATTAAAGAACACAAAGGGTCCATCAAAGTCATGAATAGCCCCATCAAAGGGGTTATTTTCATTATTGAATTACCACTTATATGATAGATCTAAATCCTTACGCTATCTCTGGACTTCTCATAGTACTCACTGATCTTCCACTATTTTTATTCCTTATTCTAAAAGTAAAAACAAAAATATCCCGGATATATGCACTCCATATTTTTTCAATACTTTGGTGGGGAGTTGGTTGCTTCTTAATTGCAACAAACAAAGAAAGAAATTCGGCAATGGCAATCTGGAATTTTGCATATGCTGGCGTGATTTTAATACCTGTCTTTTTTCAACATGTAATATTGATTCTCACAAACAAAAAATTAAAACTTTATCTAGCTTTTATATACATTCAAGCCTTCTACTTTCTTTTTAAAGTCTTAAATAATCAGGTTTTTATAAATCCTAAATTAGTTTTCAATTCATTTTACTTTTCTGAAGCAAGCACCTTTCTTTCAATATCATTTGCGATATTGTTAGCAATATTTAGTTTCAGTCATTGGCAACTGCTCCAATTTTATAGACATGCTTATCCCGAGCAAAAAAAACAAATTCTGTTCCTCTTTTTAGCAACATTGATAGGATTCCTCGGAGGAATAACCAATTATTTACCTCATTATAAATATTTTGTTTATCCCTACGGAAATTTTACGGTTACTGTTCATTCCTTAACTGTAAGTTACGCAATCTTAAAATATCAATTTCTAGAGATTGAAGTGATTCTCAGAAGAAGTCTTGTTTATTCAATCCTTATAGGACTTCTTTCCCTCACTTATTTATTGATCGTTTTACTTTCTGAAAAATTTTTACAAGGATTCATTGGCTATCATTCAATATTGATTAGTGTGCTCACAGCTTTCCTATTAGGAATTATTCTTGTTCCTCTTAGAAATAAAATCCAATATATAATCGATCGCATCTTTTTCAAAGGAACCCAAGTCGAGATCGCTCAGCAAAACGAACTCCTCCGTCAAGAAGTCGCCAAAACCGAAAAACTCAAAGCTGTTGCAACGCTCGCCAGCGGGATGGCGCATGAGATTAAAAATCCTTTGACTCCTCTTAAAACATTCAGCGAAGCGCTGCCCCAAAAACTCGACGATAAAGAATTTCTTAAAAAATTTGCTTCGATCTTAGGACACGAGGTCGACCGGATCGATCATCTCGTCAATGACCTGCTGGACTTTGCCCGGCCCGCTCCTTTGCAACTGGAGAAAACAAACATCCACGGCCTTTTAATCGACACGCTCAATCTTCTGAGCAGCCAATTCATCAAAAATAAAATCAACGTCATCCAGGAATTCTTTACAGAACAACCGATCACCCTCGAAGTCGATCCCCATCAGCTGAAACAGGCTTTCTTAAATTTATTCTTAAACTCAATCGACGCCATGCCCAACGGCGGCACTTTAACAATCCGCACCTCCTTTGACCTAACCCCTAACCCCTTAACCCTAAACTCTAAATCAACTCCTAAAATTTTGCAGATCATTATCAAAGACACCGGCCACGGCATCGCCCCCGATGATCTTCCTCACATCTTCGATCCTTTCTTCACCAAAAAAGACTCCGGCACCGGACTCGGACTTTCCGTTACGCATGGGATTATGGCGCAGCATGGGGGCGGGATTAGCGTCGAGAGTCGACGTGGTGAGGGGGCGGCGTTTATCGTCGAACTACCTTTGAAGAATGAATGTATTGCTAGGACATCCGGTAACCCAGGGATCAGGGACTAGAGGATCAGGATATCAGGGGATCCGGGACATTATTTCCACTTTACAAATACAACTAGGAGAAAAAAACATGCCAACATTTCGAGATCTATGGATATGGAAAGAAGCCCATCAACTCATGATCGAGATACATGAATTTTGCAAAACTTTGCCCAGGGAAGAACAATTCAGGAAACGTGATCAAATTGAACGTTCTTCCTCGTCTGTTCCAGATAATATTGCCGAGGGATATATGGCATACTATTTCAATGAAAAAATAAAATCAATGTACACATCACGCAAAGAATCAGCAGAAACACAAAACCATATAGAAGCTCTCGTTGGGAAAAAATATTTGAATAGAACAAAAGCCGATAATTGGATGAATAGATATGAACGAGTTATTGCGGGATTAAACAGCTATATCAATTACATTCATGACAAGCAGGAAAAAACTTCGAGAAAAGGTCAGGCTAAAAGTCCCTGATGTCCGGATATTCCGATCCCCTAATCCGGGACT
>Ga0209515_10001898_pt1 | contig 33482 bp, 38 predicted proteins | sample Subgroupgradi54m_FD_187454 | JGI IMG/M metagenome (GOLD analysis project Ga0209515, IMG submission 187454) | Subsurface groundwater microbial communities from S. Glens Falls, New York, USA - GMW60B uncontaminated upgradient, 5.4 m (SPAdes)... ... | reverse complement strand
TTAATTCATAAAATATATCCGCATGGTTCGCCACTTCGACCACTGGCTCAGTGCAAGCCAGCGGTTTTTTTATCCCAAACCCAGCATAATCCCAGTTATGATATCTTCCGCGAGCCCTTGCTATTGACAGATAATTTTATAAAATTTAAGATTGAAATATCATGAATAATGATTTCTCTGAATTAATTCAATATTTGGATGAAAAATTTTATAAAGTAGATTTGCAGTTAGAAAATCTTAAAGAAAACAAAACCGATAAATCTGATTTTAGAGAGTTAGTGAACGCTGTTGACGCCTATGCGCATAAAGCCGATGCTTATTTTCAAGAAATGGTCGCTTTGGCTCACAAAGTTGATCGCCATGAAAAGTGGCTTCAAGAAATTGCCGAAAAACTCGGCATTAAACTAAAATACTAAATCTTTACGGTTACTTATTTTTGATCTTTAATACTAATCTAAAGATGGGATGGAGATGATGCCCAAGACAAGCGTAAAGTTAGTACATGAAATGATGCCTTGTGATTTTATCGATGGTGTAGAATTTATCGATCTTAAATCGCTAAACGATGACCAAAAGGATTACTTCAGAATGGCCTGGGAGGCATATCTTGGCAACTTAAGCTGTTGGGAATTTGATAAACAATTTTACTTTGACTCATCGTCACAATTCTACTCGTTGGTTTCTGAGAGAGGAGAGGTGATGAGATGAAAAAATCATTTAGGCTTATTTGGGTCATAGTAGCGGTAGTTTTGATAAATGCATATTTACCTCGTTTAATTGATGTTCCTTCATGGTTTCCCACCTTTCTCAGTGCAATTGGCGGTATAGCACTGTTTGGGCTTGTCTATCGAATTGAAAGGTGGATATTCAAGAGGCGGGCACAAGATTAACTTGTGCCTTTTTTATTTTAAAACAGGTTCTGGTTCTACTTCACTCACCACAAGTAACTTCGTCCAGTGCCCACTGCTGTTGACAGAAATTGATAATTATATTAGTATATCTAAAAACTGAATAATGAGGAGGGATTTGAAATGATGGAAGTGAATGAGGATTATCTGGTTTGTTCTTCTCCATTTTATTCTTCCCCAGAGGGGTTGAAGTTTCTTAAGATCCTTAACAGCAATATCACTTTTACCGAATTAAAAGAACTGAGAACACGAGAGTTCCCAAAGGCAACAGACAATAGTTTGAGAGTAGAAGTATCCAATGATGGGAAGGTTGTTTTAGTGGATTGGATTTATTAAACTTAATGGCTGAATAAGACAGAAGTGTCGCCTTGGTAGTTTTGCCAGGCGACTTTTTTATCCCAAACTCAACATAATTTCGGTTCCCGCCCAGCTTAGCTGGGCGAGGCTCCCGCTCAAATAAATTTGAGCGGCTAACATCCTGCACAAGCCTCTGCTAAAATAAAGAAACCCCCGGGTCCGAAGACCCAGGGGGACATGATACTACGATGACTAACGGATGACCGGCTCGGTCCAGAAGTGGCAGCATAGCCGGCCTTCTTTGCAGATTAAGGTGCTGTCAAATTCACGATGTGCGAGCAATCGTTCTTCTGAACAACCTCGCGCTTATCGATCAGGACTTCGGAGATCTTCGGCGCCATCCTGTGAGAGACGTGTGAGAGACGATGGAGACGCCGAGAACTATCAGAAGAATGCAAGCCGTCAATATAAGCAGGAACCATCTGTTCATCCTTTCCTCCTTCTGTTAGCTGATTAGATTAGTGTGAGCTGATTTGTGAGATAATCATAGCATAATTAATATCTGTCTGTCAATAGTTGATGGTAAATTAATAAGTGGTTTTTATTTTATAAAAATTCAAACCCGACTGCACAAGTTCCTTCTGATTTGACAGATGATTTTATAAAATTTAATATTATAATATATGAATAATGATTCTTCTGAATTAATTCAATATTTGGACGACAAATTTGTTTCTGTTGACAAACGATTTGACGAAGTGGATAAGAAATTTATTGTCGTTGACAAACGATTTGACGATATAAAGATAGATTTTAATAATCTATTTAACGCAGTTGACGCCTATGCCAAGAGAGCTGATACTTACTTTCAGGAAATGGTTGCTTTGTCTCACAAAGTTGATCGTCATGAAACATGGCTTCAGGAAATTGCCGAAAAACTCGGCATTAAACTGAAATACTAAAAACGCCATATATTCGTTTATTCAATTATTTTGTACCCAAGTTTATTTATCATGAGTAATTTTTTTTATTTTCAATTTTCGTAAATCAACAACGATCGTTGGAATTGGAATATTACGAAAATTAAAAAAGGCTAAACCAATCATGGTTCAGCCCGATGCTTTTTAAGATAATTACTTTATCTTACAAACTTTATAAAGTCGCCAAAAAGAGCTATCGCTATAAGAGAAGCAGCAAGGATACCCGTTGTCACCTTGAAGGTGATTTGAAGTCCCTCGCTTTGATTCTTCAATGCCGCTCCCATTATCCTGCCTCCGTCAAATGGATAAAGAGGAAGAGCATTTGTGACGCCGATTGCTATGGAGATAACAGCCGCAACTAGAACTGCCTCATAAACGCCGGTTGAATATTCTCCGACGAATTTTATGGTGCTGACAGGTCCTTGCATTGCTTTCATTGGCTCTTGGTACATTAACCATGCCGTAATGGCGAACAAAAACCATCCGATAGGCAACAGGAGGAATCTGCTGAACAGCTTACGTCCTAGGAATAGCATGGCAACGGCGCCGCCCATGGTTACAAGTAGCTTATAATTCCATAACAACCCACTTCTATCAATGGCGAGTATGATATATATTATGAGCAAAAGAATTCCCCCGAAAAGGATATTAGCCAACGGACCCGCTCCGTAAATATCAGCTTGCTGCCCGTAAGGAAGTTGACTCATTTTCTTTTCTCCTTTTTCGGTCGGCTGTACGAATGCCCCAAGAAGAAGAGGCGTGAATTGCAAGGTCGCTCCGCCGAGAATCTTTTTGGAGCTGAACTTAATCTTAATGGGGAATGGCAATCCGATGGAAAAAATTTCAATTGGAACTCCGTATTTTTTCATATAAAGAGCATGTCCTAGTTCATGCAAAAAAACAGAGAAGATTATAATAAATACGGCCAGCGCTATCGTCACGTGCCGCCTCCAGGGTTACGGTTAGATATGATTTAAAGCTGCTTTTTAAAGGAACTTTATTAGCTAAATTATCATATACTTAAAATAATAAAATGTCAAGTATGTGTCATGGTTCGATATCTTGGAACCATCTCTTGCTATTTTTTTAAAAGTATTGTATATCTTGGACTAAGTTCTTTTTAATATAAAATAAGCCATTTCTAATGGGAGGGCCAAATGAGCGCAGAAGTTCCGAAAGTCACCGTTGAAGATGAAATTATTCTTGATGATAATTTGGGAAAAAATTTAATGGAATCAGGTGACGCGAAACTTATAATAGATGACGTTAAATATGAAGATGACAATACAGGCGAAACAAACGATAATGTATTAATTCGCGCGAAAATTCCCCGAAAGGGAGCGTCAGTCGGAATAACAGTTTTTGACATTAACCGCGCAGATGACGTAAGAACGTATCTTACCGAAATTGGACGTTACGAACTTTTAGACAGGGCCAAAGAACAGGAAATTGGACGAAAAATCGAGAAAACCAGAATCCAGCTTAATTTTGAACTCGCGCGCATACCATTCTTTTATCAAAAACTGTTGGGAATTTGCGAACGCATTAAAAATAGAAGTTCTGGTCAGGAGCGGTGGGTGCTTTTAATGGAAAGCGACGATTCGGCGCGAGCAAATCAAAAAAACCGCAAAGCATTTCTTAAAATCGCGGAATATTCCGGAAAAATTTCACTTTTAAAAGAAAAAATCTTTAAAAAGCAAAAGCGAATGAACCGAAATAAAGCTCGCGGTGAAATTATTTCTTGTGAAAGAGCCATTCAAGAAATTGTTGCCGGAATTCATATAAAGTCAAAGATTGTCAGCGGTATAATTGAAGAATTGCGCGCAAAAGAAAGAAAAGTAAAAGAACTTTTCGCCAGCTTAGATTTAGGTAAAGAAAAAGGGGAAAATAAATCCGTTTTAAGCGACATTAAAGAAATCGAAAGAGAATTAGGAATTTCATGCGGTCGTTTCTTTAAAATTATGGAAGATATATCAAAACTTTCAACCGATATCAGGCAAGTGAAGGATGAGCTGATTAATGCTAACCTCCGCTTAGTGGTATCCATTGCTAAAAACTATACAAAGAGCAATATGCCTATTCTTGATCTTATAGAGGAAGGCAATATCGGATTAATGAATGCGGTTGATAAGTTTGATTATCGCCGCGGCTTCAAATTCTCAACTTACGCTACTTGGTGGATTAGGCAGGCCATTACCCGGGCCTTGGCCGACAAATTACGCGCTATCAGAGTTCCTGTTCATTTGGTGGAGGCCTTAAACAGAGTATCTCGAACAACTAAGTATTTCGAATCGGAATTCGGACGCAAGCCCACAGAAGAAGAAATTTCATTGAGGACGCGGTTACCTCTTTCAAAAGTTAAAAAGGTTTTTTCTATCGCGTCGGATCCAATTTCTTTAGAAACGCCAATCGGAGATGATTCCATACTCGCCGATTTCATTAAGGATGAAGAAAGTCAAAACCAGCAAGAAGATAAACTCTTGGAAGATGATAAAAAGAAAATGGTTGATAGGATATTAGAGGGTATTCATAATGAAAGAGAAAAAAAGATTCTAAAGCTGAGATTTGGTATAGATGGTGAACCACCAATGACGCTTGAAGAGGTCGGTAAAAAACTTGGCGTGACGAGGGAGCGAATTCGCCAAATAGAGTCTAAGCGAATTAGAAGATTGCGCAATAATAGTGCGTTAAAGCGCAATTATAACGCAATAATCGCGCGCTAAATGTTCAATTTCTCTCGAGGGCCATTGCCCTCTTTTTTTATTTTAAATCTGGATTAAAGTCGGCTTATCTGATATTATTATTTAAATAAATATGACATCTCGAGAAATAAGGGAAAAGTTTTTAGATTTTTTTGAAAATCGGGGACACAAGATAGTGCCTTCGTCTTCTCTTTTGCCAAAAGACGATCCGTCGGTGCTTTTAACGACCGCCGGAATGCAGCAGTTTAAACCGTATTTTACCGGCGACATGGATCCGGTAAAAGATTTTGGCGCGCGCCAAGTCGCCTCAATACAAAAATCTTTTCGCACTTCCGATATTGACGAGGTGGGGGACCAGTCGCATCTGACATTTTTTGAAATGCTCGGTCATTTTTCTTTTGGAGATTATTTTAAAAAAGAAACAATTGAATGGACTTTTGAGCTGCTTACTAAAATTTTTGGAATTGCTCCAGAACGAATATCAGTATCGGTTTTTGAAGGAGATCAAAAGATCCCGAAAGATCAAGAATCATATAATGCTTGGATGCGACTTCTTCCGGTCCAAAAGATTAAGCTTGGTAAACGAGAAGATGGCAATGTTTGGGGACCGGCTGGACCCGAAGGTCCTTGTGGTGCGTGTAATGAGGTTTATGTTGATGGTTTAGAAGTAGCTACCCTGGTCTTTATGGAATATTTCTATTCAAAAGACGGCACCATTGTATTATTAGAGCAAAAAGGCGTGGATGTTGGTTGGGGACTGGAAAGAATTGTAAGTATAATTCAAAGCGCTCCAACTATTTTTGAAACCGACTTGTTTTTGCCTCTAATCCAGATTATTCCTCATAAGGATATTCCGGAAGAAGCGCGCGCGGTAAGAATTATTGCCGACCATATTCGCGGCGGCGTGTTTTTAATCGCCGATGGCGTAATACCGTCAAATATTGGCGCCGGATACATTCTGCGACGGCTGTTGCGCCGGGCCATGCGATACGGCAAGGTTTTGGACATGCCTAAAAACTTTCTGATTCCTTTGGCGCAAAAAGTTATAGAAATATATAAAGAATTTTACCCCGAACTTGGAGTGAAGCGCGACGACATTCTTACAATTATTCAAAAAGAAGAAGAAAAATTTTCAAAAACATTGGAACTGGGGATTAAAGAATTTGAAAAGATTGCCACCCCGGGAATAATTACGGGCGAAGGAACTTTTCGCCTCTACGAAAGTTTTGGGTTTCCTCCAGAACTGACAAAAGAATTGGCATTCGAAAGAAATATAAAATTTGATGAATCTGGATTCAAAGCGGCAGTAGAAAAACATCAGGAGATTTCACGGGCCGGCGCCGAAAAAAAATTCGGCGGACATGGTATAAATGAAAATTCAGAAATCAGAAGTGCTAAATCTGAAGCGGATATAAATATAATAACCCGTCTTCACACGGCGACGCATCTATTGCATCAAGCGCTCCATGATGTTTTGGGTAGCGAGGGCCAAGTTAAACAAATGGGTTCGGATATCACTCCCGAAAGAACTCGTTTTGATTTTACTTTCCCGAGAAAATTGACGCCGGAAGAAATTAAAAATATTGAGGATGCCGTGAATGAAAAAATAAAAATGGATTTGCCAGTCATAGCGAGAAAAATGTCAAAAGAAAAAGCGTTTAAACTCGGCGCTCGCGCTTTCTTTAGAGAAAAATATTCCGAAGAAGTGAATGTTTATTCAATCGGCGACCCGGATCTTGGGAAGGCCTATTCAAAAGAACTCTGCGGCGGCCCCCATGTTGATTCAACCGGTAAAATCGGCAAATTTAAAATTATAAAAGAAGAAAGCTCTTCGGCAGGCATAAGGCGCATAAGAGCAATTGTAGAACAAGGTTAAAAAATGTATAATAAATATAATGCCAGGTTTTGAAATAATACAAGCCAGAATCAAAGATGATATCGCGGTTTTAATTGATCGTCTGATGCGATCCAAAGAGCAGGAGGTGATTTTTGTTTTGCCAAAAAATTCAATAGTCGCGTTAAGTCCCGAATCGTTAAAATTACTTCAGCAGGAAGCGGAAAGCATCGGGAAAATTCTTTCCATAAGCACGGAAAACCAGAAATTAAAATCTTTCGCCAAAAAGTTTAAAGTTCCGATTTATGATCCGGACGCCACGCCCAAATCGATAAAAATGGAGAAAACGGAGAGACCGCGGTCAGTAAAACGAATGACGGATATTTTGCCGCCGGAAGTGTATCTGTCAGAAGAAAATCTTCTGCCTGAACTTGAACCGGAGCCGGAAATAAGTTTACTGTCAGAAGCGCCAATTTATGAAGTATCGCAAAAATCCGATTTAGAAGCCGCCGGCAATATGGAACTGGAAAAAAATCTTGAAAATTTTTATTCGCGAGCCAAAGAAACACCAATTTTAAAAATAAATAAAACGTTTTCTTGGAATCGCTTAATCCTGCCGCTGATAATTTTGGGAGGGCTATCTCTTTTATCGTCGTTTTACCTTATCTTGCCGAAGGCCAATATAAAAATTTCCATCAAAAAAATTCCCGTTAAAATTGACATTCCCGTTGCCGTCAGTAAAAATATCAGTTCACCGATTCTCACAAGCGGCATTATTCCCGGCCAATATTTTATGCTGTCCAAATCGGGATCAAAAACTTTTGAAATATCAGGAGCCCGCCAGGAGGTAGCTATCCGAGCTCGCGGCTTTATTAATATTTACAACGCTTACAGCGCCGCGAGCCAAAAACTTGTTGCCCAAACGCGTTTTGAAACTAAAGACGGAAAAATATTCCGCATTCAGAAGTCGGTTATTGTTCCCGGCGCCAAGGTCTCGGGAAACAAACTGACGCCGAGTGTAGTAAGGGCTGAAGTGGCAGCCGAAGAGCCGGGTGAAGAATATAATATAGGTCCGTCATTCTTTACCATTCCCGGATTTAAGGAATCGCCTAAATACGCTGGCTTTTACGCCAAGAGCGTCGAACCTATGGTAAGCAGTAAAGGTAGCGCAACAATTGTTTTAACGCCGGAAGTTCTGGAATTAAAAAAGAAAGAACTTTTACAAGAGCTGGCCAAGGGCCTTGAAGATGACACGCTTTCGGCGGTTAAAGATTCTAATCTGGAATTGATTGGCGGCGCTTCAGCAGTTAAGATTGAAGAATTTAAATATGCCGTGCCGGCCGGAGCCAGCGCCGATTCGGCGACAATTTCAATGAAAATTACCTGGCAAGCAGTTGTTTTCAAAGAAAAAGATTTTAAGACATTGGTTGATTATTATGTTTCTGATAAATATCCCGATTTGAAAAGTTTTTCATTTTCAGGTAATATAACATATCCTAAAGCGACCCGAACCGATTTTAAAAAAGGGGAGTTGTTTTTCACTTACGGCCTAAATGAAGAAAATGCTTTGACGGCCGATGTAAACGGGCTGAAGAAGGAATTGGCTGGCCGCAGTGAAGATGAAATGAGGCAGCTTATCTCAAGCAAAAATTTCATAAACAGCGCCGCCATATCTCTGTGGCCATTCTGGGTAAAAAATGCCCCTGGAAGTCCGGAAAGGATAAATATTACTGTTGACAATAAATAATTATTGTGATAAATAGTAAAAGACCCATATATAACGGCACTGTTATTGAAGCTCTGCCGAATACCGTGTTTAAAGTCAAATTAGACGACGGTAAAGAAATTTTAGCCCATTTATCAGGCAGAATGCGGCTGAATTTTATTCGGGTTTTAGTGGGCGATCGGGTGGAAATTGAGTTAGCTACTGATGGAAAGCGTGGCCGCGTAGTTAGAAGAAATTAATCATATGAAAGTGAGAGCCTCTGTTAAAAAAATCTGCGCCAAATGTAAAATCGTGCGCCGAGGCGGACGATTATATGTTGTTTGCGCTACCAAAAAGCATAAGCAAAGACAAGGTTGAAGCGAGCAAGCGAGCTTCAACGGGTTGCCTGAAAATTTTTAGTAGCGAAGCGTGAAAAAAATTTTCTGTCAACCCAGTTTACATATAAACTATTAGAATTATAAACTATGGCAAGAATCGCGGGGGTAAATATTCCCGACAACAAAAAAATTACAGTTTCCCTGTCGTATATTTACGGAATCGGTCGTAATTTGGCCGAAAAAATTGTTAATGAACTTAAAATTGACCCGAAAAAAAGGGCTCAACAATTAACATCGGAAGAACTTAATAGATTAAGGGAACATGTTGAAAAAAATTACAAAATTGAAGGCGATTTAAAACGGCAAATTCAAAGCAATATTAAGCGTCTTAAAGAAATTTCCGCTTATCGGGGTTATCGCCACAGCCGAGGTTTGCCAGTAAGGGGTCAGCGAACTAAAACTAATTCCAGAACTCGCCGAGGCAATGTCAGAAAAACCGTTGGTTCGGGCCGGAAGAAAGGAATTGAAAAAACATAAGGGCTTGGTCTAAAATTCGAAGCGCGGAGCGTGAACGAATTTTAGAACCAAACCTTATCCCCCACCATATTATGAAAAAATTATCTAAAACTAAAGAAAGTAGAACGAAGTGGTCGCTGCCGCTTGACTTTGATTTTCAAAAGAGACTCTTGCCAGAATGGTGGGGGATGCTCAATTCTGTAATTAAAAATTCATCGCTTCGCTCTAATTTTTAAACATAATTGGCATGGGAAAGAAGAAAATAAAAAAACAAACTGAAGAAGAGCTTTTAAAAGAAAGCGACGGCTTAAAAAATCGCCCCGAAAAAGCGGCTTCGGTTAAAATCGGCCGCCAAATTTCCAAAGGCAAGGTTTACATCCAGGCAAGTTATAATAATACAATTATAACCGTTACCGATGAAAAAGGCGGAGTCCTAGCCTGGTCTTCTGCCGGATCCTTAGGTTTTAGAGGTCCTAAAAAAGCTACACCGTACGCCGCCTCTAAAGTTGCCGAAGCAGTAATGGAAAAAGTCAAAAAAACTGGCTTTTCCGAAGTTGAGATTTATGTTAACGGCATCGGTTCGGGGAGGGAATCGGCCGTAAGATCTTTGGCTAGCCACGGATTTAATATTGCTTTGATTAAAGACACCACCCCCATTCCTCACAACGGCCCGAGACCGAAAAAAGTTAGAAGAGTGTAAATTTATGAGATACACCGGACCAAAAGAAAAAATATCAAGAAAAGTCGGGGAGAACCTCGGGCTAAAAGCCGAAAGGTCTTTTTCGCCAAAATCAGCTTTTATGAAAAAGCCATATCGGCCCGGCCAGCACGGCAAAGCGCGTCGTAGAGCGCTTTCCGAATTCGGAGCCCAGCTTTTAGAAAAACAGAAAATAAGATTTACCTACGGCATTACCGAACGTCAGCTTAAAAAATATTTTGCAAATGCCAAACAAAAAAAAGGCATAACCGGCGACTTGCTCCTATCTATGCTTGAAAAGCGGCTTGATAACGCCGTCTATCGCGCCGGACTAGCTGCTTCAAGAACTATTGCCAGGCAACTCACAAGCCACGGCCATTTTTTGATTAGCGGAAAAAAAATTACTGTTCCGTCATTTGAACTGAAAACGGGTGACATCGTTGGTATAAGAATTAAAAGTAAAAATAAGCCAATGTTTTTCAATCTGGTTGAAAGATTAAAAAAACACAATGCTCCGTCGTGGCTTAAAGTTGATAATAAAAATTTTGAAATAAATGTAAAATCAGATCCCGAAACAGGGGATCTGCCGAAAAATTTTAATATGAATGCGATAATCGCGTTTTATTCCAGGTAACTTCAGAGTAAACAACTTATAACTAACAAAAAAATAAAATTATGGAAACAAATATTTCATTGTCAAAAGCTCCAAAGCTGGTTGAACAAGTTTCTAAAAACCGCGCGATTTTTGAAATTGAGGAGCTTTATCCTGGCTATGGCCTTACTATCGGCAACGCCTTAAGGCGGGTAATGTTGTCGTCGCTTCCCGGCGCTGCCATTACTTCAATTAAAATAAAGAACGTAAACCATGAATTTTCAACCATTCCCGGCGTTCTTGAAGATATAGTTGAAATTATTCTAAATCTTAAACAAATTAGGTTTAAGATTCACGGCGATGAGCCTCAAACTATTACCTTAAAGGCTAAAGGCGAAAAAGAAATAACAGCTAAAGATATAAAGCTTGTTTCCCAAGTAGAAATTTCTAATCCGGAGGCCTATATCGCCGCCTTAACTTCAAAAAGCGCCGCTTTTGAGATGGAAATAACTGTGGAAAAAGGCCTCGGTTATTCTTCGATTGAATCCAGAAAACGCGAAAAGCAGGAGGTTGGCAATATTGCCGTTGATGCTATTTTTACACCGATCAAAATGATAAATTACAATGTTGAAGATATGCGCGTCGGCGATAAAACCAATTATAATCGCTTGCGGTTTGACATTGAAACTGATGGCACTATTACCCCGGCCGAGGCCTTAAAAAGCGCTGCCAATATTTTAATTGAGCATTTTAGTATCGCCGCGTCACCCGTCGGCGAGGCCGCGAAAGAAGAAAAAGTCGAAGAAAAGAAAACAGTTGAGAAAGAATTAGAAAAAGAAGAAGGAACGGCCGATTTTATGAAAATTAAGATTGAAGATCTTAAACTATCCAACCGAACCCAAAATGTCCTGCTTAGCCGGCATATTAAAACTGTTGCCGGTATAATTAAAATGAGCGAAGATGAGCTTTTGATAATCGAGGGATTGGGTGGCAAGGCAATCAAAGAAATAAAAAAAGTGCTGGGAAAATTGGGTCTTACTTTAAAACAAAAAGAATAATCTCTACAAAATTCGTATTTCGTAAATTTATGAAACACTTGAAGAAAAACAGAAAATTCGGGCGGCCGGCGGATTACCGGAGGATTTTTCTTTGGAATCTTACAAACAGTTTAATTTTGAAAGAAAGCATAAAAACTACGGTAAGCCGGGCGAAAGAAATCAGGATGATCGTTGAGCGCGCCGTAACGAAAGCAAAAACCGATATACTTTCAAACCGGCGGCTGCTTTTAAGGCACTTAACTTTGAAATCGGTCAATAAACTTTTTAAAGAAATCGCGCCTCGTTTTGCCGAAAGAAAAGGCGGTTATACGAGAATTTTAAAAATCGGAGTGAGGAAAAATGATGCCGCTAATATGGTAATAATTGAATTCCTTTATGACAAATAAACCTAAAACTTATAATATTGACGCGGCCGGAAAATCGCTGGGGCGGTTGGCTTCCGAGATTGCTACTCTTTTAAGGGGAAAAATGGAAGTTCATTACACTCCCTATCTTGATCCGATGATTATGGTTAAAGTTTCAAATTTGGGAAAGCTTGTTTTAACCGGTAAAAAATCAACCGAAAAAATTTATCGTCATTATACCGGTTATCCCGGAGGGCTAAAAAAATTAAAATATCCCGAACTAATCAAAAAAGACCCGGCGCGGGCGCTAAAGTTGGCTGTTTTAAGAATGCTTCACAAAAATCGCCTTCGCGCCAAGCTTATGAAACGTTTAATTGCTCTGAAATAAAATTTATGGTTATTAAGAAACCAAAAAAAGAACACATTAAGACCATTTCTAAAACTGTGACACTAAAAGAGGAAAAGCCGTTTGAGAAATACTTTGAAGGCATCGGCCGCAGAAAAACGGCGATAGCGCGAGTTCGAGTCTGGCTTAATGCCAAAAAACGGGAGATTACCGTAAATGAAAAGGATTTTGCCGATTATTTCAGAATGGAAGAATTGCGGAATATTTTAATTCAGCCGTTTGAAAAGTCAGGAATTTCAGATTTTTCCGCCCAAGGCGGACCAGCCTCGGGCTGGAAAGTTTCGGTTAAAGTTTCCGGTGGAGGTTTGCAGGCCCAGGCCCATGCCGCAAGGCATGGGCTTAGCCGCGCTTTAATTTTAGCCCGGCCGGAACTAAAAACTATGTTAAAAACCATCGGGTTTTTAACTCGCGACTCGCGGATGAAAGAAAGGAAAAAGCCCGGACTTAAAGGCGCCCGCCGCGCTCCGCAATGGTCAAAGCGCTAAACGAGCCCCACAGGAGAGATCCTCGCACACCCCATTTTTTAACTACCAACATTAATTTTATATAAAGATATTATTTTACCGCTGTTTTCAAAAAAATAAAATTCCGAATTTTGTTGGTTCCAAAACACCGGCGAATCTATGTTCAAATAAAATGACGCGGTATATCTTTTCCCGCCTCGGTCGTCTCTTTCGGCGATTTTAAGTTCATTATTGGCGTACCATATTATGTGTTCCGAGTCGCTAAACCAATCAAAAAATTTAATCGGTTCCCCGTAAGAAGCCAGTAAATCCGTTTCGCCGATTTTTCTTGCCGGCTCTTCTTTTTCATCGCTAATATAGTTTATCCAAATTTTGTTCTCTGAAACAAAAAGTTCTTTTATCCCATCCGGTGAAGTAATTCGCAGAGGCGAGGAAGTCGCAATTTTAAATTTTTCGCTTGAAATAAGAGCGCCTTCAAAATTGTAAGTTCTGGCAGTTTTAGCTTTGTTATTTTTAATTTCAATTGTCTTATCCTTAACGCTAAACTCGGAAATCTGTTGGGCCGATATTTCTGTAATTCTCGTTTTGTTCAGTTTAATAGGCAGTAAAATTATATGACTCAATTCCGTAACCAAGCCGTTTTTAACTTCTACGGTTTTATTCCAGGGAAAATAACCGTCTTTATAAATAAAGATGCCGTACTGTTTTGGCGCCAAACCGCTTATGAGTATTGTGTGGTTCAAAAGTCCGCCGGTTGATTTATAGTATTTGTCGTTTACGTAAACTTTTGCTTCCGTTACGGAAGTTTTTATGTAAATTCCACCAGTTTTGATAATTTTTAATGTATTAAAATCAAATCCCCATCCTTGGGCAATAAGGGAAACAACAACGCTTAACGCGATAAAAAAAACGACAAATATCCAAAAAATAAAACGCCTGAATCCTCTTGTCATATAAACAATACGATAACACAATATTAGTTAATGCGCAATTTGAAATAAGCGGCAGTTTATATTAGAATAATCATATTATGTCTGATCAATTTGTAATAAATGGAGGAAAAAAGCTTGCCGGTGAAATAACTATCGGTAATGCTAAAAATGCGGCTTTAAAAATTTTAGCTGCTTCTATACTAAGTGGAGAACCAATAAAAATTCCGCTACTGCCAAAAATTGAAGACATTGAAAGAATGAAAGAGCTTTTAACTGATCTTGGTGCTAAGTTTTATTCTGATAACCTGGATTCTTCTCGACTTAAAAAAACGGATTTAAATTATAAAATTGCCGATCGGTTTAGGGCCTCTATCGTTTTAACCGGCCCTATTTTAGCCCGTTACGGCAGAGTTTCGTTCCCGCATCCTGGCGGCTGCACCTTGGGCAAGCGGCCGATAAATTTTTTTATAGACGGTTTTAAAGCGCTTGGAGCCAGGGTGCAAAAAACCGGTCAAATTTTTACGGTAAGTTCAAAAAAGCTTATTGGCGGGAAATTCGTATTCCCAAACGTAAGCGTTACCGGCACTGAAAATATGATGATGGCGGCGACTCTCGCGAAAGGAAAAACTATTTTAAAAAATTCCGCTTGTGAACCGGAAATAGAAAATTTAGCCGATTTTTTAAATTCGCTTGGCGCAAAAATATCCGGCGCTGGAACATCAACCCTTGAAATAGAAGGAGTAGAAACGCTTTCCGGCGGAACATGGAATGGAATGCCAGACAGAATTGAAGCAGGAACGTTTATTATTTTAGCCGCCGCGACAAGAAGCCGTTTAAAGATTAAAAACTGCGATCCGGATCACCTTGACGTATTACTCTCGCTTCTTCAAAATGCGGGAGTTAATTTTGAAATTGGAAATGATTATGTTATAGTAATACCCTCTAAAAAATTAAAAGCGATTGACATAAAAACACGGGAATATCCGGGTTTTGCCACTGATCTTCAGGCGCCGCTTACTGTTTTATTAACACAGTCGGAAGGCATTTCGCTTGTTCATGAAACAATTTACGACGGCCGTCTTTTTTACACGGATATTTTAAACCAGATGGGTGCCGACATTGTTATGGCTGATCCGCATCGAGTTATTGTAAGAGGTCCAACAAAACTTCTCGGCAAGAAAATTCACAGTCCGGATATCCGTGCCGGCATCGCTCTTATAATCGCCGCGCTTCTTGCTAAGGGACAAAGTATCATTGATAATATCTACCAGATTGACAGGGGATATGAAAAGATAGATGAAAGATTAAGAGCGCTCGGAGCGGATATTAAAAGAATAAAATCATGAGTTTTTTCACTAAAAAAATTGGCATAGATCTTGGCACAGTAAATACTCTGGTTTTTATACCCGGCAAAGGAATTGTTTTAAACGAGCCGACGGTGGTAACTCTTTCAAGCGATGGGAAAAGTGTTATGGCCGTTGGCATTGAAGCCCAAAATATGCTAGGCCGGACGCCGGAAAATATCATCGCTAAAAAACCGATGAGAGACGGCGTTATTGCCGATTATAAAATTACCGAAGCCATGCTCCGATACTTCATCCAAAAAAGTTTGGGTCGGTTCCAGCTTATCAGGCCGGATGTTTTGGTCACGGTTCCTTCCGGTTCAAGCTCCACCGAAAGAAGGGCGGTTATTGACGCTGCCATTAACGCGGGCGCCAAAGCTGCTTATATCGTCAAAGAACCGGTTTTGGCCGCTATCGGCGCTAATATTCCGATTAATTCAGCTTCTGGTAATTTAATAATGAGCATCGGCGGCGGAACCACCGAGGTCGCGGTTATATCACTCGGCGGCATTGTCACGGCCCATTCAAGAAGAGTCGGCGGAAATAAAATCGATCAGGCAATTGTTGATTATCTTAAACGCCGGCATAATTTGGCTATAGGCGAACGGACGGCCGAAAAAATAAAAATAGAAATTGGCTCTGCCATACCCGTAAAAGACGAGCTTTCGATCGGCGTAAGAGGGCGCGATATTTTAACCGGATTACCCAAAAATATCAACATCGGCACCAACGAAATCGTTGAAGCTATTTACGACCGGCTTAAAGAAATCGTTTCTGCCGTAAAACTTGTTTTATCCCAAACACCTCCGGAATTGTCGGCCGATATTATGGATAAAGGCATAATTTTATCCGGAGGAACGGCGCTACTGAGAAATTTTGACGAATTAATTATCAAAGCTACCGGCGTGCCGGCTTATGTCGCTGACGAGCCGCTTTTCTGCGTCGCCAAGGGAGCCGGCGTGGTTTTGGAAAATCTGGAATTTTACAAGCGAAGCATTATGGCCCGTCGCTAATTTTAAATTTAAAATTTAGAATTCTCGTGCATTACTATCATAAAATAAAAGAATACTTGAATAAGTGCATAGAAAAAGATATATTATCCCACGCTTATATTTTTTATGGGCCCGACGAGATTTCAAAGCATAAGACCGCTTTTTGGTTTGCTGATAAAATTCTCGACAATCTGGAATCTAAATTTCATCCAGATCTTTTTGCGGTCAAACCGGACATTGATGATGAAATAACAATCGGTTTGGTGCGACATCTGAAAAGATTCCTGGTTTTAAGCCCAAGCTCCGCCAGCCACAAAGTTGTTATTATTGAATCTGCCGAAAGATTAAATGAATACGCAAAGAGCGCGCTTCTTAAAATTTTTGAAGAAGCGCCGGCCCATGCCATTATTATTTTATGCGCTAAAGATATTGATTCGGTTCCCCAAACAATCGCATCAAGAGGACTAAAAATTCCTTTCTGGCGAAAAACAAACGATGAACCGATCCGTGACCAAAAAGTTTTGAACGCGTTTTATCATCTTTTGGCTGAAGATTTTACAGATAAATATGCTGCTTTAGAGAAACTTAATGGCTATAAGACAGTTGAAATTTTTGGACTGTGGCTTAAATTTTTAAGATTAAACTTTTTATCAAATCCCGAAAAATTTTTAAAACTTTTAAAAGTAAGCCAAGACATCTATTTTAAATTGAACGAAACCAATTTTAATCCGAAATTCGCTTATGATGAATTGGCGTTCAACTTACAACAACCAACAAACAACTAACAATATATTTTATTTTTATGGATACTCTTGAGAAATTCAAAACCGAGTTAAAAAAAGTTGAAGAATTTTTTAAAACGGAGCTGGCTTCGCTAAGAATCGGGAGAGCGACACCGGCTCTGGTTGAAAATTTAATGGTTGACTATTACGGTGCTAAAACGCCTCTCAAACAAATCGCTTCAATATCGGCTCCGGAGCCGCTCATTCTGATTATTGAACCGTGGGACAAAAACTCCTTGTCGGCTATTGAAAAATTGATACTTATGTCCGATCTGGGTTTAAATCCAATTGTTGATAAAAATTTAATAAGAATAAGCATTCCGCCGCTTACCCAGGAAAGGCGGGAAGGTTTGGTAAAAATCGCCGGGACAAAACTTGAAGAAGCAAAAATTAAATGCCGTGCTAAAAGAGACGAAACAATAAAAGAAATAAACGCTTTGTTTAATTTAAAAAAAATCACCGAGGATGAAAAGTTTAAAATGAAAGAAAAAGCGGAGCGGGCTGCGAGCGAAACCAACAAGGCCTTTGAAGATTTGGTTAAAGCTAAAGAAAGAGAGATTAATAAATAATTCAAAGCGCAAGCGTATGACAATTATTATATTTATCGCAATTTTAGGTATTTTGGTTTTAGTCCATGAATGGGGCCACTTTATTGTTGCTAAAAAAAGCGGGTTGTCGGTTGAAGAATTCGGTTTCGGTTTTCCACCCAGAATTTGGAGCATAAAAAAAGGCGAAACGACTTATTCAATAAATCTTATTCCTTTGGGCGGTTTTGTAAAAATACTTGGGGAAGACGGAAATGGCGCGGATAATCCCAAAAGTTTTGCGTCTAAACCCATCAGCATTAGAAGCTTAATTACCGTAAGCGGCGTCGTTATGAATTTTATTTTAGGCGCAACTCTTTTAATAATCGGGTTTTATATCGGCCTTCCCCAGGCTTTAGATAAGGATACGAAAGAAACAGCTGAAAATATCCAAATCCAGATTGTTGGCGTAAGCACCGGTTCGCCGGCGGAGGTTGCCGGTTTGCGGCTTGGCGACTCGATTTTTTCCGTGGCGTCTTTGGACGGTAAAAAAACTAAAATCGCGGAAGTTACAACTCTTCAAAATTTTGTCCGCGAGCATGGCGGCCGGGAAATAATCCTTGGGATAAAACAAGGCAAGAAATTATTTGACGTTAAAATAACGCCTCGGGTCAGTCCTCCGGAAGGCGAAGGGGCGCTTGGTGTCGCTCTCGTAAAGACCGGTATCGTATCATATCGATGGCATCAAAGCGTCTGGCTGGGCGTAAAATCTTCTTTCATCGTGACTTGGGAAATAATAAAAGGATTTGCCGGATTATTGAAAAATTTGATAATGCGGGGGCAAGTGCCAAAAGAAGTTACTGGACCAGTCGGGATTGCCGTTTTAACAAGCCAGGCGGCATCGCTTGGTTTTGCCTATATTTTAAATCTGGTTGCTTTGATTTCGTTTAATCTTGCTGTTTTAAATCTCATTCCGTTTCCGGCTTTAGACGGCGGCCGCCTTTTATTTTTAGGCATTGAAAAAATTAAGGGTTCAAAGGTTAATCCTAAGGTTGAAAACGCAATTCACTCTGTCGGCATGGTCTTGCTCCTCGCCCTTGTCGTATTAATAACCTACAGGGACATATTAAAACTTCTGTAAGTTGAAGACGATTTCCCATTGCCAGGTGTTGAGCTCGGGAGCCGCTCTCTCACAGTTGACGAGTCGCGGCAGACCTCCGATTCCGTCACACTGCAACTCGTCGGTGATCAAGAAACGACCTAGGAGGCGGACGTTCCTGGGCTCGTCCAAAACGTAACTGTACTTGATGGTCGCTCCCATGAGCGCCACCTCGAATGGAATCTTGAACTTCCGATCATGGCCGAGCAACTCGATACCTACCTCGACCGGCTTGACCGTGAACTCGAACACGAGGCGATTGCCATGCTTCTCCAGCATGTGCCCCCATCCCATGTTGAGTTTGAACGGACCAGGGCAGTTCGTGATGAGAAAGTACAGCTTTGAGGTTGCCATAACGGCCTCCTTTGCCTGGATTGGTCCAGGCCTGTGCGGTTTCTTACTGAGGGCATAACGCCTTCAGCGACCTGTTCTGGTGAACAGGAATTTACTTCATGTTTAACGCAATTATATCATATTTATTTGTTATTGTCAATGTTTTCGGAACGGTGAGTTTATTGTAGAATATAAGAGCTTATTAAAATTAATAATCCAAATCTATAAGCGTATGAGACAATCACAACTTTTCGGTAAAACTTTGCGAGAAACACCAAAAGATGAAGTCAGCGCGAATGCCCAACTTTTGGAAAGAGGGGGGTTTATTTTTAAAAATTCTGCCGGTATTTATTCCTATCTTCCTTTAGGATGGCGGGTTTTTGAAAAGATCGCGCGAATAATCCGCGAAGAGATAAACGCTCTTGGCGCGCAAGAAATATTTATGTCTGCTCTCGTAGAAAAAAAATATCTGGATGCCACCGGCCGCTGGGATGTTGATATTAGCTTTGAAGCCAGAGGGAAAAAAGAAAAATCGGCAGGGTTTGTTTTGGGTTGGACCCATGAAGAGGTCTTAACGGCCATCGCCTTAAAATACATAAATTCTTATAAAGATCTGCCTTTGGCCGCTTATCAAATTCAAGCAAAATTTCGCAACGAACCACGGGCTAAATCAGGATTATTGAGGGGTCGGGAGTTTATTATGAAAGATTTGTATAGTTTTCACTCTTCCGAAAGCGATTTAGAGCGCTATTACGAGAAAGTGAAAGAGCAATATTATAAAATATTCAATCGCTGCGGTCTTAAAACTATTTATACGCTGGCAGCCGGCGGCATCTTTACCTCAAGCAATACCCATGAATTTCAAGTACTAAGCCCGATTGGAGAGGACACGATTTTTGTTTGCTCAAAATGCGAATATGCCGAAAACAAAGAAATTTCAAAACTCAAAGATGGCGACAAATGCCCGCAATGCGACGGAAAAATTAAGAAAGAAAATTCCATTGAAGTCGGAAATCTTTTTCCGCTTGGAACAAAGTATTCGGACGCTTTTAATTTGCAGTTCACCAATCAGAAAGGGGAGAAGGAACGTGTTATTATGGGATCATATGGAATCGGCTTGGGACGAACGATTGGTACTATTGTTGAGGTCTATCACGATGATAAAGGCATAATTTGGCCGGAATCCGTAGCGCCTTATAAGTTTCATTTAATTGAGCTTGAAAGCTCCGGTCAAGAAGTCAAAAAACAGGCTGAAAAAATTTACAAAACTCTGTTTGATAAAGGCCTTGAAGTGTTATACGATGACCGCGACGATAAAACCGCCGGCGAGAAGTTTGCCGACGCCGATTTAATCGGAATCCCTAATCGGATAATTATTAGTGAAAAAACATTAAGTAAAAACAGCATTGAAATTAAAAAAAGGAATGAATCAAAAACAAGTTTGATACAGATTAGTAAATTCGTAAAAAATTCATAATTTCGTAGTATATGTTTAATAGATTATTCAAAATTTTTTCCCGAGACGTTGGAATTGATCTTGGAACGGCCACTACTTTGGTTTACGTAAAGGGCCGTGGCATTATCATCAATGAGCCGTCCGTTGTCGCCATCAACAAGAAAACCGACCAAGTTTTAAGCGTCGGTGCCGAAGCCAAAAAAATGATCGGCCGCACGCCCGGACACATTGTGGCTATAAGGCCCTTAATTGAGGGTGTTATTTCCGATTTTGAAATAACTGAACAGATGCTTAGGTATTTTTTCAATAAAGTCCATAAAGACGCCTACAGCTTTTTAGTGAGGCCGCGAGTCGTTATCGGAATTCCTTCGGGAGTTACCGAAGTGGAACGGCGAGCGGTGGAAGATGCTGCGCGCAATGCCGGCGCCAGAGAAGTTTACCTTGTTGAAGAACCAATGGCAGCTGCTATTGGAGCGCGGCTTCCGATTTCCGAAGCGGTCGGCAATATGATTGTTGATATTGGCGGCGGCACCACCGATATTGCCGTTATTTCTTTGGGCGGAATTGTCGCTTCTCGCAATTTACGCATCGCCGGCGACAAAATGAACGAAAATATCATTCAATACGTTCATGATGAGTTTCAGCTTTTAATAGGAGAAAAAACAGCCGAAGAAGTAAAAATATTAATCGGTTCAGTTTCGCCGCTTAAGGAAAAAATAACGGCACTAATAAGAGGGCGTGACCTAATCAGCGGTTTGCCAAAAGAAGTAATAATCAGCGACATTGAAGTCAGTGAAGCCCTTAAATCGTCGGTTAACGCCATAATTTCTGAAATTCGCGATGTTGTTGAGGAAACGCCTCCGGAACTCATAAGCGATCTTATGACTCGCGGCATATTCCTGGCCGGCGGCGGCAGTTTGCTTCGCGGCCTCGCGGAAATGGTTCAAGAAGCGACCGGAATTCCGACCCGCCTTGTGGAAGATCCGCTTACAGCAGTTGTTAGGGGTTGTGGCATCATTCTTGAAGACGTTGAGTCATTAAGGGAAATTCTCGTTAGCTCATGACCAGAAAGATTTTTATAATATTTTTAATTCTTTTTTTAATAAGCCTCGGCGTAATCTTTCTAAATCAGAGCCGGGCGATTTTATTTTTAAAACACTTTTCCGGAGAAATTTTAAGGCCTTTTGAAATAGTCATCAGTACCGGCCGGAACAATTTTTTTTTCTGGCAATCCGCTATTTTCAATATTAAATCTATTAAAGAAGCGAACATTAGGTTAACCGGAGAAAATCTTGAGTTTTACGGCAAAATTGCAAAACTTGCCACCGTTGAAAATGAAAATTCTCTTCTGCGGGAACAACTTAATTTATCAAAAAAATCTATCACCGTCATGCTCGCCGCCGTCATCGGCCGCGATTACCAAAGCAACCGTTCCTTTGTAATTGATAAAGGAACCGGTGACGGTGTTAAAAACGGAATGATTGTTATTTCAAAAGGCGAAAGTGCCATCGGTCGTATTGCCGATGCCGGTTACAACTCTTCAAAAGTCCAAACAATTTTAGACGCTCAAAGCCGTATTGTCGCGATAACGGCCAGTACCCACGTATCGGGACTGGCGCGAGGTTTGGGCTCTGATATTATATTTGACCTCATTGCTAAAGACAAAAAGCCGGAAACGGGGGAACTTATTCTTTCATCGGGGACCGACGGCATTTGGCCGCGCGGCTTAGTTATTGGAAAAGTTAAAGAAATAAAATCTTCCGACAATCAGGTTTTTAATACCGCCAATATCGAAATAACTGTTAATATTGTAGAAATTAATGATGTTTTTGTAATTATTAAATAGTCAGTGTTAATCCGCTTCTACGATTAAAAAATATTAATTAATGAGTGATGACTATAAAAAATTAATTTACTTCTTTACTGCCTTGCTGTTTTTATTTTTTCTTAGCGTATTTCAGGCGTCATTTTTAAATCCATCATATTGGGGATTTAATGTTTTTCTGATTCTGATTTTATTTTTCGTGATGGTAAAACAATATAATAAGGCCTTTTTTATTGCCTTGATCGGAGGGCTGTTTTCAGATTTAAGCCGGTTTTCCTATTTTGGCGCCTCTGCCATGGCGTTGATTTTTTTGGTTTTGATTTTAATTACGGCGCGTCAAAAGATTTTTTTTACATTAACATCGGGAAGTGTTTTACTCTTGAGCGTTATGGCAATTGTTTTTTATCGTCTTTTACAGTGGGTTATCAATGGTGGCGCGGCGATTTTAAGTCACGGGGCATTCGAATCTTTTAGTTTTTATTTTTGGAGTTCTGGAATTTTAACCGAACTAATAGTAACTTCCGCGTCGCTTTTTATAATATTTAAAGTGACGGAAAACATGAAATATAGAATATAGTTCTTGAAGCTTTAAACCTTACGTTTCAAGTTTCAAGATAAATAGATGTTTACAAAACAAAAACTAAAAAATGAAATAGAGCCGGAAGAAATGCTGCTTGACAGGGAAACGGCCGCCAAACTGGAAACTCCGCTTAAAAAAGGGGGCTTTTTTATCATTTTTGCCTTGGCTGTTTTTGTACTTTTAACGTTTTGGAGCCGAGCCTTTTGGCTGAACGTGATAAAAGGCGGCTATTACGCACAGCGTTCCAGTAAAAATAATATCCGTCTTTACAACAGCCGAGCGCCGCGAGGCATAATTTATGATAGAGCAGGCAAGCCGCTTGTTGAAAATATTCCGAATTTCAGTTTGTTCATCATTGCCGCCGATCTTCCCAAAAAAGACGAAGAGCGGCAAAATTTGATAAAACGCCTGTCAAAAATAATCGGTAAAGATGAAGCCGAGGTCGCCGATTTTATAAAAAATTTAAACCAAACGTCAACGAGCCCGGTCTCTCTTGATTTAAAATTAAATCGCGAAACGCTCATTGATCTTGAGGCGCATTTGCCCGAACTTCCGGCGATTTTCATTAACAAAGAAACGCGAAGAAATTATAAAAATGATTATTATTTCGCGCCATTACTGGGTTATACAGGAAAGGTATCTACCAATAATTTAAAAACTGATAATTATTATTCGCTTCTTGACTATATCGGCAAAATAGGTTTGGAGGCCCAATATGAAAAGGAATTAAGGGGAACGTCGGGAAAAATCGCTGTTTCGGTTGATTCCAATAATACCGTATTAAACACTCTTATTGCCGAAGAGCCAGCCCCAGGCGATAATTTGATATTGAATATCGATGGCGAACTGCAAAAACTTTTGACCGACGCTTTAAGCGAAAAAATGGCGGACACTGGTTCATCGGCAGCAGCTGCCGTTGTAATAAATCCGAAATCCGGAGAAATTTTGTCACTGGTTAGTTTGCCTTCGTTTAACAACAATCTTTTTAATAGCGATCTAAGCAATAAAACATATAATGCTTTAATAAGCGATAAAAGGAAGCCGTTTTTCAACCGCGCCATCAGCGGGGCTTATGCCTCGGGCTCAACCATAAAACCGTTTATGGCTGCCGCGGCTTTAAACGAAAACGTTGTTTCTCCCGACTATCAGGTTGATGATACTTTGGGCTACATAACGATTCCAAATCAATATAATCCCGATATTTCGTACATCTTTCACGACTGGAAAGCGCACGGATTCGTTGATATGCGTCGCGCTATTGCCGTTTCCGCTAATGTTTATTTTTACACTATTGGCGGCGGCTATAAAAATATAAAAGGATTGGGCATTGATAGAATTGATAAATATCTTAAACTTTTCGGATTTGGATCGCCCCTAGGTATTGACTTACCAGGTGAAACCGGCGGACTGGTACCCAGCCCGGAATGGAAAAAATCCGTAAAAAAGGAAAACTGGTTTACCGGCGACACTTATAACGTTTCTATCGGACAGGGCGATGTTTTGGTAACGCCGCTCCAACTTACCGCGGCGATTTCAGCAATTGCGAGTGATGGGATCCTTTATAAACCAAGAATTGTTTCAAAAATAACCGATACTGATGGAAAAACTATTAAAGAATTTAAACCGGAAATAATAAGAAGCGCTAATATTGATAAAGAAAAACTTCAAATCGTAAAGGAAGGAATGCGGCAAGCGGTAACGGAAGGTTCGGTTTATTTTTTAAAAGATTTGGCCGTAAAAGTGGCGGGGAAAACCGGTACCGCCCAGGTCACTAATACGTTTCGAAAAACTAACGCTTGGTTTACCGGTTTCGCGCCTTATGACAACCCAGAAATTGCGTTGTCTGTAATAATTGAAGGCGCCGGCGAGGGCTCATCGGCAGCCGTTCCGGTTGCCAGAAGAGTTTTTGAGTGGTATTCTAGTCAGGCAAAAAATGTGGTAAAATAGAAAAAGGTAAATTAAAAATTGTTTATAAAATGAAAGCCCCGCTTTCAGAAAAATATGGCACAACAAACTTATTTAAGTCCGGAGGGCGTAGAAATAATTAAAAAAGAGCTTCGGGAATTAAAAACCGTCCAAAGGCAGGAAATCGCCAAGCGCCTTCAGGAAGCTAAAGAACTCGGCGATCTTAGCGAAAATGCCGCTTATTTTGAAGCTAAAGACGCGCAATCGCTTAATGAAGCGCGCATTGGCGAACTTGAAGAACTTTTAAAAACGGCGATTATAATTGAAACTCCGGCAACCGAAGATGTCGTCCGCATCGGTTCAACGGTTAAAATTAAATCAGATCATGGAATTGAAACTTTTACTATCGTCGGCTCGGCCGAAGCAGAGCCTCAAGAAAGAAAAATTTCCAATAAGTCGCCACTAGGACGAGCTTTTTTGGGCCACCGGGCCGGAGATGAAATTGAAGTCAAAACTCCGGGTGGCATGGTACAATATAAAATTATTAAAATTTATTAAATGAAATCGCCAGTACAAGCAAGCGTATGTATGACCTAATCATTATAGGCGGTGGGCCGGCCGGCACCGCGGCCGGTGTTTATGCAGGAAGAAAAAAACTCAAGACTTTTCTTATCGCAGAAGAATTTGGCGGGCAATCTTTAGTTTCTGACAGTATTGAGAATTGGATTGGCATCAGAAAAATAACTGGTTTTGAACTGGGAAAAATGCTGGAAGAACACGTGAGAACTCACAGTGAAGTGGAAATTAAAATGCCAGAAAGGGTCTTATCAATTAAATCAATCGAAGGAGGTTTCGAAGTTACGACTAACAAGGACGGCACCTACCAATCAAAAACTCTTATCATTGCTTCGGGAGGCAAAAGGCGCCGTTTAAATGTTCCTGGCGAAGATAAATTTGACGGTAGGGGCGTATCTTATTGCTCAACTTGCGACGCGCCGATTTTTAAAGACAAAATAGTAGCAGTAATTGGCGGGGGAAACGCCGGCCTTGAAGCAACGATTGATCTTTTTCCTTACGCTTCAAAAATTTATCTTATGAACCGCAAACCGGAATTAATTGGCGATCCTTCGACACAAGAGGAAGTTAAAAAATCATCCAAAGTCACAATAATTAATAATGCGCAAATCCAGGAAATTTTTGGAGATAAATTTGTTTCCGCGCTTAAATATTTGGATAAACAGGATAATCAAATTAAAGAACTTGCCGTGGAAGGAGTTTTTATTGAAATAGGTTCGGTTCCAAATTCGGAATTTATGAAAGGACTCGTAGAAATGAATAGCGGCGGTGAAATCATTGTTGATCACAAAACCGGAGCGACTTCTCATGATGGAATTTTTGCCGCCGGCGACGTTACCGACGAGATTTACAAACAAAACAATATTTCGGCAGGCGATGGCGTTGCTGCCGCCTTGTCAGCTTATAATTATTTATTAAATATTAAAAAGCAAAGTCCCGCCTATGAAAAATAAAAAAACTCGCATTGCAATAAACGGTTTTGGGCGCATTGGAAGAATATTTTTTCGCTATGCTTTTGGCCATCCCGATTTAGAATTTATCGCCGTTAATGATTTGGGTTCGCTTGAGAATCTTGCTTATCTCCTTAAATACGATACGGTTTATGGCCGTTATGAAAAGCCGGTAGAGGTTAAAGATAATAAACTTATAGTAGACGGAAAAGAAATATTGGTTATTCAAGAAAAAGACCCTGCTTTTTTGCCGTGGAAGGACTTGGATATTGATGTGGTTGTTGAATCAACCGGCGTTTTAGAATCGCGCGAAGCATCCGCGCCCCATCTTTCAGCCGGCGCCAAAAGGGTAGTAATTACCGCGCCGGCAAAAGACGAAATTACGCCGACGGCGACTCCCAATGTCGGCGAAGAATTTTTGAAACTTGATAAAATAACTTCTAACGCTTCTTGTACTACTAACGCGGCAACTCCGGTTATGGCGGTAATGTCGGCTAATCCAGGAATTAAAAAAGCTGTTTTAAATACCGTTCATGCTTATACGGCTTCCCAAGGATTAGTTGATGGCCCTGATAAAAAAGGGGATTTCAGAAGAGCGCGAGCCGCAGGACAAAATATTGTTCCTTCAACCACTGGCGCGGCGCTGGCCGCTACCAAGGCCTTGCCTTCACTTGCCGGTAAATTTGATGGAATTTCTTTAAGAGTGCCGGTCGTTTGCGGTTCAATAATGGATTTTACTTTCGTTGCCGCCCGTCCGACTTCTGTAGAAGAAATAAACGATATTTTCAGAAAAGCGGCGCAAGAAAAACAATGGAAGGAAATTTTGGCGGTTACCGAAGAGCCGCTGGTTTCAAGCGATATTATTAGAAACCCCCATGGTTCAATCGTTGATTTGATGATGACGCGGGTTATTGACGGAGACCTCGTAAAAGTTCTGGCTTGGTACGATAATGAATGGGGTTATGCCTCGACTTTGCTAAAACATGTTTTGGCGGTTAGTAAGTTACTATGAGTATCAGAACCAAAATCACTATTACGATTTTAGTCGTTGCCATTATTTTTTCTGCGGCTGCTCTTGGTTATTTTAAATATTTTTCCAATTATTCGAATCATAAAATCGCAGGAAATCCAACAGTAAAAACCGAAATACCGCAGTCTGTTACTGCTCCGACCGGAAGCAGCACAAAGTCAAAGCCATCAATCAAAAGTGGCACAACATTATTGCCAAACTTTAAACTTTACAAAAATTCGGAATTTGGATTTCAAATCCAGTATCCGGTTTTTTGGACGGTTACCGAAGAAATTAACGAAAATGTCAGAGGCGAAATGGTGAAAGAATTTTTCTTTAAAAAACCGAATAGCGATTTGCGTTTTGCCATTTTACCTCGCGACGGGTTAAGTTATGGCGTATCGGCAAAGGGCACATCCACCCCGGTTTATATCGGCGGTTTTCCGGGAATGCAAACTCAATATATTCTTAAAGACGGCCGCCGTCTTTGGGTGCTTTTTCCGCAAACAGGGCTTCTTAACTGGCTGCAAGATCTCGGAAGAATTGATGCTATGACAAGCGCCGAAGATCCGATAGGCGATTCTCGTATTTTTGAACAAATGCTTAATAGTTTTAAACTTGCAAGATGATTTATTTTGGCGCCGATCACAGGGGATATAAATTAAAAGAAGCTCTTAAAATATATTTAAAAGAGCTTAATTTTAGTTTTGAAGATTTGGGAGCTTCGGAGATTAATTTTGACGACGATTATCCGGATTATGCGATTTTAGTCGCCAAAAAAGTTTCCGAAGATCCAGAAAATAATCGCGGTATTTTGATTTGTGGCTCCGGTGTCGGAGTTGATGTCATGGCTAACAAATTTAAGGGCGTTCGTTCCGCGCTTTTATTTGATGCCCAACAAGCGCGGATGAGCCGTAATGATGATAATACTAATATTTTGTCTTTTGCGGCTGATTTTATTCCTGAAAATTCTGCAAAAGAAATTCTAAAAATCTGGCTGGAAACTCCATTTTCTTATTTAGAGCGCCACGTCAGAAGAGTTGAAAAAATAAAGAAGATTGAATAGTATGAAATAATTAAATACTAAAATAAAAAAATATATGAATGATACAATCGAAGTTAAAAAAGTCAGTCCAAAGGATGTTTTCCTTCACCTTTTGGCTATTTTAACACTTTATGGCAGCGCTACGGCTTTTTTGGTGCTCATCTTTCAATACGTGAACATCTATTTTCCCGATCCGATCAGTTCCGATTATTACTATCTTAGTTCGGCGCGCGGCGCCATTCGCTGGTCAATAGCTTCTCTTGCGGTCATTTTCCCGGTTTATATTTTGACTTCCTGGTTTTTAAATAAAAATTATTTGATGGAGCCGGAAAAAAGAAACTTGCGCATAAGGAAATGGCTAGTGTATTTTACTATTTTCGCTGCTTCTTTAATCATTATCGGTGATCTCGTAACTCTCATTTATAATTTACTGGGCGGCGAGCTGACGGGGCGGTTTCTACTTAAAGTATTAGCGGTTTTCTTCGTTTCCGGCGCGATTTTTTTCTATTATTTTTGGGACTTGAAAAAATATAAAATTGAATAAACTAAGTATGAAATATTTTATCTACACAATTATTGCGATAGTTGCTGCGGCGGTTATTACCGGTTTTTTTGTCGTTGGTTCTCCAAAAGAAGAGAGAATGAGAAAGTTCGACGATGAAAGAGTTTCCGATTTGCAAATCATTCAGAGGCAGATAATATACTATTGGCAAAATAAAGAAAAGCTTCCTGTTAAGCTCGAAGATACAAAGGACCCTATCAGCGGATTTAATCCGCCCAAGGATCCGGAGACCGGCTCGAATTACGGTTATGAAGTAAAGGGCGAATTGGAATTCAAACTTTGCGCCAATTTTAATTTGCCGAGTTTAGAAAGCAGAACGCCGTTTATTGAACGCCCGACTTATCCGACAAAGTATACTCCTCCTCCCGGTGATTCCAACTGGGTGCACGGCGCGGGTTATGTTTGTTTTGAAAGAAAGATAGATAAAGATCTCTATAAACCCATAAAATTAAAATGAAGTGAGAGTTAGACTTCTACTAGGTAAATTGTTTTAAAATAGCAAAATCTTTTTTCAAGATTTCTTTATTAGTGCCGTAAACCGCAACGGCTGGGTGGTATAGGGGAATAATCTTGATCTTTCCGTAAGAAGTTTCGGCGGAAAAAACATTGCCATGGATTTGGCTGATGGATTTTAATTCGGATTGGAGTCCGAATTTTTTCATTATATAGACCATTGAAAAACGTCCCAAAGTTGCAATCACTTCCGGCCGAATGATTTCAATCTGCCTATCTAAAAACGGCGCGTAAAATTCAATTTCGTTTGGCAATGGGTCGCGGTTTTCCGGTGGGCGATCTTTAACGATGTTGGTTATATAAACTTCTTTTCTATCCACTTTAATTGAAGCTAAAAGCTCGTCTAAAACTCTTCCCGACGCGCCGCAAAAAGGCCGACCGGTTTCGGCCTCATTTTTTCCCGGCGCCTCGCCGATAAACATTATCTTAGCGTTATGGCTGCCCTCGCCAATAACCGGAAAATATTTGTTTTTAATCCGGTATTCGTAAAGAGGGGAATCTTTTGCCGCCACAATTTCATCTTTTATTTTTCTCATTTGTTCAGTCCGATTTTCCATATAGAACTATTATAGATATTTTTTAAGAATTTTACCATTGACACGGTTTATAAAGTTGACTTTTTTACTAAATTAAATTAAAATATAAACTATTTAAATAAATCACTTACCCCCAGTATTTAAAAACGGGGGCGTTTGGCTATAGCATCATTTATCAGCGATCGCTGGTAAATGAAGACAATGTGTTATGAATGCTATGAAATTTAAATATGGAATTTAAATTGGTTTCAAAATTCAAACCGGCTGGCGATCAGCCGAAAGCCATAAGAGAAATTATTGAAAGCGTCAAAATAGGAAATCGCTATCAGACGCTTTTAGGCGTTACCGGAAGCGGTAAGACGTTTATTATGGCTAACGTAATTGAAAAAATCGGGAAACCGGCTTTGGTTATCGCGCCCAATAAAACTCTGGCGGCCCAGCTTTATTCCGAATACAAAAATTTCTTTCCAAAAAATAAAGTTTGTTATTTCGTTTCTTACTACGATTATTATCAGCCGGAGGCCTATATTCCCGTAACCGACACCTATATTGATAAGGAGGCGATGATAAATGATGAAATTGACCGTTTGCGCCACTTTGCCACAAGTGCCTTGATGACAAGAAAAGATGTTGTTATCGTCGCTTCAGTATCCTGCATTTATAATTTGGGCGTTCCCGAGACCTATTTTGGTGCCACTCTTAATTTACATATTGATAAGCCGATAACGCGAGGTGATTTTATACGCCAGCTTATTAAAATGCATTTTGAGCGGACGCGCCTGTCCCTAAAGCGGGGGACATTCAGGGTGCGCGGCGATGTTTTTGAAATTATGCCGGCTTCCGAAGAAGTTATTTACCGTGTGGCATTAAGCGGCCAAAAAGTTTCGTCTATCGCTCTAACGAATTATTTTGCCGAGGATAGAAATAAATTCATCCCTCAACGAGAGCTGATTATTTTTCCGCCAAAACATTTTATTTCCACTGAGCCAGAACGGGAGCGAGCGATTAAAGATATTAAAACAGAACTTAAAGAAAGATTGGCGCATCTTACAAAATCCGAATTTTTGCTTGAAGCCGAACGTCTTGAGCGCAGGACCAAATACGATTTAGAAATGATAAAAACTTTGGGTTATTGCCATGGTGTTGAAAATTATTCCCGCCACTTGTCCGGAAAATTGCCCGGAGAATCACCGTCAACGCTTTTGGAATATTTTGGAGAGCCAGATGACTTTCTGACGATTATTGATGAGTCGCACATTGCCGTTCCCCAAATTAGAGGAATGTACGAAGGCGACCAAAGCCGGAAAAAAATTCTAGTTCAACACGGTTTCAGGTTGCCGTCGGCGCTTGATAACCGTCCGTTAAATTTTAATGAATTTGAAAAAAGAACCGGGCAGGTGGTATTTACTTCGGCAACGCCCGGTGATTTTGAAATTAAAAATTCCAAAAAGGTCGTTGAAGCGGTCATCAGACCGACTGGCTTGGTTGACCCCGAAGTTAAAATCCGCCCAGTGTTTGACTGCAAAACCCAAATCAGCCAGATTGATGATTTAATTAAAGAAGTAGAAAAAAGGTTATCTCTTAAAGAAAGGGTTTTGGTGCTAACTCTTACTAAAAAAATGGCCGAAGAACTTTCGGAATTTTTGCTCGCGCGAAGCATTAAAGCGAAATATCTCCACAGCGATATCAAAACGCTGGAACGAGCGGTAATTCTTACCGATTTCAGAAAGGGCGTTTTTGATGTTTTGGTCGGCATCAATCTTTTGCGTGAAGGGCTTGATCTTCCGGAAGTGTCTCTGGTGGCAATTCTTGACGCCGACAAAGAAGGATTTTTGCGCTCCGATATTTCACTCATTCAAACGATGGGCCGGGCGGCGCGCAACATTAACGGCAAAGTAATTTTATACGCCGATACTATGACCGGTTCTCTCAAAGAAGCGATAAGGCAAACAGATTACCGTCGTAATATTCAACTGGCTTACAATAAAAAGCACGGCATCACCCCAAAAGGCATTATTAAAAGCGTTGAAGATTTATTGCCATCAGAATAAGCTTAATTTTAATGTTATCCCCATAATTATTGACATCCGATGTCAATAATTATGGGGATAAGGTGGGGATAAGTTAAAAAATTAAAATATGAAAGAAAAAGACAAAATAATCATAAAAGGCGCCAAGGTTCATAACTTAAAAAATATCGATCTTGAGCTGCCTAAAAACAAGTTAATAGTTTTTACCGGCGTTTCGGGAAGCGGCAAGTCGTCGCTCGCGTTTGACACTATTTTCGCCGAAGGCCAAAGGCGCTATGTTGAATCGCTTTCGCCGTATGCGCGCCAGTTTTTAGGTCAGATGGATCCGCCCGACGTTGAAGAAATTTCGGGGCTTTCTCCGGCTATTGCCATTGATCAAAAAGGACATTCGCATAATCCGCGTTCAACCGTGGCGACGTTGACCCAAATTTACGATTACTTGAGAGTTTTATTCGCGCGTCTTGGCAAACCATTTTGTCCGACTTGCGGCGGCGAAATTAAAAAACTAACGTCGCAAGAAATGATTGACGTAATTATTGAATCGGCCGGTAAAAAACCGGTTACCATATTGGCGCCGGTTGTTCGCGGCCGAAAAGGCGAATATTACCAATTACTTTACGATTTTCTTTCAGATGGGTTTTCCGAAGTCAGAATTGACGGAAAAATTCATTCACTTCACGAGCGGATAAATTTATCCCGCTACAAAGCCCATAATATTGATTTGGTAGTGGATAAAGTTTTGCAAAACGATGTTTCCCGCGTTGCCGAAGCGGTTGATACCGCCCTTGAATACGGCAAGGGCTTGGTTGGTGCAATTTTTGATGGAGGTAAGGAAACTCTTTTATCTTCAAAATGGTCGTGTCCCAAAGACGAGTTTTCGTTTCAGGAAATAGAACCGCGGCTTTTTTCTTTCAATAGTCCTTATGGCGCTTGCGAAAATTGCCACGGTCTCGGGCGCGAATTCATATACAGCGAAGATCCTTGTACGGTTTGCGACGGTAAGCGGCTTAAAAAAGAATCGCTCTCTGTTAAAATCAAAAATAAAAATATCGCCGAAGTGGCGGACTTAACCATTGATAAGGCCTACGAATTTTTCGTTGAACTTGAAGAAAAATTAAAAGCCGGTGAAAAAGAAATCGCCAAAACAGTTTTAAAAGAAATTATTTCCCACCTCGGTTTTTTACTTGAAGTAGGTCTTGATTATATTGCTTTAAGCCGCGAAGCCGGCAGCTTATCGGGCGGAGAGTCGCAGAGAATTCGCCTCGCTTCGCAGATCGGTTCCAAACTTTCCGGCACGCTTTATGTTTTGGATGAACCGACTATCGGGCTTCATGAGCGGGACAACGAACGGCTTATTAAAACCCTGAAAGATTTAAGGGATATGGGCAATACGGTTATTGTGGTGGAACATGACGAAAAAACAATAAGAGATTCTGATTTTTTTGTTGATTTAGGGCCCGGGCCGGGACGCCATGGCGGTGAAATTGTCGTAGCCGGTGAAACCAACGCTTTGCTTAAGAAAAACCTGCCTGCCGGCAGGCAGGTTCTAAAAACCGATTCTCTGACTTTGAAATATCTTAAAGGCGAGG
>Ga0209515_10001897_pt1 | contig 33491 bp, 28 predicted proteins | sample Subgroupgradi54m_FD_187454 | JGI IMG/M metagenome (GOLD analysis project Ga0209515, IMG submission 187454) | Subsurface groundwater microbial communities from S. Glens Falls, New York, USA - GMW60B uncontaminated upgradient, 5.4 m (SPAdes)... ... | reverse complement strand
TTCAATCCTACCACACACTTTGATTAAAACAAAAACTTCTGAATGCAATCTAACGTAGTTGCTGCGCCGCTCCGCCTCGCGTTGGCGCTCGGCTCCGCTCCTCCGGCGGCTAGGCCGCCGCCTCCTTCGTGCCTAGGCCGGCACGCCCTCCACGTCGGTGTCGGGAAGCTCTCCCAAAGAAGCTGTAAGGTCAGACCGGAAAGGGGCGCGGGCGTTAGCTCATTCCCACGAATACTCGCCAGGGAGGGATTTTTTCTTCAAAGGAGTGCCGAGTTTTTGTCGCTTTTCAGGGGTTTGACAGGGGATCTCAAAAGCATAACAATTCGATCAATTTTCTGGTAAAATCTGGTCAAATCTGGAAGGTAAAAAATGACTGATAAGTGGCTCACCATCGACCAAATCTCTGATTATCTGCAAGCTTCGAAAGAGAAAGTCTATAAAATGTGCCAAAAGGGCAAGATGCCAGCCTCTAAATTTGGGGGACAATGGCGATTCAAAATGGATCAGGTTGATCAATGGCTAAAAAGCCAACAAAAGATAAACAAAAGCAGATGATCGACAAATGATGAAATTAGAAGATATAAAAACAGGTGCTACTGTTGCCGGAATAGAACCAGGTCAGATCGTGCGTATTGTAAGCACAGAGCTGGCAGGTGACAGCGCAGTGACTGTTTACTATAAGACGCCTGACGGACGCGTGTTGGAGCGAATGCTTTTTAGAACTGACGAAGTAAATCTTGCTCTCGCAGAAGCAGGCCGTCCCTGGGCGTTTGATGCGCCCGGCGCAGAGTTCAAACTTGCGACAGAGGCGTATCGAATTAATTTAGCCCACCTATTTGATCCCATGATGGCGGTTCACACATCCAATGTAGAGCCATTACCACACCAGATTACCGCCGTCTACGAGTCGATGCTTCCGCGGCAACCTTTACGCTATGTTCTGGCCGATGATCCGGGTGCGGGCAAGACCATCATGGCGGGCTTATTTATACGCGAGCTACTTATGCGCGCGGATGCCAGGCGGATCTTAATTATTGCTCCGGGGGGTCTCGTTGAGCAATGGCAAGACGAAATGTATGAAAAGTTTGGTCTCACATTCCCTTTGTTCTCGCGTGACCTTATTGAGCAATCCCGAAGCGGCAATCCTTTCGATGAAGGCGACCTAATGATTGCTCGTCTCGATCAGCTTGCTCGCAATGAGGATCTTCAAGAAAAACTAAAGATTAGCCGATGGGATCTTATAGTGGTTGATGAAGCTCACAAGCTTTCTGCATCTTGGTATGGAATTAAGATAAACGAAACTAAACGTTTCAAACTGGGTAAGTTGGTTGGGTCAATCACGCGTCACTTTCTCTTGATGACTGCCACGCCACATAATGGCAAAGAGGAAGACTTCCAGCTATTTCTTTCTCTACTAGATGCAGATCGCTTTTATGGAAAATTCCGTGATGGGGCGCACAAAGTGGACGTCTCAGATATGATGCGTCGCATGGTTAAAGAAGATCTCGTGAAATTTGATGGCACGCCACTGTTCCCTGAGCGGATAGCCCGATCAGTGAATTATAAGCTATCTGATTTAGAAGCTGCCCTATATAAATCCGTCACCGATTACGTGAAGGAAGAAATGAATCGTGCCGACCGTATTGAAGACAAGTCGCGCCGAATTCCCGTTGGCTTTGCGCTCACTTGTCTACAACGTCGTTTAGCGTCCAGTCCGGAAGCTATTTACCAATCACTAAAGCGCCGTCATCAAAAACTTAAACGGCGGGTAGAAGAAGTGAGACTTTTCCAACGGTTAGAATTTGGACAAGTAGATACGAATTTATCAATGCCCGATGATCCAGATGACCTTACTTCTGAAGAGCAAGAGTATATTGAAGAAGGACTTGTCGAGCAGGGGAGCGCCGCTCAAACAGTCCAAGAGCTTGAAGCTGAAATTGCTATCCTCGCCGAACTCGAAGAGCAGGCCAAGCAAGTTGTCAATTCCGGACAGGATCGAAAGTGGGACGAACTTTCCAAGCTACTTCAGAACACGCCAGAAATGCATGATTCTGAAGGACGTCAGCGTAAACTCATTATTTTCACAGAACATAAAGACACCCTTAATTATCTTGCGATAAAAATTCGTGGCCTGATCGGGAATGATGAAGCAGTCGCCATTATTCACGGCGGTGTTAAACGTGAAGATCGCCGCAAGATTCAAGAAATGTTCCGAAACGATCCTTCTGTGAGAATATTGCTTGCAACAGATGCGGCAGGCGAAGGCATCAATCTTCAAAACGCAAATCTAATGGTTAATTATGATTTGCCCTGGAATCCCAATCGCTTAGAGCAACGCTTTGGGCGTATTCATAGAATTGGCCAGACAGAAGTTTGTCATCTGTGGAACATGGTGGCAATTGAAACCCGCGAAGGTGACGTTTTTCATCGTTTGTTTGAGAAACTCGAAATAGTGCGAAAAGCTCTGGGCGGACGAGTATTCGATATTCTTGGCGAGGTGTTTGAAGAGAAATCTTTACGCGACTTACTGATTGAAGCGATCCGTTACGGCGAAGATCCTGAAATACGCGGACGACTACTCCGAAAGGTAGAAGGGGCTTTGGATGTTGATCATCTTCAAGAAATTATTCATCGTAACGCGCTTTGTGAAGAGGTTATGGATGAGAAACGCCTCTTTGCAGTTAAAGAGGAGATGGAAAAAGCCGAAGCGCGTAAGCTTCAACCTTATTTTATCCGGGCTTTTTTCAATCAAGCGTTTCAGCAGATAGGTGGTGAACTTCGCGCTCGTGAAACGGGACGATGGGAGATCACTCATGTACCCGCCGTTATCCGCGAACGAGACCGGCAAATCAGCGGTAGGGACAGGCGTAGCCTCGATCCGGTTTTGCGTAAATACGAGCGAGTTTGTTTTGAGAAGGAATACGTTCGACTAGCTAACCGTGTCGGATCGCCAATGGCCAGCTTGATTCATCCAGCTCACCCTCTTATGCAGTCGGTGACGGATATTGTTCTTGAGCAACATCGAAATAAACTTAAGCAGGGCACTATTCTCGTAGATCCAACTGATATGGGGCTTGTGCCAAAGATCTTGCTCATTATCGATCATTCAGTGAAAGAGGGGAGCGACCCCGCGAAGATTGTTTCGCGTCGTATGCAATTTGTTGAATTAGATTCCGAAGGCACTGCCACAAATGCCGGATGGGCGCCGCATCTAGATATGGAACCAATTTCTGCCGCGGATTTAAATGCTGTGCAGGATGTTTTGAGTTCGCCATGGATCAACCAAAATCTCGAGCAAGCCGCGTTGACTTACGCTTCGACGCATCTTGTGCCTGAGCATTATGAAGAAGTGAAATCACGTCGAGAACGTCATGTCGACAAGACGCTATCAGCCGTTCACGAGCGACTTGTAAAAGAAATTAACTATTGGTCGGATCGGTATACCAAGTTTAAAGATGATGTAGCAGCTGGCAAGGATGTTCGCCTGTCCTTGGATAATGTACGTCGCACAATCGATGATTTGATGGCACGGAGAGAGACGCGAGAGAAGGAGCTACAAGGCCTTCGCCACGTGATTTCCGCAACACCCGTTATCGTGGGTGGTGCTTTAGTGATACCGGCAGGTCTTCTTGCCCAACGAAAAGGTGAGCTGGGATGGACCGCTGATGCAGCGGCTCGAGCACATATCGAGCGTATCGCCATGAATGCGGTTATGGACGCCGAACGCGCACTTGGTCATGAAGTGAAAGATGTATCGGCGGATAAGCGAGGCTGGGATATTACTGCCCAACCGCCTCTTCTAGATGGCCGTATTGCAGAACCGCGTCACATAGAGGTAAAAGGACGGGCCAAAGACCAAAGTACGATTACGGTGACGCGAAATGAAATACTTTACGGTCTGAACCAGTCCGATAAATTCATTTTGGCTATTGTCTTGGTCGATGGTGATCGTTACGAAGGACCTTTCTATTTAAAGAGACCTTTCACACAGGAACCGGACTGGGCGGTGACGAGCATTAATCTTAATTTGAATCAGTTGCTTGGGCGTGCTGAGCGACTTACTAAGGTATAAAGAATGCAAGCTATAAAAGTTCCCAAAAAGTTAATCGAAGTTGCATTACCATTGGATGATATTAATGCAGCTTGCGTGCGCGAAAAATCGATCCGTCACGGCCACCCTAGTACGATGCATCTTTGGTGGGCAAGGCGTCCTCTCGCTGCCGCAAGAGCAGTGCTTTTTGCTCAGTTGGTGAATGATCCAGGTTACGAACGAGGTCTGGGACGCGGCATTAACAAGGAAAAAGCTGCTCAAGAGCGTGAACGCCTATTTGGCATTATTCGTGAGCTCGTTAAATGGGAAAACACAAATAACGAAAAGGTGATTAAAGAAGCACGTGAAGAGATATGGAAAAGCTGGCAAGAAACTTGCGAGCTGAATAAGAATCATCCTAAGGCAAAGGACTTATTTAATCCTGATAAGCTTCCAGCCTTTCATGACCCGTTTGCGGGTGGTGGAACTATTCCCCTTGAAGCGCAGCGGCTTGGCCTGGAAGCGAATGCATCAGATCTTAACCCTGTGGCCGTGACGATCAATAAGGCAATGATAGAGATGCCGCCAAAGTTTGCGAATCTTCCTCCTGTGGGCCCCAGGATAGCTAGCGATGAACAATCTTTATTACATGAAAAATGGACGGGTGCAAATGGATTAGCCGAAGATGTTCGCCGTTACGGTACTTGGATAAATGAAGAAGCATACAAGCGTATCGGACAGTTATATCCGCAAATTGAAATAACAAAAGACATAACCAAAGATAGGCCTGATTTAAAACCATTAATTGGAAAGAAATTTACTGTCATTGTTTGGATTTGGGCGCGATCTGTAAAAAGTCCCAATCCCGCTTTCTCCCACATAGAGGTGCCACTTACCTCCACATTTATGCTTTCTTCGAAGGAGGGGAGAGAAGCTTACATCGAGCCTGTAATCGAGAAAAACGGCTATCGATTTATAGTAAAGATTGGTAAACCTACGGATCTGGAAGCGGCAGAAAATGGCACTAAATTTGCTCGATCAAATTTCAAGTGTCTAATGTCTGAAGTGCCAATAACTGCCGATTATATAAAGACCGAAGGCAAGGCAGGTCGAATTGGCGAAAAACTATTAGCAATTATAGCCGAAGGAGATGGAGAGCGTATTTTTTTGCCTCCAACGCTTGAGCATGAAGCGATAAGCCATGCGAAACCCATCTGGCAGCCGGATGTCGCTATTATTCCGGGAATGTCAGAGCGTGTTGTTGGGTATGGTTTTTGCAACTATTCGCAATTATTTGCCTCTCGTCAACTCATGGCTCTCGCTACATTTTCTGATCTTGTACAGAAAGCACATGAGCGCGTGAAGAATGACGCTTCAAAAGTCCGCGGAATAGACGCGACGTCTTATGCAGATGCTATCTCTACTTATTTGGCGTTGGCTGTAGGTCGATGTGCAAATTATTGGTCTTCTTTCACTCCATGGGGAGGAGATTTTATAGTGCAAACGTTCGGGCGACAATCTATTCCGATGATATGGGATCATGCCGAAGGTAACCCATTTTCATCCTCAACAGGTAATTGGTTGGGTGCATTAAAATGGATCGAAAAAGTAATTGCTTTTTCATTGCCGGCAACCGGCGTTGGAAATGTCCATCAGTTTGATGCGCAAAACCAATCATTTAGCACAAACAAAATTATTTCTACGGATCCGCCTTATTACGACAATATTGGCTATGCTGAACTATCAGATTTTTTCTATATTTGGCTTCGTCGATCTCTCAAGTCAGTTTTTCCCGATATCTTTGCTACGCTTACTTCGCCAAAGGCTGAAGAACTGGTTGCTACACCTCAACGCCACGGTAGCAAGAAGGACGCAGAAACTTTTTTTCTAGATGGAATGACGCAGGCAATGCATCGTCTAGCTGATCAGTCTCATCCAGCGTTTCCAGTCACTATTTATTATGCGTTCAAACAATCGGAATCTTCAGAAAGCGGAACAAGTTCCACGGGTTGGGAAACTTTCTTAGGAGCAGTTCTTAAAGCTGGCTTCACCCTAACGGGTACTTGGCCGATGCGAACAGAGCGTGAGCAAGGTTTAAAATCGGGGAATAACTATCTCGCCTCTAGCATTATTCTTGTATGTCGACCATGTAGTACTGAGGCAACTACAATTTCACGCCGTGATTTTATACGCGAAATTAATGCGGCATTACCGGAAGCCCTTCTTGATATAACCCTTGGTGGAGTTAATTCTCCAATCGCTCCCGTAGATTTATCGCAAGCTATTATAGGCCCCGGAATGGCAATTTTTTCTAAGTATAAAGCAGTGCTTGAAGCTGATGGCCAACATATGAGTATACGCACAGCACTACAAATCATTAATCGTTTTCTTTCAGAAGATGATTTTGATCATGACACTCAATTTTGTTTGCACTGGTTTGAAAACTTTAGTTGGGGTTCTGGGTCATTTGGAGATGCAAATACTTTGGCGCAGGCCAAAGGTACGAGCGTTGAAGGTGTTCGTGATGCGGGAGTTATTGAATCTGGTGGTGGCAAAGTTCGTTTATTGCGTTTTCATGAATATTCATCTGATTGGTCACCCGAATCCGATAGTCGCACGCCGGTTTGGGAAGCACTACACCATTTAATTCGTGCATTGCAAAACGGTGGTGAATCGGCCGCAGGTGATCTACTAGCGCATATGCCATCTCGAACCGAATCGATCCGTCAACTTGCTTATCGTCTTTATACTCTTTGCGAGCGTAAGGGGTGGGCAGAAGATGCGCGTGCATACAATGAACTAATTACTTCATGGGAAGCAACCGAAGCGGTTTCACTTCGCAGTCAGAGAGGCCGTGAAAAGCAGATTGAGATGGAATTATGAAGGAGAAAACTATGAGTCTTAAACCCTGGCGTGAAATCGCTATTCCCCATGAAGATGTCCTAAAAGGGACTTTTCAGCAAGCCGAGTTTGCTGCTGATCTCTCTCGCGTTCATGAGGGCGGTGCGTCACCGGAATATCAAAATCCCAAGTTATTTTTCCAAAGAACCTTCATAACGGAGGGTATGAGGCTTCTTCTTGAGTCCGTCGTTAAGCGTTTGAATGGAAAAGGCGGCGACCCTGTTATTCAGTTACAAACTGCCTTTGGTGGCGGCAAAACTCACACCATGCTGGCCGTCTATCATTTGGCGAAGGGAGACGCACCGGCAAGTAGTCTGCAAGGTATCCAGCCGATTTTGGATGCGGCCAAGGTATCCGAACTGTCTAAATCAAGAATTGTTGTTATCGACGGAGTCAACCTTGCCCCGAATCAGCCTCATAAAAAAAACGGTGTTACCGTCAGAACGCTTTGGGGCGAGCTGGCTTGGCAACTGGGTAAGGATGCCGGTTACGAAAAAGTCAAAGATGCGGATTTATCGGGCACTTCTCCCGGAAAAGAAGTGCTCATAAAGCTATTAGCAGAGTACGCTCCCTGCGTCATATTGATTGATGAGTTGGTTGCTTATATTCGTCAATTCCCTGAAGGCAAAGTCCTTGCGGGGGGTTCTTACGATTCTAATCTTACGTTTATTCAGGCACTCACGGAGGCGTTGAAAGCTGTTCCGACTGCAGTGCTACTCGTGTCATTACCTGAGTCGGATAAAGAAGCGGGAAGCCAGCGCGGGATCGCCGCATTAGCGACTCTTTCGCATTATTTTGGTCGTGTTCAGGCGCTTTGGAAACCGGTAGCCACAGAAGAAGCATTTGAAATAGTCCGTCGCCGGTTATTCAGCAAAATAAATGACAAGAGCGTTGCCGAATCTGTCTGTCGTGCTTATGCAGACTTTTATACAGCCAACAGCGCAGATCTTCCGCATGAAACTCAAGATAGTCGGTACTTTGAAAGACTCAAGCAGGCATACCCAATTCATCCGGAGGTGTTCGACCGGCTTTATGAAGACTGGTCATCACTCGATAACTTTCAGCGCACGCGTGGCGTATTAAAGCTAATGGCGAAGGTCATCCATCGTCTGTGGAAAGATGGGAATAATGATCTGATGATCATGCCTGGTAGCATACCGTTTTATGATGCCGAGACGCGCAATGAGGTAATTTATTACCTGCCTCAAGGGTGGGATCCGGTTCTGGAAAGAGATATCGACGGCGAACGAGCCGAGACGACGGAAATTGAAAATCAAGATACCCGATTTGGAAGTTTGCAGGCGTGTCGTCGCGTGGCAAGGTCTGTATTTCTCGGCAGTGCGCCCACAACTTCAAGCCAGATGGTTCGAGGGTTGGAACTTAAGCGTGTACTTCTCGGATGCGCACAGCCCGGCCAGCAACTTGGCGTATTTAATGATGCGCTTCGTCGGCTGACAGACCGCCTCCATTACCTCAACAGCTCTAATGATCGATACTGGTTTGATACTCGTCCCAATTTGCGACGGGAAATGGAAGACCGTAAGCGCCGATTCCAGGATAAAGAAAATATCTATCCGGCCATCCGGGATCGGGTTCAGCAAAGTATTTCTTCCGGCGTGTTCAGCGGTGTCCATGTTTTCACGCCTAGCGGCGATATCCCCGATGATAAATCATTGCGTTTGGTTGTACTGTCTCCGGATGCGGCGTTTTCTAAGCAGGAAACGCGGATGTGGCAACCCACAATTGAATCCATACTAAAACAACGCGGGGATCAGCCAAGGCAAAGGCAGAATAGGCTTATATTCCTTGCCGCGGATTATGACACCGTCGGGCGGCTCAAGGAACAAGTGCGATCTGTCCTTGCATGGCAGTCCATCGTTACAGATTACCGCGAAAATAAATTGGTTCTTGATAACCTCATGGCAAAAAATGCCGATGGTGCATTGGCTCAAGCGAAAGAGGCATTGCAAAGGATGGTTCGGGAAACCTATAAATGGATACTCGTGCCTGTCCAAACTCAGCGCACGGGCAATGGAATTAGCGAGATTCAATGGGAGCACTTTCCGATCAATTCAGGATCACAAAGTTTCACGCAGGAAATTGAGCGAGTCCTCAAAGAGAACGAGCTGTTGATTACAGAGTGGGCCCCGGTACACCTTGCGAACATGCTCAAGACTTGGTTTTGGAAAGACAACGTCAAAGACGTGAGCGCGCTGGATGCTTGGGAGAAGACCTGCTGTTATCTTTATTTGCCTCGGTTAAAGGATGACGGGGTTTTTCGCAATACGCTTACGGCGGGTTCAGGTAGTCGTGATTTCTTTGGGATTGCCCAAGGCAAGAACAACGATAAATATGTAGGGTTCAGCTTTGGAAAAGCGGCCTTCCCCATTCTCGATGCGGTTCTTTTGCTGATTGAACCTGGCGCGGCGACAGAATACGAAAAAGGGATTGTAGCGCCCGTACCAGCGGAGCCGACTCGGGGATCCTCGACACCGACCGCCGCTACCCCGGCAGGGGCAACTGCGACTGCTACGGCAACAAAGAAAAAGTATTTTCATGGGAGCATCGACCTTGATCCGATACTGGCTAAAAAGCAGTTTGCGGATCTCGTCGATGAGGTTATTCTCCAATTCACCCAGCGCACGGGCACGAAGGTCAAAATCAGCCTTGAGATCCAGGCCGAGTCTCCAGCGGGTTTTACGTCCGACGTCCAGCGTGCCGTTAAGGAAAACTGCCGGACCCTAAGATTTAAGAACGCCGAGTTTGAAGAAGGGGAATCAAAATAAGCAATAATTCCGGGACGTTATTTATGAATGCATTGATCACGCCTATGGTCATGTCAATATCCGTACTTCTGTTCTTGTGGGTAGCGTTCGTGATCTATAATCGACTTAAACCCACAGAGTTTGCCGCCTACTTGGCAAATATTGCACAAGTGGCTCTTATTGTCGTAACAGTTGGCTCATCCGTTTTTATTTACACCCAGACAGATCGAAATTTTCGACAGACAACCGAGAATAGCGATCGGCAATTTCAGCTAGCCAACCGGCCTTATCTCCAAGTCATTCCCAAATCCCTCTCCGTGGTTGGCGGAATAGATCGAGGAGGCACTCTCCCAGAAGTTGAATTCAATTTTTCGACTGTCGTTATCAACCACGGTCAATTGCCTGCTTCCGTTCAAAATATTGAGGTCTTAATTCAAAACATCGAGGATTCAAAGAAAGTTTGTTTGTTTATGCCGTATCCGTGGGATACGCCTCAGAAATCGACGGACATTTTTCCTTATAAAGAAGTCCTTTTCAATGACTTCTTCGGAAAAATTTATTTGAACATTAATGACGTGGCCAAAATTATGACACTCGGCTCGGATTTTCTGGTTCAAAATAGTGATAAGGTGTCCCCTTTCTGGAAAGGTAATAAAGCCGATATAGCCCGTGTAGTTCAAGGAGAGTTACGGGATTTCTTTTTGATCATTCAAATTGAATACAAAACAGCAGGCGATATCGCTAACGAAAAGATCTATTACCATTCCTCAAAATTCAAGATTCAACCCCATTTGGCAGATCGTTTGAGCAGTATCGAAGAAAGTATAAACGGCGACACCCCCGAGCAAGGTAAGTGGTTTAATGTTGGAGAGCATGGGGTTGAACGTTATACGATTAGCAAAAAAGAAACGTTAAATCGCCAATCGGACCCAAGTGTCGTAAAGTCCTTCCATGGTTTTAGTGATGATTCTAAAAATATATTGCTCAATATATTGGGTGGTCTTTTAACAGTTTTAATCACGGATATTTTTATACGCATTCGTCGATGGATGAGACAGAGAGAGCTCCGCGCGGTTTTCGGAAATGACATCGTCAACGCAGTGAAAGCCTATATTGTTTATGCTAACTTTCGACTTCGCCCTGGTGTGCAAAACGGTGTGCGCTGGCCTTACGAGAAGCCAGATGGCAATGGAAGTAATTTCTCTATAGAAAATCCAGTTAGTGGTTGTGAAGCGCGCGCAGCGAATTATCCGATTTCTGTTCTATCACGAGAAGGTGGTCGATTTCCGAGTTTTTCTCCGGATACTCAAGTAAGGGGATTCGTCGACATCAGTTTCATTTCATTGGGAGGTCCCGATTCAAATTACAAAACAGATGATGCAAATCGTAACCCTGGAAACGCGCTTGTTGTTTTTGATCAACCTAATGGCCGTATGGTTCGAGTGGGTACTTCCATTCCGCTATTTCAAAGAGAGCCCGGATTTGATTACGGATTAATTTTGAAAATCCATCCGCAGCAACACCCTGAGAGAGTCTGGATTGTTTGCGCTGGGTTTGACGAATGGGGCTCGTCGGGGGCCGCTTATTACTTGTCTCAAAACTGGAAGAAGATTTACAGACGGTCGGGAAGCGCGTCCTTCGCAATTATCGTTAAAGTGCGCCCAACTCAAGATGATTCAGCTGAGCCGATTTATCAGTCTTAATGCTCGCGACCCCGAATAAGGGTCAAGTCTCTAATTGGCTAAGACTTTTCTCTGGGTATTGATGATATATCCAAATAGAGACCTGACCCGATTACGATTAAGTGCGATTAAGTACAAGTGTAGCCGTATCTCTAAAAGAGGACAGATCATGGGAGAAGAGGTAGAATGAAACACCAATATGATGTAGTCAGGCAGACGGTGCATTTTAACGCGATTTCTGAGATGCGGCATAACATGACTATCGCATGAGTAAAGATATGGAGAAAACCTTGGCGAACAATACTGGTTTAAAACTCTTTCTTAGTTTTTCTCATGCTGATAATGAGATGCACAAAACAAATTTTATAACGCATATCAGCCCCTTAATAACTAATGGATTGCTAAAAGAGTGGCATGATCGCAAAGTTCCTGCTGGTGGAGAAATCCAAGATTCTATTGATTGCAATTTAGAAACTGCGGACATCGTGTGTTTGTTAGTATCAGCAAATTTTTTAGCTTCGCCGGAATGCCTGAAAGAAAAGAAAAGAGCTTTTGAATTAAGAGCGGAAAAAGGAATTCTTGTAGTTCCGATTATTTTATCTCCATGTGGATGGAAAGATGATATCGAAATTAGCAAAGTGCGTGCTTTTCCTACCGATGCTAAACCAATCTCATCTTTTTCAGAGCCTGATGAAGCGTGGAATAACGTATATAATGGATTGAAATCTGCCATAGAAGAAGAAAATAAAGTTAAGGGACTAACGGTTAAAGATTCGTTTCTTGAATTTCTAAATAATGCTGAATTGCTCACAAAAGCACATTCACGAAAAGTAGAGGTCCGTTTAGAAGATATTTTTGTCTATCCTGAGTTAAAGCAATTTGATGATTTGAAAGTGAACGAGAAAAAGATTAAGTCTGAGATACTAATAAATGATTTCATCAAATATTCAAAAATTCTTATTGCAGGAGAGGATCAGTCTGGCAAGACCACTCTATGCAAGAAGATGTATGTCGAACTGAGGAATAAGAACTTTGTCCCTATTTATATCTCTGACAAGACCAATCAATATAAAGGATTGATCTGTAACAAAATTGAAAAGGCTTACAAGGAGCAATATCAAGAATCTGTTTTATTGGAAGAAATTGATAAAAGAAGAATTGTTTTGCTTGTCGATGATTTCCATTTTGCGATAAAAAAAGAAAAACACATCCGAGATTTAGCACCATACTGCCATCAAGTGGTAATCGTTGACGACATCTTTAGCTTAAATTTTAAAGATGAAGCCCTAATAAAATCTTTTAGTCAATTCAAAATTAAACAATTTAGCCCCTCCCTAAGGAATTCTTTAATTGAAAAGTGGGTCCATCTATCTGATGCATTGCCCGCCGTTAACGGAAGAGAAAATGCGATATATAAAGACATTGATGCTGTTTCCGAGTTAGTCGATAGCACTTTAGGAAAGATTTTCAGCAGTGGGATTATGCCTGCCTACCCATTCTTTATTCTCTCGATCATTAGTACGTATGAGACTCTCGAAAAGCCACTCGATCAAGAAATTACATCTCAAGGATACTGTTACCAGGCGCTTATATATTTATATCTGAGGAAGCAAGGAGTAAAAAACGATGAAATAGATATATATGTTAATTTTCTCACCGAATTTGCGTTTCAATTTTATTCGGAGAGAAAACAAGAACTATCCACGCAAGAGTTCGATTCTTTTATGTTGACCTATCTTGCAAAATTCAATTTCCCAATTAAAAAAGAAATTCTTTTACAAAAGTTACAAAATACTAAAATTATACGAGTCGACAATTTCAATAATTATGCTTTTATTTATCCGTATTTATACTATTTTTTTGTAGCTAAATATGATCTTCCCCCGAAAAAGTGGACACAACGAAGAGTTGGTGACAGCATAAATACCAGCTCTAAAACTGGAGGTGTCCAATGGCAGGGGAAAACGGCAAAAAGAAGCGCTTTGACCGGGAGTTCAAGATCTCAGCGGTCAAGATGGTCACAGAGGGTGGCCATAAGGCTTCGGAAGTGGCAAGAAGTTTGGGGATCAATCCCACTCAGCTTTACAGCTGGAAGCACAAGTTCAGCGACCAGGGCGATAAGGCCTTTCCAGGCAAAGGTCATTTGACTGAGCTTTCCGCGCTTCGCAGGAAGCTTCGGGATGTCGAGATGGAGCGTGACATCCTAAAAAAAGCAGTCGGCATATTTTCAAAACCGACCGACAACGGTTTGGGTTTATAGATCAAAACCGTTCGGTCTTTCCGCTTGGGAAGATGTGCCGGGCATTGGAAGTATCCAGAAGCGGGTATTACGCGTTTAAGGCAAGGCCCAAGAGTCAACAAAGGGCCGATAACGAGAAGTTACTCACCCAGATAAGACGGGTCTTTCTGGAGAACGACAGCAATTACGGCAGTCCACGGATCTGGGACCACCTGCATAACAAGGAGCATATGCGGTGTTCCGAGAACCGCGTGGCGCGTCTCATGCAGGTGAATGGCATCGTTGCCATCCAGAAGCGTAAATTCCGGGTGACGACTAACTCCAAGCACGGTTATCCGGTGTGGCCGAATGTTCTCAATCGGAACTTTGTGGTTGAGAAGCCCAACGCCGTCTGGGTGTCCGATATAACTTATGTCTGGACCCTTGAGGGTTGGTTATACGTGGCGGCGGTGTTGGATTTATTTTCACGGGGAATCGTGGGGCTTGCGATGGATAAAACCATTGCCGATACCTTGACCACCCAGGCTATGATGCAAGCGATCTTGAGGCGCTCTCCGTCAAAAGGTCTTATCTGTCATACGGACCGCGGCAGTCAGTATGCCGGCAATGACTTTAAGGCGATACTCGCGCAGAACGAGTTTGTCGGAAGTATGAGCCGGAAGGGCGACTGCTGGGATAATGCCGTCGCGGAGAGCTTCTTTCACACGCTTAAAGTAGAACTGGTTCACCGGAATAAGTTCAAAACTCGGGATGAAGGAAAAAGAAAGATCTTTGAATACGTGGAAATGTATTACAATCGCAGAAGGGCTCATTCAACGCTCGGGAACTTAAGCCCCTTTGAGTACGAAAGGCAGACGGTTCTATCTTTACAAAACGTCCACTAAACTGGGGAAGGTCAATATCTCGCAGAAAACCGTGAAGCGAATACAAAAACTATTAGTGCCATAATTAATAATTTACATACAAATGAGAACGCATATATTACAATTTTTATGTCTCACCACTCGAACAATGCATGTATTTTGCAAGAGATACTATGCAATGCGAAATCTTTGTTTAATAAATTTAATCCTGCCACTCTAACAAAAGAGGAGCTTCTATTTTTTGATGATGAAATAGGTAACATCATAAAAGCGGCGTTATTGCCTAAAAATTATTCACCAGAAAAAGTTAGAGCCGAGAAGTTGAAAAAGAAAGACCATATTGAAAATGTTAATGAAAGGCATCAAGAAGAAGCCAAGAAGAAAGAAAATGAGGAAATCGCTGAAGAGCTGGCAATAGAACTTCGACGTAGCATTAAGACTGTTGAGGTGATGGGTATAGTCATTAAGAATAGATCGGGTTCGCTGAAGAAAGATGAGCTTGAAAATGTGTTTGAAGAGGGCATGAACGTACATCTTAGAATATTAACTTCCTTTTTTGAACTCATAAAACATAAAGAACAGCAAAATGTTTTAGTTGATTTCATTAAAAATCGATTGAATATTATTGTGAAAGATAAATCCAAGGAACCAAGTAAAGATGAATTAGAGACGATAGCGAAGAAAATTTTTTGGAATACCAATTTCTTTGTAGTCTTTGGTTTTATTAATAAAATAGTTCACTCACTTGGCTCGGATAAATTACAAGCAATTGTTGACAAGGTATGTAGTCAAAATGACACGCCAGCCACTTTTCTGGTAAAACATGGAATTTTGATGTGGTATAAAAAAAACCTTCAGACGGCTAACATTGCTGAGCGTATTTCTGACGATAGTTTTTCTGAAACAACAAAAAGAATTATGAAGTTTATGATTGTCCATCATTGCTCAATGCATAGAATCGATTTTAAAGAGAAGCAAAAAATTCAAAATGAGTTGGGAATACCAACGAAGCGTTTGTTGGCGTAAAAAAGATAAGATCTCATAGCGCTGTTTATAAAAAGTTCATTCAATGCCTATAATCGGTTCAAATCTTTCCTTGACTACATGTGGCAAATCTTATAAATGAAAATCATTTGCTCCTGGTGCAAGAAATTCATGGGCGAAAAAGAGCCGTTTGACGATCCGTCGGAAACCCACACCAAGTGCCCCGAGTGTCTAAAAAAGTAAATATTTAACCGAATGACGTTCCGAGGGGAGGTTAGCGCAAGCTAATGATTTGGGTTATTGTTGTCATTGTTTTTCTTTGGCCGATCTGGGTTTCGTTGCTGATCGGTCTTTACCGCTTGTTCGTTCTTGGCCCGGGGCAAACATACCCGGGATCTATAAAGGACCCGTCTATTCTTAAAAAAGGGGATATTGTTCTAGTGGGCCACCAGAATGTTTGTGACGCCTGGTACATTCAAATATCGAATGTACTCACTCGACGGATGCACCATCGATTTTGGACGCACGCGGCCCTTTATAGGGGCGGCAACTTACTTTGGGAGGCTCAGCCCGAAGGGATTATTGAAAAAAATATCAACGTCTATATCCAGGATGGCTCTCTCGTCCGTGCCTTTCGTCACAAGCATGTGCCTGATGAGAAAATATTTGATCAGGCTATTGAATTTTGTAAACAGGCCCACGACAAAGGATACAAATATGGGATTAGAGGGCTCATCTTTTTTGCGCTTTCTACCATATCTCCCATCGGTTTTAATTTTATTTTTGACAGCAAGAGGATTGATAAATTATGCAACTTAGAAAATGCTTATTTTTGTTCCGAGCTTGTAGTTGATGCTTTCAACGAAGCAGGATATCCGGTAACTCCTTTCGATGGGTGGCGCGTGAAGCCCTCCGATTTTATCAGTAACCCAATTTTGGAGCCGGTTGAACCGGTATCGTAAACGGGACGATGTCCAATAGGGGGAGGTTAAAAGTGAATTCTAATATCTCCATTACGACGTCCAGTAAACGGTAAACAAATAATAAGACACGAGGTCAAGGCGGTGATTCGTGAATGATGAGTTGGAGGAAAAGGGAAGATTTATTACGGTTCTTTTTATTATAGCGGCAAATTGTTTTCCTTTGGCCGGTTTAGCTATTTGGGATTGGAATGTTTATAACATCGTTTTCCTCTATTGGCTCGAGAGTATGGTGATAGGGTTTTACAACGTTATAAAGATGTTGTCACTGGATGAGGACACGAATATCGGGCTGACCTTTCTTTTTTCCACGGGATATTTTTCTTATCTTTCCGTAATCTTGTTCGCAATTTGTAGTTTATTCGGAGGGAACGGTTTTTTCACTCAGCAACTGACAGCCTCGCTGGGCGCGCTCGAACCGTTTAAGTATCAAATTGCTTTGGGAGCCGTCTCTTTGGTTATCAGTCATGGGATCTCGTACTTTGTCCATTTTATCGTCAGAGGCGAGCGGTACGATACGGATGCTCTTACTTTGTTCAGAGCGCCTTTCAAGAGAATCGTTTTTATTCAGATCCTTTTACTATCCAGCGGCTGGTGGATTCATAAGACACATGCCGGTATTTTCTATCTTGTTTTGATGGTATTATTGAAAATCGCTCTGGATATTCATTCCCATATACAGGAGCATTATGGCTCGTAGAAACCATCAGAATTTATCGTCCCAAAACTGCGTAAGGGACGCTATCCGGCGGGAAGCATTAGGATGTTAATGCATCCCTCTTGCCCAGCGTCCGGTATGCTGCGTCGTGACTAACGGAGAAAAAATGAAAAAAATACTATTGGGCCTACTTTTTCTATTGTGGTTCATTCTTCCGTCAAATTTACTGGCCGCGGATGGACCTTATATTTACTCAAATGACAGGTTCGGTCTAGAAATCACTGTTCCAAAGGGCTGGAAATATGATGCGACAGAAGAAATGTCGAAACAGGCAAGGAAAAATGCAAACGAAACAATAGATCAAATGGTCAGTGATAAGAATTTATCTGAAGAGCAGAAGAAGGAAATACAAGCTGGCGCCGAGTTGAGTGGAGCGTTAATTACGATAAGTTCTAAACAGTCGGCTTTCCCGATTGTTCAGCTTACCTATTCTGACCATTCAGAGAACCCAGATATAAAATCGGAAGAGGACGAAGCTCGAAATTTTCTGCTGATTTTTAAACGAAACTCAGGGGCCGAGATAGTTCAATTGCCGCAAGAAATTACGATAAACGGCAAGAAAGGTTCTTACGCTATTTATGATAATGTGTATGAAGCTAATGGTAAAAAGGCGCCTCTTCGGTCGTATATGAGGGTGTTTTTCAGCGGTAATTATTCAATAGTGTTGATAACTATGGAGCCCGTTGAATTAGCCAATTCCCAAAACGAGACAAAAGTTAAGGAGATAATCGATTCGCTTAAGATAAGGTGATATGAAAAAACTTATTTTATTCATCGTTTTCATGGAATGCTCAAGCTTTGCTCTTTCTGTTGCTGCTGAAACATCTAAGATTCAATTAAAAGGAACAAAGTCCCAAACATTGGATCAAATATTAAGTTTGGATGAGCAAGATATTGATATTGCTACAGCGGCGCTTATCCTTTCGAGCGAAGGGTCAAAAAAGTTGCTCGGCGGCGCAGTCGATATCTCTAAATATCAAAAGAAACTTGATGATATCGCTAAAGCTTTATCAGAAAAACTTGGGAATGAATCCAGCCCCGATAAGATTGTGGAGATCATGAATGATTTTATCTACAAAGATGAGAAATATATATTTGATAAAACCGACAAAGAAATAAAGACACCTGAAAATGCTTTCCTGAACTGTGTATTAGAAAATAAAAAAGGCAATTGCTTGGGTCTTTCAATTCTTTATTTATCATTGGCGGAGCGCCTAGGAATACCATTACGAGGTGCCGCAACCCCTATTCACGTATTTGTAAGATTTGAAAAGTCCCCGATCAATCTTAATATTGAGACAACTGATAATGGAAAAAGATACGATAACGAATTATACCGAAAGATATATCACTCACCGCAGTCTAGTAAATTCTATCTTAGAAGTTTGACAAAGAAGAAAGTCATAAGTCTTTTTCTTACAAGTCTAGCCACATTTTATATGGATAAAGGGCTATATGAGGATTCTACGAAAGCTTTTGAGAAGGCCATCGAAATCTCCCCCGATAATATGACAGCACGGAATAATTTAGCTTTATTGCACTATAACGAACGTCGGTATGACCAAGCCTGGTTGGAATATGACAAGATTTTAGAAGAGACGCCGGATCTTTATAATGCGATAAATAACAGGGGCATGGTTCTTTTAAAAAAGGGCCATTTGAAAGAAGCGGGAGAGGCTTTTCAAAAGGCCCTAGAATTGTACCCTCGCTATCTGATAGGACGGTACAATTACGGCCTCTATTACATGGCCAATAAGCAAGAAGACGAAGCTATTTTTGAATTCAAAAATGCAATCGCAATTGACCCAAATTTTGTAGCTGCTCACATAAATCTGGGGGTTGTTTATAAAGATAAGGGGTTACAAAAAGAGAGTATGCAGGAATTTCAGGAGGCGCTATTAATAAATCCGAGATCAGAAGAAGCTCTAACCAATCTTGGAAATGTACAAATGGCTAAATATCAATTTAACGAGGCTATAACAACGTTAAAAAAAGTTATAGAGATTAATCCCAAAAACGCGACGGCTTATAATAACTTGGCAGTTGCATATTTTTTAATAAACGATCAACCGTTGGCGATGTTGCATCTGGCGAAAGCTCTACAGTTTGGCTATCCAGTAAATCCAAAATTTCTAAATGCAGTTGCTGCCAAACAAAAAGCCCAGCGCGTCGAAGCCTCAGAAAGAAGTATTGATTCATATTATGAAGAGCTGGGGATTAAGAAAAATAAGTGAAGCAAAAAAAATAGAGGGGGCATAAATATGATTGTATGGACCGGGGCAGGAATTGTCGTACCCTTTATTTGGCTGGCCACTTTGGTTCTCGTATTTTGGTCAGCCAATTCAATAGCTTTTTTGAAGCATCTTGGAACATGGCTTTTTTCAATTCAGCATCTCATAGCCGGTGTGCTATGCTTCTGGTTTTCATTGGTTCTTAAAAAGCAAAAAGCCAGAGTTGTTATAGACAAGGAAACAAAGCAGGAAATTACGCTGAAATCAAGCCACACACTTTTTTTATTCCAGTTCTCTACTGGAGCTATGTATTTTTTGGCCTAGCGGCTGTTCTTGCGATTTTATCCGCGGTTAAGGGGTAATAAATCGAACGATGTTTCGGGGGGAGGGGGATTTATGGAATCTGTGAACCTAGTTTTATTTTTTATGTCTATTGTTCTAATTGGAATGGTTAGGTTTTTTGAAGGATGGAAAAGTTTTTTTATATGTTTTGGGATCTGGATTACCATTATCGGTTTTTCGGCTATGATAATGGGGTCTTTAAATATAAGTAGAGATGACGAACGGTATAAAGTCATAGGATTTATCGAATTTGTTATATTGAACATCGGGTATTTTTTGTATCTTTTCAAGAAAGGATATTTAGGTATTTTCATTTGCAGAAAATGAAACTCTATATCGGAGCCCCGTATACCGTATACGCATAGACTTTAAAAAAATCGAGATACATTGATGAGTTGCTCCTGCCAAGATTTGAAAAGTGAGATACAAGGTGATGACGCAAAAAATCTGGTTTCAAAGCTTCGGGAAGTCAAGACAACCAAATACTTGACCGTTATGTACCAATGTGAATCATGTCGAACCTATTGGGAGAAAACGACTCTTACCGCAGAGCATATTGGTGGGGGGTACTTTATTTTAAAAAAAAGGAGTACTGATCATGCGAATAGGCGGCTCTCCTCTGAAAAGGTTTTCAACATTTCAAAGGAACTGCGAAGCCAATTTTATGAACATAAATCTGAAGTATTAAAAAGACTGAAACCTCATATGGGTGTTTTTATTTATCAGGATGCTGATAAAGGAGAAGGATTTTGCATGGATAGCGACGATAGGCTTTCTTTTAAATTTTATCCTATGTCAGGTGCTGATGGGGGTTCTTGCGATATAGAAAATGTGGTTGAGGCATTCCAGACGTTTAAAGCGGATCTTAGTGACATTGAGTGCGTCATGTTGGCGATCGATAAATTCAAGCAATTGATTAGGGAAAATTATTTCCCAGATTTCAAATAAACAAAACCAGGCCGCGACTCCGTGTCGCGGCACGCCGCTCGAGGCAGTGGATAGCTTCGTAGCGGAAGGAAAACGAAAGGAGCATACCTATGGCCGAAGGCGGGTTCTTAGTCAAGTTTGACGGGAAAAAGGCTCTGCGTTGTTACGCGATAGCGTTTGATTACGATGAATGGGAGTATACGGTCAACGACACGAAGAAACAAAAGTTGCCGCGTGTAAAAAAGATAAGAATTGAGATACGAGATAAATAACGCCAAGTCTTCTACCGACTACCGAAGGGACAGGTTGAGAGGGCTAAAGGGTGGCCTTACGTACCCGGCAAAGAGGTTAGGACCGTGGAAGATTGCATCCGGGAGATCCAAGAGGATGCTTCCGGCTGTTTTTGGGGATAGGGGGTTGATATGAAAAAAACCACGCACGCTTTAATTTTTGATAGGGCCTATATTTCGTTTCTGAACGATATAAAACAAAAAGTGGCCGCGGCACGAATTAAGGCCGGAAGAGCTGTGAATAAAGAGCTCATTTTTTTGTACTGGGAAATCGGAAAAGCAATTACCGAGAAACAAAAAAAGAACCGCTGGGGCGACGGCATTGTTGAACAGCTTGCGAGTGATTTGAAAAAAGAGTATGGGAGCGTGTTCGGGTTTTCGGTTCAAAACCTTTGGTATATGCGCCGATTTTACCTTGAGTACCGGGGCTCCTCAATTCTCCAACGGCTTGTTGGAGAATTGCCGTGGGGGCACAACATACTTATTTTTTCAAAAACAAATAACAAAAAAGAAAGAGAGTATTATTTAAAATCCACCGTCAAGATGGGGTGGAGCAGGAACGTTCTTCTCAATCAGATGAAAGCCGGCGCCTATCGGCTAAGCTTGAAGCAAAAGCACCACAACTTCGACCGTGCTTTACCCGCTCACCTCACAGAACAGGCCGAAGAATCGCTGAAGAGTGTTTATAACCTTGATTTTCTGGGTATCACGAAACCTGTTTTGGAGCGTGAGCTAGAAAGGAGGCTTGTAGAGAAAATTAAGCATTTTATTCTTGAACTGGGAGCGGGTTTTTCATTTATTGATAATCAATACAGACTTGAGCTCGGCGGTGAAGAATATTTTATAGATTTGTTATTTTTTAACCGCAAGCTCAAATGCCTTGTCGCGATAGAGCTTAAAGTCGGTGATTTTAAACCTGAATATGCGGGCAAAATGGATTTTTATCTCCACCTGCTTAATGATCAGACAAAACTGAAAGACGAAAATCCGCCCATTGGCATTATTTTGTGCGCGCGAAAGAAGCATATTGTTGTCGAATATGCGCTCAGGAGCGCTAAAAATCCGGTAGGGGTCGCGGAATACCACATGACCCATAAGCTTCCCGCGCCGCTCAAAAATATTCTTCCATCCGAGAAGCAGTTAAATGAAAAGATTAAAGAGGAATTGGAATGATGGTTTTTAAATGAAGTCCAGACCTTAGCATGAAAAAGTCTTTTGCAATGATAGGCCTAGCTTTATTTTTTTTCTCAACAAAAGTTCTTGCCTATCAAGCTGAAGTTCAAGATATCCCTTCCGATAAATATTTTGAAATAACCTTGAACGAAATCAACAACGCCAAGTCTTCCATTGAAGTGGTGATGTATCTTGTCTCGATTTTCCCCAGTCAGCCGGACTCCCAGGTCAATCAGCTTGTGAACGCCTTGATCAAGGCCAAGGAGCGGGGCGTCCAGGTCAAAGTCATTCTCGATCACAATATGGACTTTACGGAAAGTACAGGGGCAACTTCCCAGAACAAAAACCAGGCGGCTTATGAGATTTTAAAACAAAACGGTATCTCCGTTTTCTTCGACGAATCCCAAACTTATACGCACGCCAAAACCGTTGTCATCGATAACGAAACGGTGATTCTAGGCAGTAGCAACTGGTCCAAAGCTGCCCTCACACAAAATAACGAAACCAATGCAATAATTCGTTCCAAAAGCTTCGCGGCGGATCTTGTAGCCGAATTAAATAAGATCAAAGTTCAGGATGTTCCGGTTATTTCGGGTAAAAAAGTGATTTTGTCCCAAGATTTCTTAACCCAAGAAAAACTCTTGGGCCAGATGGTCACAGAACCCGATGAGAGGGCCTTCGACGTCTATCTTTATTTGCTTAAGGAATTCGACGGCAATAAAGACTCCAAAATTACTTTAAACTTTAAAACCCTTGCCGAATCCCTCGGCATTGAAACAATGGGAAACGAAGCCTACCGCCGCCAAATCATAAAAGTTTTAAATAAACTCGAAACAAAGTACGAGCTCATTGGCTTTGAGCCCCAAGGACAGAACAAAGACGCGACCATAACTCTAAAAGACCCGAGTGACCCAAAAGAAAACTATACCCTGCCACAAGTAAATTATTTCGAGATCCCCGTCACGTACTGGGATTATCATTGGAACCGGACTCTTCTTTTCCCGGCCAAAGTGATGTTTCTCTTAAATCTGGCACACACCTCCGTCTCATCCCCAAGCTGGTATATGTCGAGGGAACTGATCTCCAAGATTCATCACATTTCAGGGACTTTTGTTACCGATGGAACAAGGGAGCTAAAGAAGCAGAATCTTTTAAGCATCGAGTATGGCCCCATTGACCGAAACAACTACCATGAAAGACCCGCCAATACCTATACTCCCAAACCCCTCTACGATCCAGAAGAACTCAAGAAAGAACTCGTCCGACTCGAACACAAATACGGCAAAGAAAAACTGGACCGTGCCGTACAAGTCTCAAGCGTAGTCTTTCAAGAAAACAACATTCAAACCATCCAAGCTTTCATAGATTTGGAAGATCAATACGGCAAGGATATCGTAGAAAAAGCCGCACAGAAGATCGCCCAGCAGAAAGCCGACAACCCCAAAAGAACCGTGGGGTATCTCATCAACACGATCAAAAGCATGGGTCGAAATAATAATGATAAATAACAGCATTGTTAATTGGGAAGGTAAAAGAAGATTATAAACAAATCTCTATTTTATAATTCACCTCTTAAGTTATTTAATGTATGCTTGAAGCGTAACAAGAGCCATTAGGAGGGCAGCCTGTGCTAAAGTCCCATGAAGTTCTCAGAAACGCCATCGATAAAGTAGGCGCTAAAAGCTTGGCGGATGATTTAAAATTGTCAGCAGCTCTGATCTATAAATGGTGCGAAGAGCCTTCCAATCAAAATTCCGACATAACCGCCAGCGGTGCCGTTAACCCCTTAGATCGTATAAGCGAAATATATGAAAAAACAAAGGACGTGGAGTTGATTAATTGGATTTGCCGCATGGCCAACGGTTATTTTGTGCAAAATATGCTCATTGATGAAATGAGACCCGCCGCGCAGCTTTTTAAAAATACCCAAAGCCTGATCCAGGGATTCTCCGAGACATTGGAAAAAATCTCTGAGTGTTGCGACGACAATAGAATTACTCATAAGGAAGCCGAGAATATCCGTAAGGAATGGGAAGATTTGAAGAGAATCGGAGAAGGGTTTGTCTATGCATGCGAATTGGGGAAATTTAATAAACCCCGCAAAGAAAAAGAGAGGAGCTAGTCATGGGATTATTTGACAAAATTAAAGGCGAATTCATTGATGTTATCGAATGGGTGGATAGTACACCGGACACGCTCGTTTATCGTTTTCCGGTTTATAACCGCAATATCCAGATGGGCTCGGATCTGATCGTGAGGGAAACCCAAAAGGCCGCCTTTGTCGATGAGGGAAAGCTCACTGACGTTTTCAAACCTGGTCATTATCAGCTTTCCACTAATAATTTGCCGGTGCTTACGACATTGAGAAGTTGGCCGCGCGGATTCAACTCTCCGTTTAAATCGGACGTGTATTTTTTCAATACACGGCAGTTTGTCGATTTGAAATGGGGAACTCCCAACATTGTTAACGTAAGAGATCCGGAATTTGGCGCTTTGGCCATTCGGGCTTTTGGACTTTATGCGATGCGCATTAAAGACCCCAAAAAGATGATGTTGCAAATCAGCGGCACCGCCGATGTTTTTCCAGTTTCAAGAATTGAAGGACAGCTTCGGCAGCTGATTATCACGAGGTTTTCGGATTTTTTTGCCGAAGCGAAAGTGCCTTTTGTTGATTGCGCGGCCAATTTGAATGAGTTTTCAGAAAAAATGAAACCATTGCTTGATCAAGAGTTTGAAGAGCTTGGTTTAGAATTGACTAAATTTGTCGTCGAGAACGTCTCGGTTCCGGCGGAAATTCAAAGTGTTATCGACAAGAATGCGGGCATGAAATTCGTAGGCACAGATGTTGATGATTATACGAAATTTCAGGTCGGAGATTCCATAAAAGATGCGGCACAAAACCCGGGCGGCGCCGCCGGAGCAGGAGTGGGTGCGGGGATGGGTTTTGTGATGGGCGAAAAGTTAATGAATAACATGAAATCCAAGGATGAAAAATCACAGAAAATTATGGTAAGGTGCCCTGGCTGTGATCATCTGAACGAAGAAACCGACAAATTTTGCGTAGAATGTGGCGCGGCATTGACTAAAAATAAAAAATAAGGCCTATGCAAAAAACGACCTTTAATTGTCCTTCTTGCGGAGCGGAAGTTGTTTTTCAGTCAAGCCTGTCGGTGTATGCAGTTTGTAAATATTGCAGCTCCATGATTGTTCGTCACGATGTTGACGTGGAATCCATCGGCCAAATGGCGGCCCTGCCTGACGACATGAGCCCTATCCAGATAGGAACCGAAGGCTATTACCGCGGAGTCCGATTTAGCGTTGTTGGCCGCATGAAGATAGGATGGGAAGATGGCTCTTGGAATGAATGGTTTATAGTGCCCGATGATGGTAGAAAAGGATGGCTCGCAGAAGCTCAAGGATTTTATGCCGCAAGCTTTGAGATGGATGATACATCTCAATCGATTAAGACTCAATCCGTGCCAGAGCTTGGCTCTTATCTAAAGTTAAATAATCAAAAACTTAAAATCGTAGATATCAAAAAAGCTGTTTGCATTGGAAGCGAAGGTGAGCTGCCTTTCCCGGCTCCCAAAGGACGCAAAACTACCTCGATAGATTTATTAGGACCATCCGGTGAATTTGCGTCAATTGAAATTGAGGGCAATAAGCGGCGAATTTATGTAGGGCATTATGTTGAATGGAACGATCTTCGCTGTCAAAACCCAAGGCCGCTGGAGGGCTGGTAGTGGGATCTAAAGGTAAGCCACAGACATTCGCGTGTCCCGCTTGCGGCGGCACTGTCACGATAAAAGCGGTGGGCATTACAACCAGTGCCATATGTATGTACTGCTCCTCCGTCATTGATGTTGCTAATGAGAACTATCAAATTATCAAGAAGGCGAATGAAAAAATGCGCAAGACGCTGCTTGAGCTTGGTGTTAGAGGACGTCTATTTGGCGTGGATTGGGAAGTTATTGGCTACACCGACAAAAAAGACGGCAGTTATCATTGGGATGAATACCTGCTTTATAATCCATATTATGGGTTTCGCTTTCTGGTCCAGAACCAGGGCCATTGGAATTTTATCAAAGTTTTAAAAAAAGATATTCCTGATATCGGCGATGCAAACGAGGTTTGGGTAAACGGCAAAAAATACCAATTATTTCTTAAGGGAGAAGCTGTTGTCGACTATGTGAAAGGCGAGTTTCACTGGCGGGTTAAAAAAGGAGAGCGTGTAGATGCAGCAGATTATGTTGCGCCCCCGTCGCTGCTCTCGATGGAGAAAAATGCCGAGGAGATTATAGTTTCGCTAGGAGAATATTTAAAGCCGCAAGAAGTGGCCTCCACATTTAAACTAAAAGAAATGCCTGACAGAACGGGTGTGGCGTCTAATCAACCGGCACCCTATCAAGGGGCGTTCTTAAAACTGTGGATCGTTGCGGGTGTGTTTATAGCATTTGCAACCATGGTTCAGAATATGACTGTTAAGGCTTCTGACAATGCTGATGTCTATTCATCTCAGTTCCAAGTGGATTCAACCGATCGAGATAAAACTCTTAGCACGCCGAGTTTTTTTATACCCAAAAAAAACAATGTTTTGATTCAAAGCGGTTCTAATTTAGATAACGACTGGCTAGAGCTTCATTTGTCTTTGGTGAATGAAGAGACAAATAAAGAATATGCTATTGTGCAGGCCATGGAATATTACCACGGCCAAGATATTGATGGGCCGTGGGCGGAAGGTAAGCAATATACCGAAACTTATATTTCGTCGGTGCCTAGCGGTAATTATCGCCTGTTAATCGACGCAGATTCAGGGACTTCTTTTAGAGGGATAAATTTTGCGCTTAGAATCATGCGTGATGTGCCTTCCGGATTGAATTACTGGATCACCGTATTAATGATTCTGGTATATCCCGGCCTTGTCATGTTGCGCCGCTGGAGTTTCGAAAACAAACGGTGGTCCGAGAGTGATTATACGCCGGCTATTTATAATTTAAGGAATGAATAAATGCTGAGAATATTTGCCATCTATTGCACAGTGCTCGTGATTCTGTTGGCTGTTGCTAACCGTAATGGCTATGTTTTTACAAGTATGCTTACTGGTTCTCAAAAAGCAGATAAAGCCGCTAACCATTACCATAAATAGGAGGGAAATATGGAAAATGCAGCAGAGTTGATTCAAATGAAATATATCGTTGCTTCATTGCTCTATTCGGGCATCGGGCTTGCCGTGTTTATTGTCGCTTTTGTATTGCTTGATATGCTAACACCCAAAGTTAGCATATGGAAAGAATTGGTCGAAAAGCAAAATGTTGCAGTGGCGATATTTTTAGGAGCAATAGTATTCGGCATTGCTACGATTATCGCGTCTGCAATTCATGGCTAATTTAATAGGGGTCATTTTTGGAGCTGCTCCTATTAGTTTCCGTTTTTGTTATCGCAACGTGCGGGCTTGTCTATGAACTGATCGCCGGCACTCTCGCTAGTTATCTTCTTGGCGATTCGATCACCCAATTTTCTACGATTATCGGCTGCTACCTTTTTGCCATGGGAATTGGCTCATGGCTTTCGCGCTATATACAAAAAAATCTCCTCGGTTTTTTTATTAAAGTAGAAATTCTGGTCGGGGTCGTTGGCGGATGTTCAGCGGCACTGCTTTTTGTGCTATTTGAGCATGTTTATTCCTTTCACGTACTGCTCTATTTCGTCGTTGCCATTATTGGTATTTTGGTAGGGGTTGAAATACCTATATTGCTGAGAATTCTTGAAGGACGATTTGAGTTTAAAGAACTTATATCTAAAGTATTTACCTTTGATTATGTGGGCGCACTTTTTGCATCGATCTTATTTCCGCTCGTATTGGTCCCTCATCTCGGTCTAATTAAAACCGGCTTCTTGTTTGGTATGCTCAATACGCTTGTTGCTATTTGGGTGCTTTATGCCATTAGGGAGACTATCCCCTGGGTACGCTTGCATAAGTTAACTGCGATTGTTGTTTTGATTGTACTGACATTCGGCTTTGCTTATGCGGAAAAGATTACAAGCTTTTCAGAAAATAATACTTATCAAGGGAGTATCATATTTTCTGAAGCCACTCCTTATCAGCGGATCATTATTACCAAACAATCAAAAGATTTACGTCTTTTTCTTAATTCTAATCTGCAATTCAGTTCTGTTGATGAGTATCGATACCATGAAGCGCTTGTGCACCCTGTGTTAAGTGCCTTATCAAATCCGCGCCGGGTTCTAATTATTGGCGGTGGCGATGGATTGGCATTACGCGAAGTTCTAAAATACAAAACAATCGAAACCGTCACGCTGGTTGATCTTGACCCTGCTATGACGAAATTATTTTCATCAAATTTGATGTTGACCGAACTTAACAAGAAGTCTCTGCTTTCGCCCAAATTAACGATTATTAACCAGGATGCGTTCCTTTGGCTGAAAAAGATCTGTGAATTGGAAAATAGACCAAAGTTTGATGCAATAATTATAGACGTTCCTGACCCATCAAATTTTTCTATTGGTAAGTTATATTCCTTAACATTTTTTAAACTGTTGCATCATATTGTTACTGAAAACAGCATTATCGTCGTGCAAAGTACTTCGCCGCTCGTAGCAAGAAAATCTTTCTGGTGTGTCAATAACACGCTGGAAGCGGCGGGATTTTTGACCGCACCCTATCATGCCTATGTGCCGTCTTTTGGAGAATGGGGGTTTGTTATAGCTTCCTTAAAACCTTATGCAGAGCCGCATCAATATCCTGAAGGTTTGCGCTATTTAAGCTATGAAACAGCCAAAGAAATGTTTCACTTTCCGGCAGATATGGCCAGAGTTGAAACGAAAATCCAGCGTTTAGACGACCAAGCCCTTGTTCATTACTTCGATGATGAGTGGGGAGAATATTTGATTTACTAGGACTTTTTCGAAATATATGAAGAACTTAACAAGGCGACAATTTATTTTTGGAATTATTTCTGCTCTGTGTGCTTTAGCATTAGCTAAATATACGGGCTTCATGTCAGCGTTAAATAAATATGGTTTCAAGTTACCCACAAAATCAATACCCGGAGAAATATTAGGGGCTTCGTTTTCACTTGGCCACAAACTACGATCCGGCATCTTTGCTTTACCTTCGCGCACCATTCAAAAAGATGTTGTTATTGTAGGTGGTGGTATTGCAGGTTTAGCCGCCGGCTATAGATTAGCAAAGGCAGGATTTAAAAATTTCGCATTGCTTGATTTGGAGAAAGAGACAGGAGGAAATGCTTTAAGTGGAAAAAATTCGGTTTCCGCTTACCCTTGGGGTGCGCATTATGTTCCTATACTAACGGAAGAAGCCACCGCTGTTAAAAGACTTTTTGAAGAGCTTGGAATTATTACAAGCTACGATCTTCAAGGGTTGCCCATATACAATGAATTTTATATTTGTGCTGACCCACATGAAAGGCTTTATATCTATGGTAGGTGGCAAGATGGTCTGATTCCGGTTATTGGCATCACGTCTGGAGAGGAGAAGCAGTACAAACGTTTTTTTGCCATGATGGAAAATTATAAAAGTTACAAAGATAGTGACGGTAAAAGAGCTTTTGCTATCCCGATTGACAAAAGCTCTCAAGATAAAGAACTGCTTTCCTTGGATTCCATCACAATGGAAGAATGGATGAATAAGCAGGGTTTTAGTTCTCCTAATCTTCGTTGGTATGTCAACTACTGCTGCCGGGACGATTATGGCACCACATTTCAAGAAACATCGGCGTGGGCCGGAATCCATTATTTCGCGGCAAGAAATGGCCGCGCAGCTAATACGGATTCACAGAATGTTGTCACTTGGCCCGAAGGAAATGGCTGGTTAGCCCACAAACTTGCTGAACCATTCAAGGCTAATATTATTACGCGGGCGTTGACCTACAACGTTACCGATCGTGGTGGCCACATCACTGTTAATTATTGGGATGATCGACAGAATCAATCTGTTCTCATAGAAGCGAAAACTGCAATTATTGCCACGCCTCGTTTTGTGGCTTCACGTATCATCGAATCAGAAAATTTCTCTCCCTCTGCCGAAGCTTTTTCTTATTCGCCTTGGGCTGTAGCCAACATTACTCTGAGCAGATTGCCTTCAGGCAAGGGAGTCCCACTTTGTTGGGACAATGTTGTTTTTAATAGTAACTTGCTTGGGTATGTTGTCGCTACTCATCAAATAACGCAAATGAAACTGATCAATACTGTGCTCACTTATTATTGGCCAATGAGCCATTTAAGTCCTGCAGAAGCGCGCGAAGTTGCTTTGAGTCTGAGCTACGAAGATTGGCAAAAAATAATCCTGAAAGAGTTGCTGACGATTCACCCGGAAATTGAAGGTTATGTTGAACGAATGGATTTATGGATATGGGGGCACGCCATGGTAAGACCCACAAAAGGTTTCATTTGGGGAAAAGCACGAAAAGAGGCGTTGACACAACATCCGCCCATATTTACGGCGCACTCAGACATGAGTGGAATTTCGATATTTGAAGAAGCCTACACTCATGGAGTAAGCGCCGCAGAAAGAGCAATGACTTTCATGAATATTCCTTACAGGAGTGAGTTATGAGCACAAAAACGCAGCCTTGGATATTTTCGCCGCGATTTGATGTTGGTTTTATCCTTGCACCCGCAATCATTATATCTGCACTGATCGTTATTTTTCATGACAGCCTTACTTCATTAAAAGAAGTGCCGCCTTGGCTTTGGCTATTGTTGATTGTGGGAATAGATGTCAGCCACGTTTATAGCACGATATTTCGGACGTATCTTGACCGGGAAGAACTTAGGCAGAGGCAAGCGTTGTACACTCTTACACCTTTACTGGCTTGGATTATTGGTTGTCTGCTATATAGCGCGGGCAGCCTTATATTTTGGAGAGCCCTAGCTTATTTAGCCGTGTTTCATTTTATCCGGCAGCAATATGGTTTTATGATGATTTATTCACGGAAGGAATACAATGTTTCAAGTTTTTACCGATTGATTGATAAAGCCGCCGTTTACTTAGCGACTATCTATCCTCTAATTTATTGGCATTGCCACACGCGGAAATTTGAATGGTTTATTCAGGGAGACTTTGTAACAATCGATCTTCCTGCTCTGAGCATATATGCGGGCGTTATTTATTTTGCCGTGCTAATCGTCTATCTTCTTAAAGAAGTCGTGCTTTGGAAGATAAACAGAACATTAAATATTCCCCGCAATCTCCTGTTATTTGGCACCGCGTTTTCATGGTTCATCGGAATTGTAGCCTTCGATAATGATTTGGCTTTCACCGCCACAAATGTAATTGCGCACGGCATTCCTTACATCGCGCTCATATGGGTTTATGGATACAATCAGACCGCTTTGCAGGGTGCAGATGGAACATCCTACGTTTCGCCGTGGATTAGGAAATTGTTTAATTGGAAAACGTTGCCTTTATACGTTGCCGCGCTGTTCGTATTTGCCTTTGCTGAAGAAGGCTTCTGGGATGGTTTTGTATGGCGAGAACACGGAGGTCTATTTAGATTTTCTAATTTCCTTCCAGCCATTAAGACTGAACAAACCTTGGTATGGCTTGTTCCGTTGCTTGCCCTGCCGCAAATAACGCACTACATACTCGATGCATTTATATGGCGGCTCAAGCCGTCTGAAAATAGATGGAAACAAATTTTATTTTATCAAACACTAGGAAAAACATGACGAACTATGTAGCGCCAGGAGTACATTTACTTATTGATTTTTGGGATGCGAAACATCTTGAAGACCAAGCTTATATTAGGAAGGCGTTAAAAAAAGCTGCGGATGCCTGCGGCGCAACCATTCTAAGGATAATTCTACACTCGTTTGGTGAAGGATCAGGAATTACGGGGGTAGCAGTATTAGCCGAATCACATATCAGCATTCATACTTGGCCGGAAATCAAATACATTGCGATCGATGTGTTTGTCTGTGGTTCATGTGATCCCCATAAAGCTGTGCCTGTTTTAAGGGAATTTTTTGAGCCGCAAAAAATAAATGTGACAGAGCATTTTCGAGGAAAAGACAAAAATCCGTTGAGCCTTTAACCAAGATATAGAAAAATTTTGGCCGACATTTCAAAGAAAAACTGGTATCGAAATCTTGCCGTGTTTGCGATCATCGCAAACAAATCTTAAGAAGGCCACTATTCGTTAAGGGTTATCCCATGCTTGGCCCCTTTCTCAGGAAGATTATAAACAAATATGTATTTTATAATTCACTTTTATTTTATTTAATATATGCTTGAACTATAACAAGATTTATTCAGGTATGGGCTTTTTTGAAAACTAAAGGAGTGAGGCGAGAAATTTATGGGCAGGGTTAACTCTTATTCTAAAAAAAAGATCAAGAAAAACATGGGAATGACTCCTTTGAAAGTATTTGTCCAATTGAATCATGGAATGGATAAAAGTTATCTTCTGGCTTTCGCACGGAATATTACCCGAAGAGATCTCAAAAGCATCCTTAATCTTCGCTATGAGAAAGCAGTGCCGCTTCTTATGGAAAAATCCAAGAAGAGTTTTCTTATTCTTTCCAAAGACAGGCCAAAGGCCCGTATGATTGCTGATCTTATTCTCATGGATGGCTACACCGCAGAGCGGCTCGCTTAGGATATAAACTTCCACGCGGCTTGCGCCTTCGCAAGACGCCCCAGACAAAAACTCGGCACTCCTTTGAAGAAAAAATCCCTCCCGTCTCGACCCAGGAGCCGAGGTCTTCACTCGCCGAACAAAGAGCATCATAAGAAAAAGACTGACGCATATGCGTCAGTCTTCCTCTAACCCCATGCTCTTTGTGAGAAGAGAGAATAAACGAATCTCTTGGCTTTGAAAACGCTTGTCTTCCGACTGACTAGGCGGAAGACTTTCAAAGCCAAGAGATTCCTTCCACCCGAGGTCTGACGGCGGAAGATATAGGTACTCCTTAAATCCGCCGCAGCGACGTGCGTGGGAGGGGGGTGCGGTCGGCTCGCCACCGGATTTAACACCTGCGGGCCGAAGAAGCGAACGCTTCTAGCACCCCCCTCGTCGAGTTTTCGGGGGGAGGGGGCCGCGCAATACAAGGACACATCGTGTCTCCTTCTATCTCTAAAAACCGCCCCTCACGGTCTGACCTTACAGCTTCTTTGGGAGAGCTTCCCGACACCGACGTGGTGAGCAAGCGTAGCGCGTCGAACCACGACAGTGGAGGGCGTGCCGGCCCAGGCACGAAGGAGGCGGCGGCCTAGTCGCCGGAGCAGCGGAGCCGAGCGCCAACGCGAGGCGGAGCGGCGCAGCAACTACGTTAGATTGCATTCAGAAGTTTTTGTTTTAATCAAAGTGTGTGGTAGGATTGAA
>Ga0209515_10001896_pt1 | contig 33509 bp, 26 predicted proteins | sample Subgroupgradi54m_FD_187454 | JGI IMG/M metagenome (GOLD analysis project Ga0209515, IMG submission 187454) | Subsurface groundwater microbial communities from S. Glens Falls, New York, USA - GMW60B uncontaminated upgradient, 5.4 m (SPAdes)... ... | reverse complement strand
CTCCAGCCGCCGTTGAGGCGGCGGCCAAGCGCGGAGCGCGCCCGGCGAGGGCTGATAAAAAGCTGGAGCGGTATCCGACTTGGTCGGAAACCGCTCTAGAAAGACCCCCCTCTCCCGCCAGCGGGAGAGGGGACGTGCACGATGGCCATTGGCGCCACCCGGACGGGCTTTCCCTTATTCGACCACCACCCGTCGCAATTGCTCGGCCGCCGCCTCGGGTGAGACGGTGTTGACCGACAGCCCCGAGCCCAGTTCGAAACCGGTCGGGATCGAGGTGCGCGGGCAGATTTCCAGGTGCCAATGATAGCTGGCGGCATTGTCGCCGCGCTGGTCATCATGGGGCACGGAATGCAGGAAGTAGTTGTACTGCACCCCACCGACCACCGCATCAAGCCGGGCCATGGTGCGTTTCATGATCTGGGCCAGATCGTCGAGATCATCATCGGCCAGGTCGATGAAATCGGACTGATGATGCAGCGGCAGGATATGGACTTCCCATTCGAAGCGGCTGGCGAACGGTTTGATGGCGATGAATTTGCGGCCACGTTCGATGATGAACTGACCGACATTGATCTTGCGCCGCACCTGCCCTGACTCGCGGTCGTAGATGGTCGCCTCGAAGGTCAGGGCTTCGTCGATCAGCGCACAGTAGATGCAGTGGTGGTTCTTGCGGAAAAAGGTCCGGGAATTGTCGACCTCGGCCTGGACATTCTCCGGCACCACCGGCATGGCGATGACCTGGCTGTGGGTATGGGGGATCGAAGCTCCTGCCGCCGGACCGAAATTCTTGAATACCAGCACGTATTTGAGCCGGGGATTGGACTCGAACAGCTGGCGCATGCGGTCGCGATAGGCGCCGAACAGCATTGCCAGATGCTGCTGACTCATATCGTGAACGGCGATACCATGATGCTGGTGATCAATGATCACCTCGTGACGGCCATAGCCGTCGATGGTCTGTTGCAGGCCGAACGACAGATTGGCAACAGACCGGTCGTCGCCCAGCACCGGATAGAGATTCTCGACAATCCGCACCTCCCATTCGGCCGCATCGGGGATGGCGACGATGGCCGGCGGGGTTTTGTGTTCATTGCCGCGACAGAACGGGCAGGTCTCCACATGTTTGCGATTGTCGCGCGGCGCCAGATCCTCGGCCTTCTTCGGCCGCATGCTGCGTGCCGTGGCGACCAGCACGGATTCCGTCGGAACAATGGGATTGATGCGGATTTCGCGGACATCGACCTGAGTGTCGGCCGTCATGATGGGGCTCCTTCCTGGACATGACTACGCCTGCGCCATACCTTTTCGGTATATTACTTGGCGCTAATCATGCCAGCAGAGTTTCCACCTGACAACCTGCCCACCGGAGCCTACCCACCCCTCCCGGAAGTCCCTCCGCTCTACGCCGCTGACGCCAACAGACTGGCGACCATGGTCTTGAGCACCCGGATTCGCCGGAAGGCGACCTTCAACTGGGCCTGCTGACCGCGATTGAACCGCCGGGGCTCGATCCTGGCCGTCGGCTCGATACCGGCGGCAAGGTCGCTCAATTGCTGGTCCAGCATGGTGCGCAGAATGACTTCATGAGCTTCGGACAGCGAACGCAAGTCTTCGGGATGCATGTCGCCATTGTCGCACAGGGCCTGATAACGCCCCATGGTGCTGGTCACCCGAAGGCGGGACCGCACTGCTTTGGCTCGAGCCGCGCTGACCAGCGGCAGCAAGCCGTATTTCTTGGCATTGAGCCGCTTCTCGGTGGTGACGAACTCGCCGAAAATGCCGATCGGCACTTCCATCTTGCTGACGTTGATCACCAGCAACTGTAGGAAGAACGGTGCGTTGGCAGCGGTCTCGACAGCGTAGCGGCGCAATTCCTCGGCCAGTTCGCGGTCGCCATAGACGCTTTCGAAATCGAAGAAGATATCGCAGTTCAACACGGTCTGGCCGGCCGGATCACGCACCCAGCGCCAGACCTCGTCCTTCCAGCCCTGTAGACTGCGGCGCCATTGCGGCGAGCGGGCCATGACCTCGCCCTCGCAATAGGGGATGCCGGCGGCGGCCAGCAGATCGTTGAGCCGCTTACCGAATTCGGCAAACCACAGATCATCCGAATCCGTTCCGTCATGCACGATGGCATTGTCCTGGTCGAAAGCCAGCAGGCTCTCGCCACGCCCGCCCGACCCCAGGACCAGCAGACTCCAGCGCGCCGGCGCCGCCCCCCAGCCGTCGGCGAGCAGCGAGCGCTCCGCCAGCTCGGCGGCACGCACGGTCATATCGCGCAATACCTGACTGATCACCGCGGCGATGTCGCGGGCGGAGACGCCTTCGGCCAGCAGGTTGCGGGCGAGCCGCGGCAGGGCGATGCGCGCCGCCTCCAGTTCGTCCGCAGTCTCGGCGTGGCTCAGATTGTCGCCAATCACCAGCGCGTCGGTAACCCGCAGCTTGAGCACGATTCGCGCCGTGATCATGCCGATCGGCCGCCCGACGTCGTCGACCACCACCAGATGGCGCAAGCCGGTGCGCATCAGCCGGCCCAGCGCCACATACAGGAACGCGTCGGCGCTGACCGTCTTGACCGGGCTGGCCATCACCTGCCCCAGTGTCAGCGAGCGCACATCGGCCGGATTCCGGGCGAACAGACGCAATATGTCGCGTTCGGTGATGATGCCGATGGCGCGGCCTGCTTCGTCAACAACGACCAGGGAGCTTCGCGCCTTGGCATCCATGGTCTGCGCGGCGACTCCGATGTTGACATCGGCGGTGGCGGTCAATACCGGAGCAGACATCACCTCACCAATACGATGGCGGTAGGCGAAGCTGTCGATATGAGCGAGGGGCGTTGGTGCGGTCATGCCCTGTAGCATATACCGAGCGCGCCAGGTTGGAAAGCCTGTTGCTGCGATGCAAAACAAGGTCTCCCACCCACAGTGGTTCTGCCACCCCTGGCCCAAGAACTCGCCCCACACCTTAGCATAGCCACACTCGCTAGAAAATCGCGGCCCCTCAAGCTATTGTCCAGCCCTCCTCTCTTGCTGCACTGCACAACCGTAATTATCAGATGGACACAATACGCACTCACGCCAGTTACTTTAGAATTACCCGTTATTGTACTAACGCCTGCGCTTGTTTGCCTGTAGCATAACCGATATGCTGTCAATATCCCCTTGTTGACGGGGTCGTCGAGAACATGCTAGTCCATAATGAACGTAGTGGCTCCGCTCTCCGGGTGCGGCGTCATAATAATAACACACCGGCAAAAGGGGATATCGTGGCTTCAAGAAAGACGGCTCAGGCGAGCCCTGGATAGAGCGCCAGCCCCAACAAAAAAGGTCGACGGACGAGAACGGCGTCCGTCCAACTGCCTTGCTAACAAGGAAAACGAAGGAGCGCTTTATGAGCACCGACTCTTACGCAAAGATACGTAACAATCCAAAGTTCCAGGAGCTCGTCAGCAAGCGGAGTTCTTTCGCTTGGATGCTGTCGATCATCATGCTGGTGATCTACTTTGGTTTCATTCTCATCATCGCTTTTGCCCCGGCCTTTCTCGGCACCAAGCTTGGCAGCGGCGTGACCACGATCGGCTTCCCGATCGGCGTCGGCGTCATCCTCTCGGCCATCGTGCTGACCGGCCTGTATGTCCGCAAGGCCAACGGCGAGTACGACGAACTGACCCGCCAGATCCTCGAGGAATGCAAGTGATGAAGCGACTGACTTCCTTTTCGCTCCCCGCGCTGGGAGCTGCCGCGACGCTGTTCGCGACCAACGTCGCGTTGGCTGCCCCTGATCTGGGCGCCGCCCAGAAGCAGGAGACCAACTGGCACGCCATCATCATGTTCGTGCTGTTCGTCGGCATGACCCTGGTGATCACCTATTTCGCCGCCAAGCGCACCAAGACGGCGTCCGACTTCTACGCCGCGGGCGGTGGCATCACCGGCTTCCAGAATGGTCTGGCGCTGGCGGGCGACTACATGTCGGCCGCTTCCTTCCTGGGTATTTCCGCCCTGGTGTTCGGCAACGGCTTCGACGGCCTGATCTACTCGGTGGGCTGGCTGGTCGGCTGGCCGCTGATCCTGTTCCTGATCGCCGAGCGTCTGCGCAACCTGGGCAAGTACACCTTCGCTGACGTGGCCTCGTTCCGTCTGTCGAAGACCCCGGTCCGCATCTTCGCCGCCACCGGCTCGCTGATCGTCGTCATCTTCTACCTGATCGGCCAGATGGTCGGCGCCGGCCAGCTCATCAAGCTGCTGTTCGGTCTCGAATACTGGATGGCCGTGTGCATCGTCGGCGCGCTGATGATGATTTACGTGACCTTCGGCGGCATGAAAGCCACCACCTGGGTGCAGATCATCAAGGCCTGTCTGCTGCTGTTCGGCGCAAGCTTCATCGCTTTCATGGTGCTGCTGCACTTCGGCTTCTCGTTCGAAGCCATGTTCGCCAAGGCCGTGGAAGTCCACCCGAAGAAGCTGGCCATCATGGCCCCCGGCAGCCTGGTCAAGGATCCGATCGACGCGATTTCGCTGGCCATGGCGCTGATGTTCGGCACCGCCGGCCTGCCGCACATCCTGATGCGCTTCTTCACCGTTCCGGATGCCAAGGAAGCGCGTAAGTCGGTGTTCTATGCCACCGGTTTCATCGGCTACTTCTACATCCTGACCTTCATCATCGGCTTCGGCGCCATCACCCTGGTCGCCACCGACGCCCAGTACCTGACCGGCGCGCTCGGTACGCTGAACCTGAAGGGCGGCAACAACATGGCCGCTGTCCATCTGGCGCATGCCGTCGGCGGCAACCTGTTCCTCGGCTTCATCTCGGCGGTCGCTTTCGCCACCATCCTCGCGGTGGTGTCGGGCCTGACCCTGGCCGGCGCCTCGGCGATTTCGCATGACCTGTACGCCAGCGTCATCGCCCATGGCCGTTCCACCGAGCAGGCCGAAGTCAACGTGTCGCGCATGGCCTCGATCGGCCTGGGCGTCATCGCCGTGATGCTGGGCATCATGTTCGAGAAGCAGAACGTCGCCTTCCTGGTCGGCCTGACCTTCGCCATCGCGGCGTCGGCCAACTTCCCGATCATCGTCATGTCGATGTTCTGGAAGGGCCTGACCACCAAGGGCGCCGTTCTCGGCGGCTTCATCGGCCTGCTGGTCGCGGTGGTTCTGACCATCCTGAGCCCCGGCGTGTGGGAAGTCGTCATGGGCAACCCGAAGGGTTCGGCCATGTTCCCGTACAGCAACCCGGCCATCTTCTCGGTGACCCTGGCGTTCCTGGCGTCCTGGCTGTTCTCGGTCATGGACAACAGCGCGCAGGCGCAGTCTGAGCGTGCCGCGTTCGAAGACCAGTTCATCCGGTCGCAGACCGGTCTGGGCGCTTCGACCGCAGCGTCGCACTAACGGGTTCGCCCGAGTAATGATTGGGGCCGCCGGGCAACCGGCGGCCCCTTTTTTTGTCGATGTATGGCGTCGGCCTCCGGGCGGGAGTAGTGTTGGCCGACACGGCTCCAACCTGCTGGAGATGATATGCGCCTTGCCCTTGGTCTGGTCGCCTGGCTGTGGTGGGGAACCGCGGTCTGGGCCGATGAACTTCATCTCTACAACTGGCAGGACTATATCGCCCCCGAGGTCATTGCCCGCTTCGAGGCTGACACCGGCATTCGGGTCGTCCTGACCACCTACGCCTCCAACGAAGACATGTATGCCGGGGTCCGACAGGCGCCGGGCCGCTTCGACCTGATCGTACCCGATCAGTACATGGTCGCGCGCATGGCGGCCGAGGGTCTGCTGGAGCCGTTCGACGGCACCACCCTGTCGCATTTCTACAATATCGAACCGGCCTGGATCGGCACACCGCACGATCCCACCAACCGGTTTTCAGTCCCCTATCTGTGCGGCACCACCTCCTTCGCCGTGGATTCGCAGGCGCTGCCCGAAGTTCCCGCCAGTCTGGCCACCCTGTTCCAGCCGCCGGCCGCGGCGCATGGCCGGATTGCACTGTTGGCCGAGCTGGACGAGGTGTTTGCGCTGGCGGCGCTGTATCTGGGGGTGCCGATCTGCACCGAATCGGCTGTGGATCTGGGCCGTATCGACTCGGTGCTGAGCCGGCTGCGCCCCCAGGTCGCTGCATTCCCCAAGGAAAACCTGCCGCAGAGCATCGCCGACAGCCGCTACCTGATGCATATGGCGTGGAATGGCGACGTGCTGCGGGCGCGCGCCAGCCGACCAGCCATGACCTTCGTCTATCCGCGTGAGGGCGTGCTCGCCTGGCTGTCGGCGATAGCCATGCCCAAGGGAGCGCCCAACAAGGCCGCCGCGCTACGCTTCATTGATTTCCTGCTGCTGCCGGAAATCGCCGCCTTGCAGACCGGATACACCGGCTTTGCCAACGCCGTGCAGGGCTCCGACGTGTTCCTGGCCCATGAGATGCAGCGCGCCCCCGAATTCGCCGTGCCGCCGTCGGTGCGCATGACCTTCCTGCCACGCTGCTCCGACGACGCGCTGGCGAAACGGCGCAAGGTGCTGGAGTCGCTGGCGGCGGAATAGGGCCGCACGGCGTCGCCTCACGCCTCGCCGCGCAGGAGTCGCACGATGGTATCGAGCATGGTCAGCGCCTCGTCGCGGGGGCGCTGGAAGGTATTGCGGCCGATGATCGAGCCGAAGCCGCCGCCGTCGCGGATGGCGCGGACCTCGTCATACAGCGCCGTCAGATCCTTGGCTGCCCCCCCTGAGAAAATCACGATTCGCCGGCCGTTGAACGCGGCCTGGACCACATGGCGGACCCGGGCCGCCAGGTCGGCGATGGCAATGTGCTGTTTTTCGTAGACCTCCCGCGCCGCCTCCTGTTCCAACTCTGCGGTTGGCAGCTTGACCTTGATGATATGGGCCCCCAGCAGCGCCGCCATATGCGCGGCATAGGCCGCCACATCGACCGCGGTCTCGCCGCGACTCGACAGCGTGCCGCCGCGCGGGTAGGACCACACCACCACCGCCAGCCCCTTGGCCTTGGCTTCGGCCGCCAGATCGCGCAGATCTTCGAACATGTCGTAGGCGTGATCCGAACCGGGATAGATGGTGAAGCCGATGGCCGAACAGCCGAGCCGCAAGGCGTCGTCGACTCCGGCGGTGATCGCCTGGGTGGCGCCCTGCTTGTCGCGCGCCAGGCTGTTGGCGCTGTTGACCTTGAGGATCAGCGGGATTGCTCCGGCGAAGCTGTGCGCCCCCGCCTCGATCATCCCCAGCGGCGCCGCATAGGCCGACAAGCCGGCGTCGATCGCCAATTGGAAATGATAGTGCGGATCATAGGCCGGCGGATTGGCGGCGAAGCTGCGGGCCGGGCCGTGCTCGAAGCCCTGATCGACCGGCAGAATCACCAGCTTGCCGGTACCGGCCAGCCGGCCATGCATGAGCATGCGGGCCAGTTGCGCCTTGGTGCCGGGGTTGTCGCTCTCGTAGCCTTCGATGATCTGCTTGACGCGCTCGCTGAACTTCATCGCCGTCCTCCTCGATCATGTCGATCCTCGAGATGGGAAGCCGCCGGCCGATAGAAAGCCATCTAATCGGCTGAGGCCAGCCACGCCCGGCACGCCGCCGCCCAGCGACTGGGCGGCACCGCCGCCAGATCGAGGCCGGGGCCATTCTCCCGATCCAGGATGGCGCCCGACTGAGCGGCGATATCGGCGACCTTGATCAGCACCTCGGGCGAGGCGCGCAGCCGGATGCGCTTCACCCCGGCCCGCAATGCCCCCAGCGCCAGACCCGGCGCGTCGCCGCAATCGAGCACCACGTCAAGGCCGCGGAAATACCCCGGCCCGAGATAGCCGGCCGCTCCCTCGGGACTTTGCAGCGTCACCGCCACACCCAGCTCTGCGGCCGCGGCCAGGGCGGTACGCGCCTGGGCGTGGTCATGGACGACGATACGGCGGGACATGGCGCACTGTAGCCGAAGGATCGCAGCGTTGCCATCCCATTGCCCTGCGGCGGTGAGCAGGGCAATGGGGTGAACTGCCTCGCGAAAGATTCCTGTTCTGTTGATAGATCGCAGGTAACACGGATGAACACGGATTCCGGCTTCGCCGGGTCTGGGATGAACACGGATTGCCTGTTATCCGTGTTCATCTGTGGATATCCGTGTTCATCCGTGTTGCTTTCACCATTGATCGCACAGTCAACGCGTTCGCGGCCCTCATTCACCCGATTGCCCTGCGGCGGTGAGCAAGCGCACTCCCCCTTGCCATCCTCCTGCTGGCAGGGAGTAGAATGGCTGCATTCGATAGCCCTACTCACCGCAGGATTCCCGCCATGCTTTCTGCCGCGCTCGTCCATCGTGACGGTAATCGACTGCGTCTTTCGCCTTCGGTCCATCATCTCACCGATCTGCTCGACCGCTCGCCGGAGCAGGTGCTGGAGGCATTTCAACGCAGCCAGGTCGACGACTTCGGGGCGGTGGTCGCCCAGATGGGCGCGGCGGGCGAGCCTCTGGCCCGCTTCTTCACCGAACTGCGCGCCCTGGTGCCAACCGACCATGCCTTTGCCCGCCTGCCCTATCTCCAGCCGGTGGCGCTGAACCGGCTGTTTCTCGACCTGCATGACCATGTGATGAGCCATCCGGTATGGCTGCATCCGTTCTTCACCCGCTTCTTCCGCGCCGAATTCGACGCGGCGCAGCTAGGGGCCTGGTCGCTGCATTATTTCAATCAGATCAAGAACACCCGGCAATGCGTGGCCCTGGCCATCGGCCGGTTCCATGGCCTGATGGGCCTGCCCTATGGCGTGCTCAACGAGCGCCTGTCGGAAATCACTCAGGTGGTGCTGGCCCAACTGGTCGCCGACGAATACGGCGTCGGCATGCACAGCGTCGACGACTACCCGTCACTGGCAGCGCTGTTCGACGCGCGCACCCATATCGGCATGTATCGCCAATTGCTCGACGGTCTGGGCATTCCGTTCGTCGGCCAGGACGTCCCGCTGTTGCCCGAAGTGGCCGACAATGTGCTGATTCAGCGTCTGGTCGCCGGAGACCCCGAATTCTCGCCGCTCGAAGCCCTGGCGTCGGTCGGCCTGGGCATGGAATGGGGCGTACCGGAGTTCTTCTCGCTGCTGCTGGGCGGCGTGCTGCGCTTTGCCGAGCGCGAGCCGGTCGACCTGACGCCGGAGCATCTTGTGGTGCTCACCGCCCATGTCAAATACGACGTGCTGCACGCCCTGTCGGTGATGCTCGCCACTGCCCTGCATATCCAGGACGACGGCGACGTGGCGGTGGTCAAGAACGCCACCAATATGCTGATGGCCGGTCGCTACGGCATGATGAGCGGGCTGTACCGCCATGTCTTCGGCGAACCCTGTCCCAGTCTTCACGAGATCGGTCTGGCCCCTCGCCATCGCGTCGCCGACCGTCGCATCGAACAGGCCCTGCGGCGCGCCCGCCGCGAGGCCGCGCCGGGCTGTGTGATCGGCGCCGACGTGTGGCGGGACAAGGCCGAAATGCCGTTCGTGTTCGGGTAAGAAGAAAGTGTTTCCAGCCTTTGCCTAGAGCGTTTTCCGACCAAGTCGAAAAACGCTCTCATTGTTCAGCCCTCGCCGGGCGCGCTCCGCGCTCAGGTGCCGCCGCAATGGCTCCAACCTGATCGCGAACCGCTCTAACCATCAGCAGCTCTCATTATGGCCCGAGAATGGTGCAGGAGTCCCCTGCCCTGAAAATAGAGTCCCGGAATTGAGCGTTCATGCGGCTTCTGCCGTTGTTTCCTGGCGCTGGAGGGGAACCGAGTAGCCGAGAGCCTCGTAGGCGAGGAGTTTGTGTGCGATCGCCAGCGCGGCGCGGCCCGCGCGGATCCCACCATTTTCATCCCCGGTGGTGCGCGCCTCACGGCGCGCTGGGCGTCTCTCCCGCCAGATGAACGTCAGCTCTGCACCCAGGGCAATCCCGCCGCCCGCCAGCCGCCGACGCCACGATGCTTGACCGGGTCCAACTGACCCTCGAAGCCGCCGCTGACATTGTAGCAGGTGGTGTAGCCGTTTTGCGTCAGGTACTCGGCCGCCGCCTTCGAGCGGACACCGCTGCGGCACAGCAGAACCACCGGATCGGCAAAGCCGACGCCCGCGGCCTTGAGTTCCTCCAGGAACATCGGGTTACGCGCCATCTGCGGATAATGCTGCCACGCCACCGTCACCACCCGCCGGCCCATGGCCGACAGGTCGGGCAGCCCGACGAACACCCACTCCGCATGAGTCCGTACATCCACCAGAACCGCCCGCGGATCCTCGCACAGGATGTTCCAAGCCTCGGTCGGCACGATGTCGCCGGCATAGGAGGCGGCGGCGGGCTGGCGGACGGGGTTATTTACATCAAGCATGGTGTTATCCAGTACAGAAGCACGTTCTGACCGGACTATACCGCGTAGATCAGCCATCATACAACAGCGAACGCGGCGGCGTCATTGCGCTGCGGTCGCCGTTGCCTCGCCGAACTGAAGGGCGGCCAGCCGGGCATAGAGGCCGCCCTCGGCGACCAGGGTGCCGTGACTCCCTTGCGCCACCACCCGACCCTGATCGAGTACGACGATGCGATCGGCCTTTTGCACGGTGGCCAGCCGGTGGGCGATAATCAGGGTGGTGCGGCCGACCATCAGACGCTCCAGCGCGGCCTGCACCATCCGCTCGCTCTCGGCATCGAGCGAACTGGTGGCCTCGTCGAGCAGCAGCAGAGTGGGGTCGCGCAGCAGGGCGCGGGCGATGGCGATGCGCTGTTTCTGGCCGCCCGACAGGCGCACGCCCTTCTCACCGAGGAAACTGTCGAAGCCATCGGGCAGGGTGTCGAGGAACTCGGTGGCATGGGCGGCTTCGGCGGCGGCGCGAATCTCGGCGGGCGAGGCGTCGGGGCGGCCATAGCGGATGTTGTCCCAGGCGTTGGCGGCAAACACCACCGGCTCCTGCGACACCAAACCGAGATGGGCGCGCAGGGCCGAGGGATCGAGTTGGCGCAGGTCGACGCCATCCATGGTGACGCGGCCGGTCTGCGGGTCGTAGAAGCGCAGCAGCAGTTGCATGACGGTGGTCTTGCCCGCCCCCGACGGCCCGACCAGCGCCACCGTCTCGCCGGCCTTCAGGTCAAGCGTCAGGTCGCGGAGCGCCGCGCTGTCGAGTCGGGACGGGTAATGAAAGGTGACGTTTTCCAGACGCACCGCCCCTTGCGGCCGCTCAGCCAGCACGGCGGGAACCGGTGGCGCGGCGATGTCGGGGCGGCTTTCCAGCAGTTCGACAAGGCGTTCGGTGGCCCCCGCCGCCCGTTGCAGATCGCCGACCACATCCGACAGCGCCCCCACCGAACTGGCCACCACCAAGGCATAGAACACAAAGGCCGACAGCTCGCCGCCGGTCATGGTTCCGGCCAGCACCATATGCCCGCCAACCCACAGGATCATCCCGACTGACAGGAAAGTCAGGGTCATCACCGTCATCGACAGCAGCGCCCGCGCCCGGATGCCGCGGGTGGCGGTGCTGAACGAGGCCTCCACCCGCTCGGCAAAGCAGGCGCGATCAATCGGCTCGTGGGCGAAGGCCTGGACGGTGCGGATGTTGTTCAGGCTTTCCTCGACATACGCTCCGACATCCGCCACCCGATCCTGCGCCGAGCGCGACAGCCGCCGCACCACCCGCCCGAATATGGCGATCGGCACCGCCACCGCCGGCACCACCAGCAAGACCAGCCCGGTCAGCCGTGGACTGGTATAGGCCAGCATGCCCAGGCCGCCCGTCAGCAACAGCAGATTGCGCAAGGCCATCGACACCGAGGTACCGACCACGGTTTGCAGCAGCGTGGTATCGGTGGTCAGCCGGCTCATCACCTCGCCCACCCGGTTGACCTCGAAAAAGCCGGGCGACAGCGCCAGCACGCGCGAATAGACCGCCTTGCGGATATCGGCAACGACCCGCTCGCCGATCCACGATACCAGATAGAACCGCCCGAACACCGAAACCGCCATCACCACCACGACCAGCATCAGCCACAGCAGCGAGCGGTCGAGCAACCCCGGGTCGCCCTGGGAAAAGCCACGATCGACCAGCAGCTTGAGCCCCTGCCCCAGCACCAGCCAGGTCGACGCCGCCACCACCAGCGCCACCGCCGCCAGGGCGATATGCGCCCGGTAGGGCCTCAGAAACCCCAGCAGATGCCGTAGCTGACGGATATTCTTCGAGCGGGGCCGGTCGGGCATATCGGGACGGCGAGCCATGGGCGGGGCCTGAAGACTGGGAACGTTGGGGGAGGATATGGGGAGATGAGGCACGATGGCCAGCCCGACCGCTTGTCGGGGGTCATTATGTCGCTTATAGTTGTAAGAACAAATTTAGGAGCCCGTGCCGTGCCCATGACTGTTTCCGTTCCTTCCGGATCGAACACAATAGATACATCAGATACGGACAAGAGATCTCACGATATTCAGCAACAAATAGAAAGAAGAAATAAGTATAAGGACAAACTAAAGGATATCCGCAAAAAATTCTGGAATGACGCCGGAATATTGCTCGCAGATGGCAGAAACGATCTTCCAGACACCATTTACCATTATACATCAATTCGTTCCGCAAGAGAAATATTGCAATCAAATTCAATTTGGGCAACAGACATGTTTTGTTTAAACGATGCGTCAGAGGCCAAATATGGTTACGGGCTGTTAGAATCGTTCGTCGCCAACGATATGGCTGAGAATATGAAGAAATTCATGGATGGCCTGCCGCAGCGTTTAGATCAATCTTTTGGTCATGCATTTGTCAGTTGCTTTTGCAGAAAAGGTAACCTTCTAAGTCAATGGCGTAACTACGGGCAAGGCGTAGCCATCGGCTTCGACGTAAAAGGGCTAAATACTGAATTTGGCAATCTTAGTAATGTTGTGTATGGCCCGAAGAATCAAAATAAACTTATCGTTCTGGCAATTGAAAGTTTGTTTGAGCACTATGACGCTAGCGATGATGAATTTGGCCTGGCCTGTCAGGATGAATTGGTGTTTTTGCTGTCATTCCTCCTTCCTCGCCTAAAGCACCCTGATTTTTTACAGGAAGACGAGTGGCGCATAATTTTTCGAAAATATTTCAACCACAACTTACTAGATGATCCCTGCGTTCTATTTCGGGAATCGTCGACAATGTTAATTCCTTACCTTTCACTGAAGCCGAAGAGTAAAAAATTACCCATCACTGATATTAAGATCGGGCCATCCATGCATTCGAACGGATTAATTCGTACATTTAAAATACTATTACAAACCAATGGGTATGACCCAGACATGGTTTCGTGGTCACAGACCCCTGCACGGCTTTAACTAACCACAACAATCGAACTCATCCTAGATCCTCCGGGGGCTAACGTCGGTCGAGCGAGCCCAAACCTCTGAAATCACGGGGAAACGGAAGGGAGAACCACCCTCACCCCGACCCTCTCCCGCCAGCGGGAGAGGGGAGGAAATGTTGCTCAGCGCCAAGAGGCCAAAATTTTCAGGCTCACCCCCCGCTCTGCGTCCCAGCCAGATTGAAGTTGTCGACAAACCCCAGAACCTGACGGATTTCCTCGAACAGAGCGGCGCCGGTGATGGGTTTGTGGAGCACGCGGCTGGCGCCCATGCGGCGGACCATGTCCAGCACCTTGTCTTTTTTCTCCGACGTCAGGATCAACACCGGGGTATCGCGGAAAAAGCCGTCATGGGCCTGGCGTAGCGCGTGCAGGAACGGCACGCCGTCCATTTTCTTCATATACAGGTCGCAGATGATCACGTCGGGGTCGATGTCGTGGCGGCTGCGCAGCAGTTCCATGGCGTCCTCGCCGTCGCCGGCCTCGGTAACGCGGGTGATGTGAACGCTGGCCAGCAGGCGCTTGACGATCTCGCGCATGCTGGTCTGATCGTCGATCACCATCACATGAATGTCGAGCATGCGCGATTGCACCACCAGGGCCACGCCGCGCCGCCATTTCTCCAGCTTTTTGATCGCCTCCTTGGGCAGCGGAATGCCGTGAGACTGGCATTTGGCGATCAGTGCCGCGCCCACCTGATCGCGGCTGAGGGTCAGGTTTTCCGGCGTGTCCAGATCGCGCCACATGCGTAAGGTCAGCGCGTCGTCGGCCGCCGGATCGAAGGATACGATCTCGGCATCGCCGGACACCGTCTTGCCGTGGACCTTCTGCTGCGCCTGAACGGCGTCGAGCAGATCCGCCCTGGTGAAATAAACGACTCGGCTCTCGTACACGTCGGCCACCCCCTGGTCTGACCAGGCAGCATAGCCACCGCCAAGCCGATCGACAAGGCGGCGGAGCGAACTGATTAGAGCAATCGGGCGAACAGTTCTAATTTGGCGGTGATACCCGCCCCACTCTCGTCATTCCCGCGAAAGCGGGAATCCATGCGGCCTTGACGTCCGGCATGGCGATGAAGAAAGCGTCCCATGCTTTCGCATCGCATCACGATAGGCGCCGCTTATTCTGACGATCAGGCCGCATGGATTCCCGCTTTCGCGGGAATGACGAGTGAAATATAGGTCATCATTCTTTCACTCGATTGCCCTGGCGAACTGATAAACTATTCCGCCGCCTCGGCCATCTCGCGCTCGTGCCGCACCTCGTGCAACCGGCTGCGGTCGGTGGCGACGAAGGTGTAGAGGACCGGCAGCACGAACAGGGTGAACAGCGTTCCCACGCTCATACCGGCGACGATGACCACCGAGATGGAAAAGCGGCTGGCGGCTCCGGCGCCCGAGGCGAACATCAGCGGGATCAGGCCGGCGACCATGGCCGCGGTGGTCATCAGGATCGGCCGCAACCGCAGGCCAGCGGCGACGGACACCGCTTCGAGGCGGGACAGGCCTTCGTTTTCCTGCTGCTCGCGAGCCACTTCGCAGATCAGGATGCCGTGCTTGGTGATCAGGCCGATCAGCGTCACCAGCCCGACCTGAGTATAGATGTTCATGGTGGTCAGGCCGAGCGCCAGCGGAATCAGCGCGCCGCAGATGGACAGGGGCACGCTGACCAGGATCACCAGCGGATCGCGGAAGCTTTCGAACTGAGCCGCCAGCACCAGGAAGATGATGGCCAGGGCGAAGAAGAAGGTCAGCGCCAGGGCGTTGCCTTCCTGCATGTACTGGCGCGACTGACCAGCGTAATCAATGTTATAGCCCTGCGGCAACACCTCGTCGGCCGTCATCTTGAGGAACGACAGGGCGTCGCCCAGGCTGATGCCGGGCATGGGGAAAGCCTGGATGGTCACCGCGTTCTGCTGGTTGAACTGGGACAGCGCCACCGGCTGAACGGCGCTACGCAAGCTGACCAGACTGGACAGGGGGATGGCCGTGCCGATCGCGGTGTTGACATGGAACCGGCCCAGCGCCTCGGGCGACAGGCGGAACGAGCGCGGCACCTGCGGAATCACCTGATAGGAGCGGCCTTGCAGGTTGATCAGGTTGACGTAATTGCCGCCGGTCAGCGTCGCCAGGGCGTCGCCCACCTGCCGCATGGTGATGCCGTAGGTGGCGGCCTTGTCGCGGTCGATGTCGACGATGGTCTGTGGGCTGTCGAATTTCAGGTCGCTGTCGATGAAGGCGAACAGGCCGCTTTTCGTGGCCCGCTGCATCACCTGTGCGGTTACCTCCTGAAGGGTGCGATGGCTGGCCGTGCTGGTGATGGTGAATTGCACCGGCAGGCCGTCCGACCCGGGCAAGGCCGGCATGGAAAAGGCCGAGGCGCGCACCCCGGAAATCTGGTCCAACTGGCTCTGCAACAGCGGCACCAGCACCTTCTGGCCGCGCTCGCGCTCACCCCACGGCTTGAGCACGCTGGCCGCGAAGCCGCCGGTGCGGGTGGGGAAGCCGTTGATGGTGAAATAGGAATCGGTCTCCGGCAGGTTGGCAAACACCTTGTCGACGTCGCGGCTGAAGGTCTCCATATAGTCGACATTGGCGCTGGCCGGCCCGCTATAGGCCACCATCACCGCGCCCTGATCCTCTTCCGGCGCCAGTTCGGTGCTGGACGCCTGCAACAGGAACGGCAGGCTGCCCAGCACGATCAGCGCGAACAGCACCGTCGTCGGCCGGTCGGTCAGCGACGATCGCAGCCATCTCATATAGGTGCGGCGCACCGCCTCGAAGATACGGTCGATGCGCGCCGGCAGGCCGGTGCGGCTGTCCTCGTGGCGCAGCACCTTGGAGCACATCATCGGTGACAGGGTCAGGGCGATGACCCCTGAGATGATCACCGCGCCGGCCAGGGTCAGGGCGAATTCCTTGAACAGTGATCCGGTCAGGCCACCGAGGAAGGCGATGGGGGCATAAACGGCCGCCAAGGTGATGGTCATGGAAATGACCGGCCCGGCAATCTCGCGGGTGCCGAGCAGTGCCGCCCTGAACGGTGTCTGGCCGTCCTCGATATGGCGATGCACATTCTCGACGACGACGATGGCGTCATCAACCACCAGACCGATTGCCAGCACCATGGCCAGCAGGGTCAGCAGGTTGATGGAAAAGCCCAACGCCAGCAGGAACAGCGCCACGCCGATCAGCGACAGCGGCACCGTGATCAACGGGATCGCCACCGAGCGGAACGAGCCCATGAACAGGAAAATGACGACCATGACGATCAGCGCCGCCTCGGCGATGGTCTTGACCACCTCGGTAATCGAGGCGCGAATGAACACCGTCGTGTCATAGGCGATCTTCAGCGACATGCCGGGCGGCAATTGCCGCTCGACCGACGGCAGCATCTCGCGCACCGCCGATACCACCGTCAGCGGATTGGCGTCAGGAGTGGTATACAGGCCGATGAACACCGCCTTGTCGCCGTTGACATACACCGAGGCGTCGGCATTCTCGGCACCCAGCGACACCTCGGCGACATCGCCCAGCCGCACCAGCTCGGCGCCGACGCTGCGCACCACCAGTTTGCGGAAATCGTCGACCGAGCGCAGATCGGTCAGCGCCAGGGTAGAAATGACGTCGAACGCACCCTTCGCCGTACCGGCGGCCGACTGGTAATTGTTGGCGATCAGCGCGGCGTTGATCTGGTCCGGCGAGATGCCATACTGCGCCATCTTCTCGGGGTTCAGCCACACCCGCATGGAATAGCGCTGACCGCCAAGAATCTCGGGATTGGCGACACCGGGCACGGTCGACAGCTTGGGCTGCACCACCCGCGCCACATAGTCGGTGATCTGCTGCGGCGTCATGCGCTCGGCATAAAAGGCCAGATACATCGAGGCGAAGCTCTCGCCGGTGCTCTTCTTGACGACAGGATCGTTGATGCCGCGCGGCAGCAGGGCCCGGACCTCGGCCACCTTGCTGGTGACCTCGGTCATCGCCGCCGCCGGATCTTCATTCAGCTTGATGAAGGCCTTGATCAGCGACTGGCCCTGGCTGCTGGTCGAGGTCAGGTAATCAATCCCTTTCGCCGTGGCCACCGCCTTCTGAATCGGCTCGGTCACGAAGCCCTGCATCAGTTCGCCATCGGCGCCCGGATAGGTCACGGTGATGCTGATCACCGTATTGGTCATCTCCGGGTACTGCCGGATCGGCAGCATGGTCAATGCCCGCAGACCAAGAATCAGGATCAGCAGACTGATCACCGAGGCAAGCACCGGGCGCTTGATGAAGATGTCGAACATTTTACGATCTTCCCGCGTTGGGGTCTATCTCTTCCAATTAGCCACCAAGGGCTCCAAGGACACAAAGGAAGTCACAAAGAAACTAAGAACACCTGTTCTTCCCAGTTCCGTCATGCCCTAGGACAAAAGAAGCGTTCTTTCCTTCTTTGTGCCTTCCTTTGTGCCCTTTGTGACCGTGGTGGTTAATTACATCCGCTGAGCCGATGCCTACTGCAACGTCGTCTGCGCCGGCGCCGTCAGCGGGTTTTCCTTCTCGGCCACCTTGACCCGGCTGCCGTTTTCCAGTTTGACCTGTCCCGAGGTGACGATCATCTCACCCGGCTGAACGCCGTTCAGGATGGCGACACGGCCATCGCGACGGGCGCCGATTTCGACCGCGGCCCGCGCCACTTCGGCACTGTCGCCGGTGCTATTCTTCACCACGAACACGCTGTCGCCATACAGGTTGTAGGTGATGGCCGACTGCGGCACCGTGACCACCGGCTCGGTCTCGGGGCGAACCACCTCGATCTTGGCGAACAGGCCGGGACGCAATGCCCCGTCGGGATTGGGCAGGCTGGCCTGGACCGCAACCATCCCCGACTTGGCTTCAACCAGCGGCTCGACGGCGGTAATCCTGCCGGCGAAGACGCGGCCGGCCCAGGCGTCGGTCGTCAGACGCACCGGCTGGCCGACCGCGACGCGCGGCAAGTCCTTCTGCGATACCGAGAAATCCGCCAGCATCACCGACAGATCCTGAAGGGTGACAATGGGCGTGCCCGGTTGCAGATAGGCGCCGACATCGACCTTGCGCACCCCGAGCACGCCGGAGAACGGCGCCGTCACCACTTTCTTGTCGATCTGCGCCTTAAGTTGCTCGATGGTCGCCTCGGCGACGCGCAATTCGCTTTCCGCCTTGTCCAGACTGGCCTCGGTACCGGCGCTGCTGCGCACCAGCGAACGGGCGCGCTGGGCGTTGGAGCGAGCCAGCGCCAGTTGTGCCTCGGCGCTGCGCAATTGCGCCTTCTCCACATCGGCATCCAGCCGTACCAGCACCTGACCCTTGGTCACCGTCTGGCCCGACTGGAAAGCGATGTCCTGGATCAGGCCGGATACCTGGGGACTGACATCAACACCGTTGATGGCCTGGAGCGTACCGATGGCCGGCACCACCACTTCCCAGGCCTGGGCCTGGGCCGGCTCGGCGGTCACCGGCACCACCGGCACCGGCATATTGGCGAAGAACTGCTTGATCATCTGGTTGCGGAAGGCGACGAAGCCGAACACTCCGCCGAACAGGACACCGCACACCAGCAGCATCACGATCATTCGTTTCCAGCGCATATCCGTTACGCCTTTCCATCGAGCAGGGTCAGCGCCTGCGTTTTCAGTCGCTCCAGCGCGTCGTTGTCGAACGGCCGCACGCCGACCATGTCCTGCAACCACAACCCATCCATCGCCAGAGCCATCAGCAGCGCCACTTCCGGGGTGGGGCTGTCGCTGCGCATGCGGGCAACCCATTCCTTGACCTTGACCTCGAGCGGCCGGACCAGCTCGGGATTGACCGTGATCGCCGCCAGCAGCGCCCCGCCCACCGGATCGCGCGATGGCCCGCACGGATCGAACGCCGCCAGGATCGCCGCCTTGGCCCAGCGATTGGGACCATCCGGCAGGGATTGGTGGTGGCGATGCTGCAACTCCTCGCACTGGCTGATCAGCCGCGCCACCATGGCACCGATCAGTTCGTCCTTGGACTTGAAATGATAGAGCACTCCCCCCTTGCTGACGCCGGCCTCCTTGGCCGCACCATCCAGGGTCAGGCGAGCAACGCCCTGCTCCCGCACCACCGCCATGGCCGCATCAATGATTTTTTCCCGAGTGCTCATATCGCATTGCGCCGCATCAAGACCGTCCAGCCGGTACAAAAACCGTCCAGCCGGTATAGCTCGCGCTTGTGGGCCTTGTCCACTGGTTTTTGGCGAAACGCGCCACGCGCTTGGTCTGGCACCGGGGTTGGCGCCTTGTGCGGCGCGGCAGCTATGCCAAGTCTCTGCAAGTGTCTGAACGGACAGGCGGAATGGGAGTCGAACAATGAGTACTCCAGTCGTGTACGGCTATGACCTGGCACAGGAAATCGGAACCTGGACCCCGGCGGCCAGTCAGATCGACGGCTATGACAGCGACGACAGCATTTCCTACTACGAATTCTGGGATGCCAGTTCGAGCGGAGCCTGGATCTGGGCCAACGGCGCCTATCAGTCGGCGCAGACCGTGGTACAGGCCAGCAGCCTCGACGGTGTGTGGTTCGGCGGCGCCACGGATTTCAACTCGGAAAACCTGTGGTATCGGGCATTCGACTCCGCGGGCAATGCCAGCAGTTGGGATTATTTTGTCATCGGCCAGACCACCGAAGACATCGTCTGGCCCTACCTGACCGTGTACGACAGCACGGAATCGCAAGGAACCTGGACACCGGCCGCGTGGAACGTCTACGCCTATGACACAGGCGGTATCGGCGGCTACCAGCTCTGGGACAGCAGCTCGAGCGGCGCCTGGATCTGGGCCAATGGCGGCTATCAGTCGGCACAGACCGTCATCGACACGGTCAACCTGGACAATGTCTGGTTCGGCGGCGCCACCGATGGGGCCAGCGAGACCTTTTATGTGCGAGCCTATGATTCCAGCGGCAACTGGACCGACTGGACGCCGTTCGTCGTCGAACAGATCAATCCGGTGTTCAACACCCTGGAGCCTGCCGGCCAAGCGAGCGACACCGGCTCGGCACTGGACGTGTTCCATGTCTGACAGGGAGGCGAGGATGCGTGTGCCCACCGTGACCTTCAAGACCCGGGTGCGCAACGATGCCTTGGGCGGCACTAATCCGTTCGAGTGGCGGGACGTCAACTCGGACGAGATCTTCAAGGGGCGCTCGGTGGTGCTGTTCGCCTTGCCCGGTGCCTTCACCCCCACCTGTTCGAATGCCCATCTGCCACGCTACGAGGAGCTTTATGACGAGTTCCGGGCGCTGGGCGTCGACGATGTGGTGTGCCTGTCGGTCAACGACGCCTTTGTCATGTACCAGTGGAGCAAGGCCCAGGGCGCCAGCCGCATTCGCCTGCTGCCCGATGGCAACGGCGAATTCACCCGCAAGATCGGTATGCTGGTCGACAAGTCCAATCTCGGCTTCGGCATGCGCAGTTGGCGCTATTCCCTGTATGCCGAGGACGGCGAGATCGTGAAGATGTTTGTCGAACCCGGTTTTGCCGACAACTGCCCGGAAGACCCGTTCCAGGTGTCGGACGCTGAGACCATGCTGACCTGGCTGAAAGGCCGGACCAAAAAGGCGGCGGAGTGAGGCGGTGCGAGTGATGGAATAGATCGTCACACAAAAGCCCTCCCCCATCAAGGGAGGGCTTTTCGATCGCATTTTACCGCAAGTGCAACATGAGTACATACCGTAGCGCGAAAGCGGGGATGACGAGAACTGGGTTGACACTACCGCAAAATCAGAACTGTTCGAGCGATCCCCCCTACTCCGCTGCCGCCATCTCGCGGAACAGCACCGAGATCGGGCGCGGCGGAGCGATGCCATAGCCCTGGGCGAAGTCGACGCCGATGTCCACCAGCACCCGCTCAATCTCGGCATTTTCCACATATTCGGCGATGGTGGCGATGCCCATGAGATGGCCAAGATCGCTCATCGACTGGACAAAGGCGCGGTCAAGCGGCTGGTCGAGAATGTTCTTCACGAAACTGCCGTCGATCTTCAGGTAATTGATCGGCAGATTCTTGAGATAGCCGAAGGATGACAGGCCGCTGCCGAAATCATCCAGGGCGAAGCGGCAGCCACTGGCCTGGAGGGTGCGGATCACCTCCTGCGCCCGAATCAGATTGCTCATGGCGGCGGTTTCGGTGATTTCGAAACAGAGCACCTGCGGATCAATGCCCGAGGCCTTGATGGCGCTCTGCGCGAACTCCAGGAAATCATCGTCGCACAGCGACTGACCCGACAGGTTGACCGAGATCACCGAATCCGACGGGGTGTCGGCGAAGGTCGTCAGGGTCTCACGCAGCACCCAGCGGTCGACGTCGCGCATCAGGTTGTAGCGCTCGGCCGCCGGGATGAACACGCCCGGCGCCACCAGCCGGCCTTCGGTATCAATCATCCGCACCAGGATCTCGATATGCAGCCCTCCGTCGTGCTTGAGCGGCTTGATCGGCTGGAAATACAGGCACAGCCGGTCATCCTCGATGGCGCGAATGGTTTCGTGGGCCCATTTGATTTCGCCGCCATACTGGCGCACCGCCTCGTCCTGGCCGTCGGCCAGATGGATACGGTTGCGACCGCGCTCCTTGGCGATATAGCAGGCCGAATCGGCGGCGCTGAGCAGGTCGTACAGGCTGCCGCTGCCGGCATGGAGCGGCACCAGGCCGAAGCTGCCCGCGGTCAGGAACGACTCGTCCTGCCAGGCGAAGCGGAATTCGGCAAGGCGTCGGCGCATGCGGTCAATGATATGAACGGCGCCGTCCTGGGTGCAGCGCTTGAGCAGGACGGCGAACTCGTCACCGCCCATGCGCGCCACCATGTCGCAATCGCGCACCGCCGCCTTGAGTTCCAGCGCCACCTGCTGCAACAACTGGTCGCCGGCCTGATGGCCACAGGAATCGTTGATCATCTTGAACTGATCGAGATCCACATAGCACAGCCACAGGCCGGCATCGGGGTGACGGCGGGCCTCGGCCAGCGCCTGGGTCAGAACCATCTCGAACGCGCTGCGATTGGCCAGACCGGTCAGGGCGTCGTGGCTGGCCTGATGGACCAGCAGACGTTGCAGCCGGCGTTCCTGGCCGACGTCGCGCATCACCACCACGGCGCCGGCGATGCTGCCGTCGGCGCGATGCATCGGCGCGGCGGCCGCCTGGATCGGCACCTCGCGGCCATCGGCGCGCACCAGCAACGCATCCAGCCCGGTGTCGACGGCGCAATCTTCCGCAATGCTCAGCAGGGCCGGCAGCTTGAGGGGGGCTCGCGTCAGGTCGTCGACGACGCTGAACAGCTCGTCCAGCGGCCGGCCGACGGTCTCGCCGCGATGGCGCAGCAGGCGCTCGGCGGCGGGGTTCATGGCGATCACCCTGCCGTCCGGGTCGGTGGTCACGACACCGTCGGTGATTGAGCGCAAGGTTGCCTCGGCCCAGGCCTTTTCTTCCCACAACTGCTGCTCGGCCAGAGCATGGGCCTTGCGGGTGGCGACGTGCATCCGCCCCAGCGCGGTCAGGTCGCGGGCCAGCGCCGTCACTTCGGCCGGACCGTTCCAGGCGAAAGTAACCGTATCCTGACCGGCGAGAATCCCGCGCAGGCCGTCGAGCATCTGCCCCTTGATGCCGACCAGCCACTCAATGCCGCGCTGTACCGCCAGCATCACCGCCAAGGCCAGCATCACCACCAGCAACAGCGACCGCGTCCGCAGCGAGTCCAGCCAGGACGCCTGTTCGGCGTTGTCGACCGGCCGACCGACCCACAGCACCCCGGTATCGTCGTCATCCAGCAGCAGCGGCACCCAGGCGGTATCGTCGCCATGGGCATCGTACAGCACGGTCGGCACCCGCGCCGTCATCCGCAGCGCGGCGAAGTCGGTGAAAGCGCCGAGGGCCCCGCCATGCACCGTGCGGCCCGAGCCATCGACCCACAGGGCATCCTGGTAGCCGGCCAGCAGTGCCTCAAGATCCAGATCGAGGATCAGCAGGCCGACCGGCGGGATTCCCGCGTTAGAGCAGCGAATCGGAATGAACAGGCGCAGCACCCCGCCATCAATCAGCACCGCGTGGGGCTCGGCACAGCGGCCGGCCAGCGCTTCGGCGAAATGCGCCCCCAGTTCCGGGGCGACCGCGGCGGGAGCCGACGACGTCACCACACCCTTGCTGGCACTCAGGCGGGCTCGCTCCCGCCCGGCAGAATCGGTCACCACCACGGCACGGACATCCGAACTGCCGGCGAACCAGCGCCGCATTACGCTGTCGAACCGGATGGCCGCCTGGCCACTGTCCAGTTGCGGACCGACTTCACCATCGGCTTGCAGCATCTCCCAGACGGCCGGCAGCATGGCGATATTGCGCACCGTCTCCTTGCGCCGCTCCAGCCGCTGGGTAAGCTGTTGCGCCTGAAGCTGGGCCCGCGCCAGGGCGGTCTGATGGGCAGCCATCTCGAAGGCGTCGAGAACGCCCGGCAGCAGCGACAGCGCCAACAGAACCGCTGGCGCGATGCCGAGCGCCAGCAGCGCTCCCCAGAGCATTTCGCGCAGTCTCATGACGGTCCCCTCATCGCTTACAGTCAGCGTCGACTATAATCCGTCGAGGAAAAAAGCGGTTCTGTTCTCCGGTATGTGATGGCATTAAACCTTCGGTAGTTGCCACGCCCGCGGACATGACGACGATTGGATCGAATGGATCGTGTGGGCTACGCCATTCCGGATCTGACGAGCAATGGGAGAGAAATATGCCCGCAAAGCGTATCGTGGTGATTGATTGCGAGACCACCGGCTTAAGTCCGGCGCAAGGCCATCGCATGGTGAGCCTGGCCGCCATTGCGCTGCCCCGTCCCGGCACCGGAACGCCATCCGGCCTGCATCTGGCGTTCAATCCCGAACGCCGCTGCGATCCCCAGGCGGCGCGGGTGCATGGCCTGTCCGACGCCTTTCTGCGCGAACAGCCGACCTTTGCCGCCCACGCCGCGGCCATTCGCGAGTTTCTGACCGGGGCTCTGCTGGTCGCGCACAATGCCACCTTTGATGCCGGCTTTCTTGAACACGAACTGGCCCGCGCCGGCCTGCCCGACTCGCGTTTCCATTATTTCTGCACCATGAAGGAATTTCGCCGCCGCCATCCCGGCCACCGCGCCAGCCTGGATGAAGCGGCCCGGCTGTACAGCCTGGATGTGACGGCACGCCAGCAGCATCACGGCGCCTTTGTCGACGCCTGGATCGCCGGCCAACTGTATTGCCGCCTGGTCTGGGGCGTCGAATCACACCCGGCCCCGCCGATCTGGCCGGATTTTGACAATCGCCCTATGGTGGAGTGATCGTCGTAATACTCCCGACATACCGTCCTCACGTTAGGAGTCTGTTGACGAAAATCGCGGTATGGTTAATGGTTGCAGAGACAAAGGGAGGCCGCCAGTGGCGAAATTGGATGTTTCCGCGCCATTGCCGCTGACCGCGGCAGAACGTCAGGTGATCCTGACCTTGAAGGCGGCGGAAGGCGTGGCTAACGAAATCGAACGCCGCCGGCGTGCGCTGCGGCGTACCGACTTGGCCACGACCAGCCGCGCCGACCAACAGAATGCCCTGCTGGATGCGCTGGAGCGCCTGACAAATCTGCTGGGCGTGCTATCCAGCGGATTTGTCAATGACGTATCGACAGCCTTCCGCCTGTCGCTGGATCAGGGCATTGTCGAAATGCGGGAGCGGATTTTCTCGGCCGGCGTCCAGGTGCTGGAAAGCAGGCTCAATGCCATCCACGGCGAAGCCTCCGAGGTACTGGAGGGACGCGCCTTCTATCGCATGGGCCTGGGTGACCGCATGCGCCACAACCTGTCTCAGCTCTCATTTACCATCGAGGGCCTGGGCGGTCGCGACGGGTTGCCGAGCGGCCTGAAAAGCTGCCTGCTGGTCGCTGAACAGGCGGTCGACCATCTGCTCGCCTTCGAGCGCCGCACGGAATTGCTGCCGGAATTCGCCTGAGGTATTTACCGATGAGCCTGAAGGCTCATCGACGCCCTCGCCGGGCGCGCTCCGCGCTCAGGTGCCGCCGCAATGGCGGCTGGAGGCCACGGTTCGAACATGTGTTGCCTATAGCCCCCCTTCCGCAAGTCCGGTCCAGGGTATACCCTGGACACACGGCAAGGGAGGCAAGGGATGATCCCGGACGCGCAACGCGCCATTTTCGAACTTTTGTCGCAGCCCGAGACCTATGGTCCGGGCGTCACCAAGGTGGAGCGCATCGACACGCATATCTCGGCGATTTTTCTGGCCGGGGACCGCGTGTTCAAACTGAAGCGGGCGGTGACTCTGCCGTTTCTCGATTTCTCGACCCTCGGCCAGCGCCGCGCCGCCTGTCAGGCGGAGGTGGCGCTCAACCGACGCACGGCCCCCAACCTGTATCGCGGTCTGGCCACCATATCGCGTCTGAGCGACGGCCGGCTGGTGCTGGGCGACGGCGGCGAGGTGGTGGAATGGCTGGTGGTGATGAACCGCTTCGACCAGGACACCCTGTTCGACCGGCTGGCGACCGCCGGCCGGCTGACCCGCGACCATATGCTCGACCTTGCCGAGGCCATCGCCGCCTTCCATAGCCTGGCCGAGCCCTGCCCGCAGCATGGCGGCCGTGCCGGTCTGGCCTGGACCATCGCCAACAACCTGGAATCGCAGCGTCCCTACGCGCCGGACATCTTCGACGCCGGCCAACTGGACGACCTGGCCACCCGGAGCGGTGCCGAACTGGATGCTGTGGCCGACCTGCTGGAACAGCGGCGCCAGAACGGCTTTGTCCGGCTGTGCCATGGCGACCTGCATCTGCGCAATATCTGCCTGTTCGAAGGCCGCCCGACTCCGTTCGACGCCATCGAGTTCAGCGACGCCATCGCCAGGATCGACGTGCTGTATGATCTGGCCTTCCTGCTGATGGACCTGGATTTCCGCGGCCTGCGCCGCTGGGCCAGCGTGGTGCTCAACCATTATCAACAGGTGACCGGCGACATCGGGGCCTTGCGCGCCCTGCCGCTGTTTCTGTCGTGCCGCGCCGGCATCCGCGCCCATGTGGCCGCCACCATCGCCAGCCAGCAGCCGGGCGAGGCGGGTGAGCCGTGGCGGGCTGACGCCCGGCGCTATCTGACCGCTGCCATCGGCTATCTCGCGCCCATGCCGCCGCGACTGGTGGCGGTGGGCGGCTTGTCGGGCAGCGGCAAGTCGCGCATGGGCCGTGAACTGGCCCCCTTCCTCGGCAACTGTCCGGGGGCGGTGGTGATCCGCAGCGATGTCCTGCGCAAGCGGCTGATGGGCATCGACATGGGCGAACGGCTCGACCAGGACGGCTATACCACCCAGATGACCGAGAAAACCTATCAGGCGCTGTATGACGAGGTCGCCCAGGCGCTGGCCGCCGGCCAATGCGTGATCGCCGATGCGGTGTTCGCCCGCGCCGAACAGCGCAGCGCCATCGCCAGCATCGCCAGCCGACTCGGCGTGCCGTTCGATGGCCTGTGGCTGGAGGCCAAGCCCGAAGTGATGATGGAGCGTATCCGCAACCGCCGCCGCAACGCCTCGGACGCCACCACCGGAGTCCTGCGCCAGCAGCTTGATTACGATCTGGGTGAGATGACCTGGCGCCGGTTCGATACCTCCGGCTCGAAGAGCGCGAGCCTGTTGGCGGTGCGGCAGGCGTTGGACGTGTGATCCTCCTCGACGATCCGGCCGCGGCGGCACCTGAGCGCGGAGCGTGCCCGGCGAGGGCAATCGGGTGAACATCCTCATCACAGAGGCCCATCCGGCTGAGGGATCGCAGGGGAACACGGATGAACACGGATTCCGGCTTCGCCGGAATTGGGATGAACACGGATTGCTTGTTATCCGTGTTCATCCGTGGACATCTGCGTTCATCCGTGTTGCTTTTCACTGCTGATGGCACGGCATAGCCTCAACGCGTTGCGCTGCCCACCTTCACCCGATTGCCCTGAGCGCGCCCGGCGAGGGCATAGACGAGCCCTCAGGCTCGTCGCTATAAGAAGCGCGTCTCATCTCGCGGAGGTTCTCTCTTGGCCAAGTCCCTGCCCGATCTTTGGCGCATCGCCGTCACCGTGCCCGAGTCCGGCCTCGATGCCTTTGAAACGGCGTTGGGGCGATTTTCCGATGCGGTGTCGATGATGCTGCCCCTCGGTGCCGATCCTGGAGACGGCGCTGATTGGCGGCTGGAAGCGGTGTGCCGCACGCCCCCCGACCATACCGCGGTCGAGGTGGCGCTGGAGGTCACCGCGGCCTCGCTGGGCATCGCCGCGCCAGAGGCCGAGTTCGGCCGCATCACCGGGCGCGACTGGCTGGTGGAGAATCTCCAATCGTTTCCGCCGATCCTGGTCGGCCGGTTCTTCATTCATGGTTCCCACTGGCAGGGCCACACGCCGCGCCACATGGTGCCGCTGATGGTCGATGCCGCGACCGCCTTCGGCTCGGGCGAGCACCCCACCACTCAGGGCTGCATGATGGCGCTGGACAAGCTGGCGCGCCGCCGCCGCTTCGTCCAGCCGCTCGACATGGGCTGTGGCTCGGGGATTCTCGCCATGTGCATGGCCCGGCTGTGGCCCCATCCGGTGGTAGCCGCCGATATTGATCCCGAGGCGGTGCGGGTCACCCGCTTCAACGCCGAGCGCAACCGCCTGGCTCAGCGCATCACTGCGGTCGGCGGCGACGGCTATCGCCAGCGGGTGGTCAACCGCCACAAGCCCTATGATATCATCGTCGCCAACATCCTGGCCCGTCCGCTGCGCCGCATGGCGCCGCAACTGCGCGCCCATCTGGCCCCGGGCGGGGTGGCGGTGCTGTCGGGGCTGCTGGTGCGCCAGGAGCGCCTGGTTCTGTCGGCCCATCGCAGCCAGGGCCTGCGACTGGTCGGCCGTATCGTCGTCAACGGCTGGAGCACCCTGGTCCTGGCCGGCTGAGATCGGGACGGGCATCGGGACGGATGCCCGCTTTCGCGCAACTGCATGCATATATGTTGCGGTGCAATCAGGGCTGCCCCTCGGGGCTGCCGCTCCCCTCCCTCGTCATCCTCGCGAAAGCGGGGATCCATGCGGCCTTGACGTCCGGCACGATGGTGAAGAAAGTATCCCATGCTTTCGCACCGCATCACGATAGGCGCCGCTTATTCTGACGGTCAGGCCGCATGGATTCCCGCTTCCGCGGGAATGACGATCTTTTGTTATTCTGCAAGCGCGAGATAGGTCCATACCATATCGCTTTCGCGCTCTATCCCAGCGACCACGCTGCCGTCGCCCTACCTCTGTTTGAGCACGATCAGTGTCAGGTCGTCGAACACCTGCTGATCCTTGATGTGGTTGCGAACATCGGCGACGACGGCGGCCTTGATGGCTTCGGCGGGCTCGGCGCGGTGGCGCACCACCGTTTCGGCCAGACGATCAACACCATACAGGGAATGATTGGGGCTGGCCGCTTCGGTAATGCCGTCAGTGTACAGCACCACCACGTCCCCCGGATGCAGCGCCACCACGCTTTCGGCGATGAACGGCGAAACGTCGTCGATCAGGCCGATCGGCATGCCCAGGTCCAGCGTCTCGATGGTATCAATGGTGCCATCGACCCGCACGACGATGACCGTTTCATGCTGGCCGGTGACCATCAGCCGGCCGGCGGTCGATCCGGCGACGGGTGGGCGATATTCCAGCAGCGCCAGGGTCAGGTTCTTGTCCGTCCCCATGCGCCGGACGTTCTCGTAGATGGTGCGGTTGAGCACGTCCATCAGTTTGACCGAGTCGCGTTCGCTGTGTGAGACCATGGCGCGCACCGCGCTTTGCGTCATCAGCATGACGACGCCGCTTTCCAGGCCGTGGCCGGTGACGTCGCCGATGCCGATGCGCACCCGGTTGCCGTCGCACAGAATATCGTAATAATCGCCGCCGACCTCTTCCGCCGACTCCATGAAAGTGGCGATGTCGAGCGGGGCGATGGCGGCGATTTCGTCGGCGGTGGGCAACAGCATCTGCTGAAGCTTGCGGGACACGTCCAGCTCGGCGCCCATGCGGACGTTCTCCGAGGTCAGCCGGTCATTGAGCAGGCGAATCTGCTGATAGGTGCTTTCCAACTGCGAGGTCCGTGCCGCCACCTGCATCTCCAGATTCTCGATCAGATCGACCAGTTGCCGCCCCATGCGCTTGACGGCGCTGGCCAGTTGACCGACCTCATCCTGACCGTGAGGATCTATGTCGTTGGCAACCTCCAGCCGGCCCTCGGCCACCGCCAGCGCCTGCGCCGTCAGCGGCCGGATGGGATTGAGGGTGCGCGAGACCACGACGATCAGCAGCACCGCGCCGATCAGCAGCACCGCGCCGACCGCTCCAGCCCCCAGCATGACCCGCTTCTCGCGCGCCGCCACCAGATCGCTGCGATTGCGCAGCACCTCGAGCACGGCGATGACCGAGCCGGAAAAATCGCGCAGAGGCGTCACCAGCACGGCATATTCGGTGTTGCCCTGGCGCACATGGGCGACGCTGTCGCGGCCGTCCAGGGCATCACGATAAACCTGGGGCGCGGCAAACAGGGCTTTGGGCAGGGTGGTCGCCTGCATCACCAGATCCTCGATCGGCCCAAGGTCACCCATCGCCTTGAAGGTGGCGATTTCGGCCGGACCGCGCACCAGCAGCAGTTGCCAATGCATCCCGGTCTGTCGCGCCACCTGTTCGAGCTGGAACTGGTCGAGATCAAGGCCGAATTCGACGGTGCCAAGATGGCGGTCGATGGCGGTCACCGGCACCACCCCCCGCATGCCCAGTCCGGCGCGGCCGATTTCCAGCCCGCCGATGGGACGCTTTTCCGTATTCGCCGCAACCACCGTGTGGCGGAACGGCGACAGGTCGTCGCCGAACTTGGCCGGATCGTGAACCCGCAGGAACGACACGGCCGGTGGCACATGAAACTGAAACTGCGGGATCGCCACCACGCTTTCGGCAGCACGATAGGGTGCCCGGGTCAGTTGCAGCAGGCGCTGACGATCGCCGCTGGCCATCGCCTCGCGCACTTCGGGCTCGTTGGCGACATACGCCGCCATGGTCACGGCGAAGCTGCGCAGGGTCTCCAGCCGGCCGGTAAACAGGTTCTTGAGCTGCGCCAGTTCGCGCCGCTCCAGATCATCCACCAGGCTGTTGACGTCGCTCACCACAAGACCGGCCATCGCCACCATGGCGACCAGGAAAAACCCCAAAGCCGGCAGCAGGATACGCCGCGTCACCCGCATAATTCCCCCCGAAACCATCCACCCTCACCAACGCCAACACCAACACCAATACAACTCCTCACCGCTAATTCCGGAAAGCGATCTGAGCCGCTGCAAATCTACCTGTCCTGCGATAGTTTCGCAAGGAAGGCAAAGCTTGACGATCCTCAAGGACTCCAACGGGCCGCCAAGATATCAGCGATGTCATTGCCAGGACGAAGCGGATGGACACATGCGGTGGGTATTGGTGCTGGCCGCGGCCATGCTGATCGCCGCGCCGGCCGGCGCGCGAGACGAGTTCGATGAATTCAACGCCAAAGATATTATGCGCACCTGCGCCCCGTGCCATGGCGAGTTCGGCCAGGGCGGCGGCGGCGGTGTCTACCCGCGTCTGGCCGGGATGAATGCCGGGTATCTGGCGGAACAGATCGAAAAGTTCAAATCGCGTGAGCGAGAGAACATTCCCATGATCCCGTTCGCCAACGACCGCGAACTGCCCGCCCGCGATATTCGCGACGTCACCCGTTACCTGGCCGACATCAAACTTGCCACCCGCCTGCCCGAGGCGGCGGGCTCGGTCGATGGCCTGGAACGGCTGATGCAGGCCAAGCTGATCATGCAGGTGCCACGCGCCGACGGTGATATCGAGCGCGGCAAGCAGCTATACGGCGAGCAGTGCGGAGTCTGCCACGGCCGCGAAGGCCAGGGCCGAGTCACCAAGCCGCCGCTGGTCGGCCAGTTCACCGATTACCTGCTGGCCCAGGTCGTCGCCTTCAAAAAGGGGACACGCCCCCACCCCGATACCGAAGAACTGTTCGTCAACGCCGGCCGCCGCGATATGGACGATATCATGGCGTATATGTCGGTTCTGGATGATTGACGGGGGGCACGCTGCAAATGGCGGGACCGTGGGCGCACACCTTGTTGCGGCCGGTATTCTTGGCGAGGTAAAGGGCAGCATCGGCCTTGGCGACGGCCTGTTTGGTGAAGTCGCCGATATCCAGTGACGCCACGCCGAACGAAAGGGTTACGCCGATATGGCGGCCGTGACCGATGGGGATTTCCAGGCTTTCCACCGCCTCACGCAGGCGCTCGCAGATGACCATGGCGGTGGGAATGTCGACGCAACTGAGATGCAGCAGAAACTCCTCGCCGCCATAGCGATAAGCGGTGTCCGACGTGCGCATCTGATGCAGCAGGCACTGAGAGATGACCCGCAGCACATCGTCGCCGACCTGATGGCCGTAGGTATCGTTGATCCGCTTGAAATGGTCGATGTCGCACAGCGCCACCGACCCGCCGGATGCGGCTGACGCGGCGCGCTTGAAAAACGCCTCCATGGCCTGGCGATTGAACAGCCCGGTCAGCGCGTCCTTGGTCGAGATCGACGACCACACCTCACCTTCGAGTCGCCGCAGCATTTCCATCAGATGGGCGACGAAGGCGGTGAAGGCCTCATACAGGGCCTCGTCCGGTTGGCCCCCATGGACCGACGCCACCAGATCCGCCGCGACCTCGTGCACCTTGCGGTGGATCATGTCGATCTGCTGATAGGTCGGCGAGTCGAGGATATCCTGTTGCTGGACCGAGGAATACCAGCCGCCGAAGGCGCAGAAGCGATGGGCATCATGCGAGGCGATCGCCGGTTCGGCGGGATGGTGGAAAATCAGCGTGCGGTGCACCTGATTGACCCATTCCACATGGGCGTGAATAGCTTCCTCAAGGTCCGCCAGACACTCGAGCGCGTCATGCATGCCGTTTATTACGCTTCCGCTCATCCCCCTTTGACTTCCCCGCCGTCAGTGTCGTGAGCTAATGGACTACACCTTATGGTCAGGGGCGGGGAAACGCAAGGCGGGCTTGGAATATCATGCGTCAAAGCTGACGCATGATATTCCAAGCCATTATATATCCACCCTCGCCGGGCGCGCATCCGCGCTTGGCCGCGGCCGCAATGGCCGCTGGTTGCGCCTGCGTCAGATTTGACGCTCGGCGCTCTAGGGCAGCGCACCGGTCACCAGACGGTATTCGACCACCGAGCCATCGCTGGCGGTGAAGCGCGTCCGCAGCAGCCGGCCATCCCGGTGATACCACAGCTCGCGGCGCAGGCCGCCGGTCACCTTGTAGCGATGCGCCACTTCCGCGTGACCACCGACCATCACCGTCTCGTCGCCGCCGTCGTCGACCTCGATCTGAAGAATAGAGCCGTCGATACTATCAATCAGCTTGGCAAAGGATAGCGCTTCCCGGTTCCACAGCGTGGCCGCCGCCAGTTCGCCGGCGGTCGCCAGGCTCTGGCTGGCGCTGTGGATCGTCAGCCGGCCGTCATCGCCACGGCCGACCCGCAGCGTGAAGTTCTTGCCGTTGTCATCGGTATCGGTCGCCAATTCCACCAGCTTGCCGTTCCGCCACAGCTCGTGACCGTTCTGGTGAAAGCTGTACAGGGCAAGAGACATCAATTTATAATTGATCTCGGTTTGCAGATCGACACGAACCCCGTCCTCGCCACGCTGCACCGCAAAGCGTTGCGTGCCCAGCGATGTGCCGTTGCGCAGGATATCGTAAACCAGAAGTTGACCACCTGGCTCGGCGGCTGAAGCCGTGCCCAACCACAGGCCGACCAGCGCCAGCAGTCCGCCCACCATTCGCTTCACTGCCGCGTCCCTCCGCACCATGCCCCACTGTTGTGTGCCGTGGCAACGCCGCGATTGTCAAGGTGGTCGGCAGCAGCGGCCCTCGCCGGGCGCGCTCCGCGCTTGGCCGCGGCCGCAATGGCCGCTGGTCGCGCCATGCGTCACATTTGACGCGCGGCGCTCTAGAGCGTTTTCCGATCAGGTTGGAAACGCTCCAGCCGCCGTTGAGGCGGCGGCCAAGCGCGGAGCGCGCCCGGCGAGGGCTGATAAAAGTTAGAGCGGTATCC
>Ga0209515_10001895_pt1 | contig 33511 bp, 22 predicted proteins | sample Subgroupgradi54m_FD_187454 | JGI IMG/M metagenome (GOLD analysis project Ga0209515, IMG submission 187454) | Subsurface groundwater microbial communities from S. Glens Falls, New York, USA - GMW60B uncontaminated upgradient, 5.4 m (SPAdes)... ... | reverse complement strand
AAAAATATTTCATCTCACTTAATCAAATCGAAGGGATCGATAAAACCCAAATCAAAGAAATTGTCTTCACCATCACAGGCTCTGGGGCCAAGACCTTAAACATTGACTGGGGCGAGTGGGAGTTTACCCCGAGCATTCCTCCCGGAGACCAGACGAAACAAATCACTCAGCTCCCGAAAGTGCTTCCGGGTACCTTTTCTAGTGCGGCCATTGTCACCAACACGATTGTCTCAAAGACCTTTATGACGAATAGCTACTCAGGCACAGGAGCAGCCAGCTTCGGGGGCGTGGTCTACGGCTTCAGTGCCAACCCCATTAACCTCAATACCCAATTCCCGCAAGGCATTGTTTTCTCACTCGATTCACCGACCTTGACCTCCGTCGGTCTTGAGGTGAAGGACATGAATGACAATGTCTGGAAAGCCAAACTCATTAATATCGGTACCACCGGACAAAAATATTTCATCTCACTTAATCAAATCGAAGGGATCGATAAAACCCAAATCAAAGAAATTGTCTTCACCATCACAGGCTCTGGGGCCAAGACCTTAAACATTGACTGGGGCGAGTGGGAGTTTACGTCGACTATAGGACCCAATGGCGCAAAGACACCGCAAACTATGACGACTTTAATTGGGAGTCCTTCAAATGCTATTGTGAAGCCGACCGGGAATGGAAGCTTCCTGACCAATAGTCTCGGGGATCGAGGTTTCATTCTGACTTATAACACTACCCCAGGCGGTTTTGCCGCAGGCGGATTTACGTATGACGATTTTGGTACGGGTCAAATTGAAACTTTTGATTTAAGCGGACTTTCGTCAATGGACTTTGGTATCCGAGGTGACGTTACACAAGTCCGGATGGAAATTTCTGATATTCAGGACCAAAAAGCGTCGGTCAAGTTATCTGGAATTAGTGCCGCCGGCGAACAAGTGTGGACGGTACCGACTAATTTGTTAAGTGGAATTGATCTTACAAAAGTTCGAATGATTCTTTTTGTTGTCGAAGGATTGGGCAAACAAGGCACTCTGGAAGTTAACCGCGTTCAAGCACCAACGGTTATTCCAGTGCCTGGACCAATTTCACCGGCTCTTGGTATTACCTCTGCGGGAGTAACGTCACTTCCCGATACCCCTCAAACGACCGCTGAGAGTTCCATCATTCGTATTTCAGATGAATTGACAGAACTGGATTACGACTTGACAGGACCGACGGAACAACATTCCCGCTTGAATTTCAGATTTGATGATTTAGAGACACCTTTTGTGATTGAATCGAGCGACTTGTCAGGACTTGATCATCTGATTTTTGGAGTTTCAGCGACAGGCACAAATCAAGTCAATGTTGAAATTGTTGACGCCTCAGGTGCGCGGTCTGTCCAAACCTTGGCTGGCGTTAAAGAAGAGGAACAATTTTATGTGATTGATCTTTCGCAACTCAATTCTCCGGTTGATTTAGCGCACGTTCAGTTGATTCGTTTTTCTGTAAGCAGAGGAGCGGTCAGTACACCCATCGGTGTGCTCCAGGTTCGCGCAAAAGGCGTCAGCTTGACACCTCCATTGTTGACACCCGTTCTTGAGACTGTGCGTCGAGAAATTATCGCAGATCAATTGAACTATTTTAAAGTTGGAGTCGGGGTTGATCCTGCCACACATCTTCCGTATGATCAAATTGAAAATGGCATCACGCGAAAATTTACGACGCTTACGGACATTGGATTTTATATTCAAATTTTAGGAGAGGTGGTTCGTGGAAGTTTGGACAATGGCATGACTCGAGAGCAAGCACTCCAAGAACTTCAGATCGTCCTTGCGAAATTGACTGAAATGCAGACGAACGATGGCATGGGAGGACTGCTGCCAGTTGTCTATGATATGCCACCCACTCTTCTCGTATTTGGACCTTCGGTTACTTTCCCTTATATCACGTTTGGTGATAATGCTAATTTAAGCCAGAGTATCGCAGTGCTGGTGGGTACTTTAGAATCTCTGGAGACACTTTCTCAAACAGGCCAAGCCCTGGCTGTAAATATAATCAGTAGCGCTGACGCGTTCTTGGATCGTCAAGAAAGCGGTTATCAGCAATTTTATAGTGCCGATACCGTGATTTCCGTCGGCTCGGGTTCTGTCGTGAGCAAACGGTTCTATGCCGCTTACAATACGCAAACCCATCAGTTTGATCAGACCCGAATCGATCGATTGGCGAATGAGTTTAGATCCGGCGTTGCCTTTGTTATCACAAGATATGGTTTTTCGACCGAAGCGTGGACCAATTTGGTTGCTGCTACCAAAGTTTATCAAGACCAGTTTGGTAACAATGTGACGAATCTAGTTCCGTTTGACGGAGGCACTTTCCAAATATTTTGGCCCCTTCTTTGGTCGGACGAACAGGATCGCCAAACGATGCAGGCGGCGTTGAGTAACTTTTTATATACCGCTTTTGATTTTTCAAATCGGAACAACATTCCGGGCTTTCTTTCGGCAAGCGCTATTCCGGAAGGGGGTTATCAAGGTAAAATAGGGATTCCGACAGCTTCTGAAACCAGTGAACCTGTTTTGGCAAACGTGGGTTCCATTTATTCGCTTGCGAGCGCTTTTATCTTAAATCCAACTTTGGTGGCCACATGGCTTGACGCTATTTTTAGTGACTACCCGGAACTCATAACAAACCTTGGTTTTGTCGATTCTCTTAGATCAACTCAGGAATTTTCCAATGCGTTTAATGCGATTGACCAGGGATCCACCATTTTAGGGTTGGTCGGCTCGGGCGGAAATTTTATGGAACGTTATCTCCAAAATCGGAATTTGAACGGAGCCTATCAGGCTTTGTATAACAGCTTGAACCTGGCTATTCAGCCTACCAATTTAACTCCGGCAGGTCCACCGACAGAGTTTCCGATTCGCAGTTTCTCCGTGATCAACAATGTTAGGTCGGAAGGAACTTTAGGAACCACCCCCTGCGTTAATGGAAATTGTGTGGATACAGATGTTTTTGGAACAAAGATTAAATTTTCAAATGATGCTTCTAATTTCGGTGGCCATTTTTGGGAGATGAATCAAATCTACGACGCGCGAAACCATGAACTTGTTATTTCCTATTCCGGCGCGACGACACCCAGACAGTTTGCCATCGAACTCAAAGATTCATCAAACAATCTCATCGGTTCTTATCCGATTACCACACAGCCCGGAAGCGGCATAAAGACAGTGCGTGTCAGTTTAGCCGGTGTCCCGGAGCTTGCAAATGTTAAACTCGTGCTTTTGACAGTCAATCCATCTGCCACAGGTCCGAATGCTGATTTCTTTATCCATCAGATAACATTTCGTCAATTTCCGTCGCAGGTACCACAGCAGCTCTTTTCTGTGGTGGCTGCTCCCACGACTTTAGATATGAATCAAGTCCTTAACTTTAATGTTCTCCAACTTCAAGCCAAAGGTGAAACATTATTCGCTTCAATTCCAGTGAATAAAGATTTTTCCGTGGAGAAAGCGGTCTTTGGTTTTAAATCCAACTTTGGCCTTACCAGAATTGGGGTTGAGCTGGAAGATCAGAAAGGTTCAAAAGTAAGAGGTTATGTTACTAATGTGAATACCCTGGCCAGTTATTATGAGTTTTTGAGAGAGTATGTTCCTACAGATGTTGATCTGTCTCAAGTCCGCAAGATTAATATCCTCATAGATAGTACCGCTGTAGAAGGCGCTCCTATTAACAACGAAGATGGTACCGTTAATTTTGACGACCTCGTTGTTGAGATGAGCCTTACGTAACACTTCCTGCTTTTCAAAACTATTTGAAGTTTCAAGTTAGATCTGCTAGCATTTAACCAACCAGTTATCCAACAAGAGAGGTTGTTTCCATGATCACCGAGATTGGCATTACAGCAGGGGATATTTGGCATTATTTGGATAAGCATGAAAACGCTACGCTTGACCAGTTGGCGAAAGGTATCGGAAAACCAAAAGATTTGGTATTAATGAGTTTAGGCTGGCTTGCGCGCGAAGGTCATGTCAATCTGGGAGATGAAAAAACAGGTTATCTAGCCCGCTTAAGCTCACCACGCAATTAAACGCTGTGGCTTCCAAGGTCCGCTTTTCAAAACCCTATCTGCTGCTTTCAACAACCAGCTCGCGTAAGAACGCAGAAAAAATTGCGCATGTACTCATCCAAGAAAAACTAGCCGCCTGTGTCAACATTATTCCGAACGTCGGCTCCATTTACAGATGGCGTGGAACAATCGATCAAGCCCGAGAGCTGCTTTTAGTGATTAAGACAGATTCGCGTAGTCTGAAAGAAGTAGAGAAGGCTATTCGGAAGTATCATCCCTACAAAATCCCAGAAGTGATTGGCTGGCCTATTACTTGGGGGTATCAGCCTTATTTGAAGTGGCTTGTCGGCTCAGTTTCCTAAATTTTATTCCTTCAAATTTTTGCAGGGGAAACCGCACAGAAAATTTTTGCTTGTTTGCCGCCCGGGTTGGAGAGTTGATGGGGAATTGAAGCATCAAAGTAAAGCGTATCATGAGGATTGAGCGCATATTCTTTCTGTTCTAGATGAACATTTACAGTTCCTTCCAGTACGAATAAAAGTTTTTCAACGCCACGTTCTAAACGTTCTGTTTCGCTTTTTCCATGGCTGGCCAAGGTGATTAGAAGGGGAGTGATCTTTTTCTTTGAGATTTCCTGCGTGAGTAATTCGCATCTCATTTGATCCGTTTTCACAAAAACCTTTCTTTCAGCCGATGCTGGATGATGTCCGGTGCGATCATAGCGGCTGTCGATTCCACCGTAGAGCTCACCCAGCGAAATTCCAAGCGCTTCTGCGATTTTTTGATGGCTTTTGACCGTCCCAATCATCAGGCCCGTTTCCATACGGGAGAGCGTTGCCTGCGCCACGCCTGTGGTCTTAGCAAGCTCGATCAAGGTGATTTTCTTCTGGCGTCTGAGATTCCGAATCCTTCCTCCAAGCTCACCTGCGATTAAGTTTTTCTTTGCCATTTTTTTATCTTTCTATAAGAGATAGTTTAATTTTAGTTTTAATGTTATGAGGCATTATATTTTAAGATTATTTGTTTTTCAATTTAATTATGTAAAAAGAAAAAAGTCTCTCATTGTCATATTATGATAAAGAATAATAATTATATTGACTATAATATAATATTGTGGTAGTATGTTTTCCAAGAAGTTCAGAACTGAGGAGGTGAATCAAATGAATTCTATTCGGTTAGCAAGTTGGATGGTGGCCATCACCATGGTTTCCAGCTTCTTTTTGTGTCCGGTGACTGTTGCGTTGGCCCAAACAACGCCTCGTACGAGCAATTCTGCCGCTGCTGTAAAACCTGTGAGCATTAACAAGGCAAATGCAGAAGAGCTTGAGGCTGTTCGTGGTATTGGGCCGGCCATGGCTGAGCGGATTGTGAATTACCGTCAAGCCAATGGTGGATTCAAGTCTTTGGATCAGTTGAAAGAAGTGAAGGGAATCGGAGATGTGAAGTTTGAAAAGATGAAAGATCAAGTCACCCTTTAAGCATGGGGTGATCTCACAGCCTGGCATGTTCGGATCGGTGAAACTTGTGGGAAGTGTCAGGAGCCGAGCATTGCGGGAAGGAAGGGATGGTTGTCTTAGTAAGGTCATAAGACCCCAAAGAGCAGCTGTCCCTTTCCTTAATTTAAGTACCAACCTTGATTCAGCCCCTCCTTTCTGATAAAATTCATATTTATAAAGATAACCACGTCAATCTGTTACGGATTTAGCCGATAAAAGAAATCAAGAAAGCTCTAATTGAAGAATGAAAACTACCAAAATTAAACATTCCCACACCTTCCAGGGGCTCATTCAAAAATTGAATGATTATTGGGCTGGAAAAGGTTGTCTTATTGTCCAGCCTTATGATCTTGAAGTAGGGGCTGGCACATTTTCACCGCATACTTTCCTAAGAGCTCTTGGGCCCGAACCTTGGAAAGCTGCTTATGTGGAACCTTCTCGAAGGCCTACGGATGGAAGATATGGAGAAAACCCGCATCGAACTCAGCATTACTATCAATATCAGGTCATTCTGAAACCATCTCCTAATAATGCACAGGATCTTTATTTGGATAGTCTCCGTTACGTCGGAATTCCGGTAGAGCAATATGATATTCGATTTGTCGAAGACGATTGGGAATCACCAACTTTGGGTGCGTGGGGTTTAGGTTGGGAAGTGTGGCTTGATAGTCTTGAAATTACCCAGTTCACTTATTTCCAACAGTGTGGCGGGATTGATCTCGAAATGGTTTCATGCGAAATTACTTATGGATTAGAGCGGCTTGCCATGTTTTTGGAAGGGAAGAAATCTATTTTTGATATCCAATGGAATCAGAACGTTACTTACGGAGAAGTGCATTTGCAGGGTGAGCGCGAGTTTTCAAAATATAATTTTGAAGAAGCCAATGTAGAAATTTTGCTCCAGCATTTCAATCAATTCGAAGCCGAAGGAAAGCGTCTGCTTGAGAAGAACCTCGTTCTTCCTGCTTATGATTTTTGTTTAAAAACTTCTCACACTTTTAATTTGTTGGATGCACGCGGAGCAATCAGCGTGACGGAACGTCCTCGTTATGTCGGCCGAGTTCGGGCGTTGGCGCGTGCATGTGCTGAAAGTTATCTGAAATCCCGGGAAGCCCTAGGATTTCCGCTTTGCCGCAGTTTGAATGGTAAATAATGAAACAAACCGCTTCTTCCGTACTTCTTTTTGAAATCGGCGTTGAGGAAATTCCTTCCGGTTATTTTCAAATTGCTGAAGCATCAATTCTCACAAAGGCTCCGGTGCTTTTAGCAGAGTGCGGTTTCCAATTTGAAAACTTGAAAGTTTACACAACGCCGAGACGTTTTGTCATTCACGCAGAGAATTTTAGGCCTATAACAATCCAAGAAGAAGAAAAACTCGGGCCTCTTAAGGATCAGGCTTATCAGGATGGTCAAGCAACCCCTGCTTTGATCGGTTTTTTGAAAGGTGTTAATCAAAACAAGTCCGATGTTTTTTTTAAGGAATCACCTCGCGGTCCGCGCGCGTGCGTAAAAATCAAAAAAGAGCAAAAACCGCTTCGGTATTTTTTTGAAACGCTTCCTACCCAGATTGAGTTTCCAAAAATGATGCGTTGGGAGTCGACGCGCTATTCGTTTACACGACCTATCCGCTGGACATTTGCTTTTGTAGGAAAACAAGTTCAGAAATATAAAATTGGAGATGTCTCCAGTAGCAATTTCAGTTTAGGTCACCGGTTTTTTTCATCTGCTAAAATCAAGGTGGCCAGCGCCGATTTAAAAACTTTTGAGTGTTCTCTCTTGAGGCATCATGTAGTTTTAAACAAAGAAGAAAGAATTTCACAAATCAACAGTTTCTTAAAGGGATCCCGCAATCAGAATCAAGGATTAATTGATGAAGTTGCTAATCTGGTTGAAGAACCTTTTGCGATTCATGGTACTTTTGATAAAAAATATCTGAAACTTCCTTCCGCAGTATTGACGACGTCTATGGGAAAGCATCAGAGAATTTTTTCGTGTTACGATTCTTCCGATTGCTTGACCAATCAGTTTGTAGCCATTATTAATGGGCCCAGGAAAAATGTGAAACAGATTGCTAAAAATCATGAATCCGTACTGACATCTCGCCTTGAGGATGCACAATTTTTCTTTGAAGAAGACCGGAAAACTAAGTTGGAAAGTAAAGTTGAAAAACTCAAGGAAATGATTTTTCTGGGTTCTTTGGGGTCCTACCTCGATAAAACAAAACGGCTTGAAGCGTTAGTTCAATTTTTGGGAAAAGAAGCGGGTCTTTCGAATGAAGTGATTCAGCATGCGAGTCGAGCTGCTCGATTGGCCAAGGCGGATTTAACCACGCATTTAGTTTATGAATTTCCAGAACTTCAAGGCGTAGCCGGTTCTGAATATGCTCGGTTGGATGGAGAGGGTGAAGCAGTGGCGAAAGCAATTTCTGGCCATTATCTGCCTCAAAATCTTTCCGAAAGTTTTCAAAATTTAAAGAAGCAGCTTAATTTGGAAGGTGCACTCGTCGGATTGGCAGACCGGATGGATCTTTTGGTGGGTGCCACAAGCCTTGGGGTTCAACTCAGCGCAAGTCAAGATCCGTACGCTTTACGCCGGGCAGGAGGTGGGATTGTAAAAATTTTGAGAGCCCATCCTTTAAGATTTTCATTCTTAAATTTTATTAATGCTGCTTGCAGCGAATATGGAAAAGTCATTTCAAAATCAGGAAATGAAATTCTCAAGCCATTGATTCCTTTTTTTAAAGACCGTTTGATTTTTGAACTTCAATTAAAAGGAGGAACCCACGAGTTTGAATTGTTGAAAGGAATTTTGGCAAGCAATATGGATTACTTGGTGGAGGTATATGAGAAATTTAATCAGCTTAGTGTAGGAATTAGCCAGAATTCCTTTATTCAGGCCTGCAAAGTTGTGGAACGAACAAGCAACATTTTAAAGGGTGTCAAAGAAAAAATAAACGATCGTATTGAACCCTCGCTTTTTCAAGACGCTTTGGAGCGCGAATTGTTTGATTTATTGAATAAGGAAGAACCTGCGATTAAAAAACTGATTGCCGAGAAGCAATACGGAAATGCCGTCAGGCTTTACGGAGATGTATTTTATCAGCCAGTTCATAATTTCTTTGACCGTGTGATGGTGAATGCAGAAGATCCAAAAACCCGCACGAATCGGCAAGCACTCGTTAAGAAGATCAATGGGTTGTGTGCAAATCATGTTGCCGACTTGTCTTATGTGACAAATTTGTCGAAATGACAAATATCTAGATTTTTCCCCAGGTATAGGATAAAATATCCCGTTTTTCACTTTCCTGAAATTATCGTAAACCTTTTTTTTGAAAGGAGATAGGGATGGCCACTATGGTGAAATCAAAGTCTAAAACACAATCTACTAAGTCAAAAGGATCCCGCAAAAAGTTTGTTTATTTCTTTGGCAACGGTAAAGCTGAGGGTAACGCCCAAATGAAGCAACTCTTGGGTGGAAAAGGCGCCAATCTGGCTGAAATGACCAATTTGGGCATTCCAGTCCCGGCCGGATTTACCATTACAACAGAAGCTTGTGCCTTATTTTATGAGCAAGGCAAAAAGTGGCCCACTGGTCTCGAAGGGGAAATTGAAAAAAATCTAACAAGCTTGGAAGAAACTATGGGGGCTAAATTTGGGGATCGTGAAAATCCGCTTTTGGTTTCGGTCCGAAGTGGCGCTGCCGTTTCAATGCCCGGCATGATGGACACCGTTTTAAATCTCGGCCTTAATTCTGATGTCGTGCAGGGCCTCATTATCAAAACAGAAAATGAACGTTTTGCGTGGGATGCCTACCGCCGTTTTATTCAAATGTTTGGCAATGTGGTCATGAATATTCCGCACGAAACTTTTGAAGAAATTCTCCAACATAAAAAAAGCCATCTTCAAGTTAAAAATGACGTCGATCTTTTGGCCAATGACTTAAAAGATGTAGTCCGTAATTTCAAAAAAGCTTATCAAGAACATACGCACGAAGAATTCCCGTCCGATCCAAAAGTGCAGCTTGCGAAAGCAATTGATGCTGTTTTTAGTTCTTGGAACAATCCTCGAGCGAACAAATATCGCGAACTTAACGACATCTGCGGGCTTTTGGGTACTGCCGTGAATGTGCAAGCCATGGTGTTTGGAAATATGGGAGAAACTTCTGGTACGGGGGTATGTTTTTCGCGTGACCCTTCAACCGGCGAAAATAAGTTTTATGGCGAGTTTTTGGTCAATGCACAAGGCGAAGACGTCGTTGCAGGCATAAGAACACCAGAGCCTTTAGATGGTTTAAAAATAAAGTGGCCGGAAGTTTATAAGCAGCTTTACAAGATCAGAGAGAAATTAGAACGCCATTACAAGGATATGCAAGATATGGAGTTTACCATTCAGGAAGGTAAACTTTATCTTTTGCAAACCCGTAATGGTAAGCGTACCGCTCATGCAGCTGTTCGAGTTGCTGTTGAGATGGTCAAGGAAGGTCTCATCAGCAAGCAGATTGCTATTTTGAGAGTGGCGCCCGCAAGTTTAGATCAACTGCTTCATCCTCGTTTTGATCCCAAGGAGAAGAAGCAGAAAATTGCAAAAGGTCTACCGGCTTCTCCTGGCGCTGCTACGGGAAAAGTGGTGTTCAATGCTGATGCCGCTGAAGAATGGGCCAAGAATGGAGAAAAAGTAATTTTGGTTCGGATTGAAACCTCCCCGGAAGATATTGGCGGTATGCATGCGGCGCGAGGGATCTTAACGAGCCGCGGCGGTATGACTTCTCATGCTGCGGTAGTGGCCAGAGGCATGGGTAAATGTTGTGTTGCTGGTTGTGCAGAACTTCAAATCGATTATAACAAAAGACAATTTCGGGCTGGCGATGTGACTGTGCGGGAAGGAGATTATATTTCACTTGATGGAAGCTTAGGCGAAGTCTATCTGGGAAAGGTGAATACCATTGATTCTGAACTGAGTGGAGATTTCGCAAAACTTATGAAATGGGCCGATGAAACTCGCAAGCTCCGCGTGCGGACAAATGCCGATACGCCAAAAGATGCTGAGACAGCCTTGAAGTTTGGCGCAGAGGGAATTGGTCTTTGCCGGACGGAACATATGTTTTTTGAAGGGGATAGGATCATTCCCATGCGTGAGATGATTCTTTCAAACACAAAGGAAGAGCGTGAAAAAGCCTTGGCAAAACTTCTTCCAATTCAACGAAAAGATTTCGAACAGATTTTTGAGGCGATGGACGGTAATCCCGTCACGATTCGCCTCTTGGATCCGCCGCTCCACGAGTTTCTTCCTCATGAACAGGAAAATCAACAAGAGATGGCTGATGTCATGAACATTCCTGTGGAGAAAGTGCGTGAAAAAGTTGCCGGCCTCCATGAATTTAATCCGATGTTGGGCCACAGAGGTTGTCGTTTGGGAATTACATACCCTGAAATTTATGATATGCAAACGCGAGCCATTATTGAAGCCGCTTGCAACATGAAACAAAAGGGGATTCGCGTGATTCCTGAAATTATGATTCCGCTTGTGGGAACAGGCAAGGAATTTACGATTCTAAAAGAAGATATGGAGCGAGTTATCGAAACAGTTTTCGAAGAAAAGAAAATTACCGTTCAGTACACCATTGGGACTATGATTGAAATTCCGCGTGCGGCAATTGTTGCCGGAAAAATTGCGGAGCAAGCACAGTTTTTTTCATTTGGCACCAACGACTTGACTCAGATGACTTTTGGTTATTCCCGAGATGATGCGGGAGTTTTCTTAAAGGACTATCTGGCCCAAAACATCCTTGAAAAGGATCCATTTCAGAGTTTGGATACGGAAGGTGTCGGCGCTCTGGTGGAATGGGCTATTGAACGAGGACGAAAGGTTCGTAAAGATTTGAAAATTGGAATTTGCGGTGAGCATGGTGGCGATCCAGCTTCCGTTGAATTTTGCCATAATGTTGGAATGAACTATGTGAGCTGTTCTCCCTATCGGGTTCCTATTGCTCGCCTTGCGGCAGCTCAGGCAGTGCTCAAAAAGAAAAACTAGACTGTCCGTTGAATGGCAAAAAAAAAGAAGCGAAAGGTTAAACGCAGTAAGCGGAAAGCTAAGAAGACTGTTTTGCGCAAGAACAAGAGCAAGCAGAAACAAAGTCATCTGGCAGCTCCTTCGCAGAAAGCCAAACAAATCCCACCTCGCAAGGACGAGGAAATCCGCAGGAAGAAATCCAGCCAAGCCCTTGAGGAAGAAGAAAATGTAGATGAGGCAACGCTTGATAAAACGCCGATGCGGATTTATTTGCAGCAAATTGAGAAAATCCCGCTCTTAACGCCTGAGGAAGAAATCGAACTTGCCAAGAAAATTAACCTGGATTCAATTGGCGCCAAGGGAGCCCGGGAGAGAATGATTCGTTCCAACCTCCGTCTTGTGATCAGTATTGCAAAACGCTATACCAATATCGGTTTGCCGTTTTCGGATCTTGTAGAAGAAGGCAATATCGGCCTGATGCGTGCTGTAGACAAATTCAATTACAAGAAGGGTTATCGTTTTTCAACCTACGCTTCTTGGTGGATTAAGCAAGCTATTATGCGAGCCCTTTCGAATCAGGGTAAAACGATTCGCGTTCCAGTCTATATGTTTGACACCATTTCGAAGTGGCGCAAGACGAGAGAGAGTTTGGTTCAACAGCTTTCTCGGATTCCTACTCCGAAAGAAATTTCAGATGTGATGGGTATACCCGTTGAAAAAGTAAAAGAAATCGAACGAATTACTTCACAACCCGGTTCGCTAAATGCTCCCGTAAGTCTTGACGGTGCCGCTGAAATGATGGACTTGATCGAAGATGCTACCATGACCTCTCCCGTTCAAAACGTGGAGGACCTTTTTGAAGGACAACGGGTTGATCAACTGCTTAATTGGGTGGATGAACGTGAGCGGCAGGTCTTGATTCTTCGGTTTGGGCTTAAAGGTGGTGAGCCGCACACGCTTGAAGATACGGCAAAACAATTTGGAGTCACGCGGGAACGAATTCGTCAGATTGAGCTTGCGGCAATTAAAAAAATTCGATACGTGCTTAAATTAAAGGAAGAAAAACTTGAAGACTACGTTCGCTAAAGAAACAATGGATCTTCCGGGACTTAAAACATTGATCAGAGATGTTCCTGATTTTCCTAAAAAAGGAATTATTTTTAAAGACATTACTCCTCTCCTTAAAAATGGACATGCTTTGAAATTTGCTTGCGATGAACTTGCGAAAGGTTTTAAAGAAATCAAGATTGATCAAATAGTCGGAATTGAGTCTCGAGGTTTTATTTTTAGTCCCGTAGTCGCTTATAAATTAGGAGCGGGGTTTGTTCCTGTACGAAAAAAAGGGAAACTTCCGGCTGCTAAAGAAGCAGTTTCCTATAGCTTGGAATATGGAGAAGACTCTTTAGAAGTCCATCAAGATGCGATTAAAAAAGGAACCCAAGTGGTTATTGTTGACGATTTGCTTGCGACTGGTGGTACAGCAGAAGCAGTCATACGGCTCGTTGAAAAATTAGGAGGCACTGTTTTAGGCCTCACGTTTTTGGTGGAACTTACTTTTTTAAAGGGTCGCGACCGCCTTAAGAATTATCGCGTTCATTCACTCATTCAGTATTAATTGCTAAATGATTTTCGTTGTGACTGTCGCTGATTTCGACAAATTGAAAAATAGCTAAGGCTACTAGCACCTGCACCAACTTCAATAAGATAAAATAAACGAGATGTTGGTACTGTGCTTGCTTTCGTTAACTTAAATAAATCGGTAGCAAGTACTGTACTGATTACCAATTTAATTTAATTAACGAGAATCAGTACTGGCGCGAATTTTGATAGATTGAAAAAATAGCTAAGGTTATTCGCGCCTGTAGCTCAATTGGATAGAGCACCTCCGTCCTAAGGAGGGGGTTGGCGGTTCAATTCCGTCCAGGCGCAGGTTTGCCTTTGGATTAGAATTTTTAAGGTAGGTAAAACCAGTTCCAGCGCTCGGATTAAAGTTTAAGTTTCGTTTTAGGGTAGCACTGGGGCAAGATCGGATCCAACCTTGATGACTATTGTCCAAGATAAAGAAAAGTTCAGGCGAGCGGTTATTGCCAAACTCAAACAGCAGCCGCCAAAATCAAAGCACAGAAAAAACAATCTGGTCCTTGAGAAATTAAAGCGAACACCTGAGTTCCGGAAAAGCATGGCTTTGATGTTTTATGTGGCGATGTCAGGCGAAGTTGACACTAAGTCGCTCCTTTTGGAAGTTCTTCGTGAAGGGCGGGAGGTGGCGGTCCCTTATGTGGATCGGAAGACAAATTCTCTTATTTCCGTTCAAATTCACAATCCGGAACAAGATCTTCATCCGGGAACATACGGAATTTTGGAACCAAAACCTGATTTAATTTGTCCTTTTGATCCGAATCGTTTGGATTTAGTGCTTGTCCCCGGGGTTGCTTTCGATCGGCAAGGCCATCGCTTGGGACGAGGCAAAGGTTATTATGACCGGTTTCTTAAAACGTTGCCTCCACATGTAAAATGTTTTGGACTTGCGTTTGATTTTCAGGTATTTAAATCGGTTCCAATAGAAAATTTTGATGTTTCGATGGACCGAATCATAGCGAACGAGTGATCTTATGGAATTAATCAAAGTTTTGGTAGTTGGCGATACGGTTGGAAAACCTGGTCGCCAAGCCTGTTCGAAACTTATTCCAAAATTGAAGGACCGTCACGAAATCGACTTAGTGATCGTCAATGGTGAAAATGTAGCCGCTGGTTCAAGTATCACACGTGATACTGCCGAAGAACTATTTGAAAGCGGGGCGGACGTTATCACAACAGGTGATCATATTTTTAGAAAAAAAGAGGGTATAGCAGTTGTTGAAGAAAACCCGCTTGTTTTAAGGCCGCTTAATTATCCAAAAGGAACCCCCGGAAACGGCTCAGTTATTTTCACGACAAAAACTGGAGTTAAAGTAGGTATCATCAATTTAATGGGCCGGGTATTCATTCAAAACTTGGATTGCCCCTTTCAAGCTGTTGAGACTGAGATAAAATCAATAAAATCACAAACTAAAATCATACTTGTAGATTTGCATGCTGAAGCTACCTCAGAAAAAATGGCGATGGGCTGGTTTTTGGATGGGGAAGTCAGCGCTGTCTGCGGAACACATACCCATGTTCAAACATCAGATGAGACCATTCTTCCCAAAGGGACGGCTTACATTACGGATATTGGCATGACGGGTCCTTTTCGGTCTGTAATCGGCCGTGATATTGAGCAGGTACTCTTTCGTTTCAAAACGCAAATGCCGGGCCCGATGGAAGTTGCAACGGAAGACATTCGTTTGTCCGGAGCAGTCATTCAAATCGACGTCAATACTGGAAAAGCCCGCTCGATTGAACGAATACATGAGAAACTCAATGGCAATGACCGCAACTGAAACAGTTAAAACGCAGAAGATCTACAAGGTTAGTGAAATCACGCGCGAAATCCGCGGCATTCTGGAATCACAATTCTCAGCGGTTTGGATTGAAGGAGAAATTTCAAATTATAAGCGGCATACTTCAGGTCATATTTATTTCACTTTAAAAGATGAAGCTGCACAAATCAGCTGCGTTTTTTTTGCGAAATCCAATCAGTTTTTAAAGTTTGAATTGGAAGACGGGCTTAAAGTCATTTGCATTGGCCGTATTTCAGTTTATGACCAGCGCGGCCAATATCAAATTTATGTCCAGCGGATAGAACCCAAAGGGGTGGGCGCTCTGCAGCTCGCTTTTCTTCAGTTAAAAGAAAAGCTTGAGAAAGAAGGGTTATTTTCCGAGGAGCGAAAGAAACTGATTCCGCTTTATCCAAGGCGAATTGGATTGGTGACTTCGCCAACAGGTGCTGCGATTCAGGATATGCTTAAAATTTTCAAGCGCAAAACCTTTGGCCTTCATATATATTTATGTCCTGTCCGAGTGCAAGGAGATGGAGCGGCTCGTGAAATTAGCGATGCAATTGACGAATTGAATCGGTTTGAGCCTTTGGATTTGATTATTGTAGGCCGAGGCGGCGGAAGCCTTGAAGACTTATGGGCTTTTAATGAAGAAGTCGTAGCTCGCGCAATCGCGAGTTCTAAAATTCCTATTATTTCTGCAGTAGGCCATGAAGTCGATTGGACCATTGCCGACTTTGTTGCTGATTTTCGCGCGCATACTCCGACGGCTGCCGCCGAAAAAGTGGTGATGAATTGGGATGAACTTGAGGAACAACTTCGTCAAGGGCGCGAGCGGATGCAAAATGCAATTCAAACTTTATTGGACACAAAACGGGAAGCGCTTTCAAGCCTTAAAGAAACATATGCTTTTCGTCAACCCTTGGTTTACATCAATCAACTTTCTCAGCGGGTTGATGAGCTCTTGAGGCAGATGCAAAATTACCTCAAAGGAATTTTTCAAGAAAAGAGACAACTTTTTCAAAATTGGGTAGGGAAACTCGAAGCCTTGAGCCCGCTTGCAATTCTAGAAAGAGGTTATAGCATTACCTTTGATGAACGGGAGAATTTGCTTAAAGAATTGAAACAAGTTCGAGTTGGAGAATTAATCAAAACACGATTGAAATCGGGAGTGATTAAGTCCAAAATCACAGAAGTAGGAGCATAGAATGGAAGCTGAACTTAAATTTGAGAAAGCATTGGAGCGGCTTGAAAAAATCGTAGAAGATTTAGAGAGCGGAAATATGCCCCTTGAAGATGCGCTCAAAAAATATGAAGAGGGCGTAAAACTTTCTCGGCTTTGTACCCAGAAGCTTACCCAAGCTGAAAGTAAAATTGAGATGCTCACCAAAACCTTAAATGGGACTTTAGAGTCAGCGCCCCTTGATCAAGAAAGCGGGGGTAAAAAAACTGAAAAAAAGAAGACGAAAAAAGCGCAACAGAATACGGATCAATCAGAGGATGATCTTTTGCTTTAGAAATTGGAAAGGGAAAAATTGACTCAAGAATCACTTAACCCAAAATTAGTAGACAGTTATTTCCAGACTGAAACTTCACGTCTTGAGCGGGCGCTGGACACCTTTTTACCAAAACCGTCTCAGCATTTGGCCCAAATTCATGAAGCAATGCGCTATTCCGTTTTAAACGGAGGAAAACGAATTCGACCTCTTTTATGTCTTGCGGTTTGTGATATGCTTGGGGGAGATGAAAGGGAAGCCATTATTCCAGCTTGTGCCGTTGAATTAATTCATTGTTATTCCTTAGTTCATGACGATCTCCCATGTCTTGATAACGACGAATTCCGTCGAGGGCAATTAACTTGCCATAAGAAATTTGGGGAAGCCATTGCCCTTTTAGCAGGAGATGCTCTTTTAACCCTTGCGTTTCAAGTGGTGAGCCAGCTCAAAGATAGTCAAAAAGCGCATCGGATCTTGAAAGAAATTTCCCGGGCAGCAGGGACTTTGGGAATGGTGGGCGGACAAGTCATGGATATTCTTTTAGATCAAAAAGAAATGGATCTCACAACCCTTGACGCCGTTCATATCCAAAAAACAGGACAGCTGATTAAAACAAGTTGTTTGGCAGGAGCCATTGTCGCCGGCGCTAGCCCAGAGGCAGAAAAACATATCTTGAAATTTGGAGAATATTTGGGTTTCGCGTTCCAAATCGTAGATGATATACTGGATGGCGATGGCTATCTTCGTTTCATGAGCGTTCATGAAGCACGGGTAAAAGCGCGCGAAGTAATTGCAAAAGCAAAAAAAGAATTAAAAAGCTTCAAGAAAAATTCACGTTTGATGCAAATTACAGATTTTATTTTAAGTCGCAGCGGAGAAGAGAAGTGAACAGATTCAATTTTATGGAACAACTGAACTACATTCATAAAATTAATTCCCCAAAGGATCTTAAGAAGGTCCCGCTTTCAGAATTGTCCAAAGTATGTGATGAGTACCGTTCATTTCTGATTGAAACCATTTCGAAAACGGGGGGGCATCTGGGCGCCAGCCTTGGAGGGGTTGAACTAAATGTAGCGCTGCATTATGTATTGAATTCTCCGGAAGATAAAATCTGCTGGGATGTCGGTCACCAAGCATATGTTCATAAGATGATTACGGGCCGTAGAGACCGGATGAATACCATTCGGCAAGCGGATGGTTTGAGCGGTTTTCCTTCCCCATTTGAAAGTCCACACGATCAATTTATTGTAGGCCATGCCTGTACGGCTATTTCGCAGGGCATTGGTTTGGCCACAGCCCGTGATTTACAAGGAGGGAAGGAAAAAGTTGTTGTGGTAGTTGGTGACGGAGCTCTTACGGGAGGTCTCGCCTATGAAGCTTTGAATAATGCGGGCCATCTTGGAAAGCGTCTGCTCATTATTTTGAATGACAACGAAATGTCCATTTCAAAAAATGTCGGCGCAATTAGCAAGTATTTAAACAAGGTGATTACAAATCCTTTATACAATCGAATTCGGACTGAAGCAGAAAAGCAGCTCAGACATTTCCCCCGCTTGAGAAAGTTAGCTGACTATGGTTTTGAAAGCTTCAAACATCTCCTGGTTCCAGGGTTGATTTTTGAAGAGCTTGGATTTCGTTATTTCGGTCCTGTGAATGGCCATGATGTGACTGGGCTCGTTAAAACGATCAATAATATTTTGAAAATTGACGATGTTTGCCTGCTTCATATTGTGACCCAAAAAGGAAAAGGTTATGAGTTCGCAGAAAAAGATGCAGAACGTCTTCATGGTGTGACGCCTTTCAATGTAAAGACCGGCGAGAAAATCAAAAGCCCCGCTGAAAGTAAAAAAGAAGGTGAGATTACTTATACCCAAGCCTTTACGCAAGCCATTCTGCAATTGGCGCGTGAAGATGAAAAAATTGTAGCCGTTACTGCGGCCATGCCATCCGGTACGGGTTTGGATAAATTTGCAAAAGAGTTTCCAAATCGTTTCTTTGATGTTGGAATTGCCGAGCAGCATGCCGTTACTTTTGCAGGAGCTTTGGCCAAAGGAGGCATGAAACCCATTTGTGCGATTTATTCTACTTTTCTCCAACGTTCCCAAGACCAATTAATCCATGACGTAGCCCTTCAAAGGTTAAATGTCACTTTGTGTTTGGACCGCGCCGGATTAGTCGGTGCGGACGGCGCGACCCATAACGGTGTTTTTGATATTAGCTACTTAGGTCATATTCCGAATGCTGTCATAGCGGCTCCAAAGGACAGTGCTGAGATGTTTCATATGATGCGACTGGGAGTGGATTACGCACATATTTTTGCGATGCGCTACCCCAGAGCAAATATTCCTTTAAGTGTTAAAACACCGACCAAACTTTTTGAGATTGGAGAAGGAGAAATCTTAAGAGAAGGGAATGATTTGGCTATTTTCACTTTAGGAAGCATGGTTGAACCTTCACTTAAATGTGCCGAACTTTTAGCGAGCGAAGGCCTTGAAGCAACGGTTTGCAATCTTCGTTTCGCCCAGCCTCTTGATGAGAAATTGATTTTGGAAGTGGTTCAAAAAGTTCCGATCGTGTTTACGGCGGAAGAACACGTTTTGACCGGCGGATTTGGTTCCAAAGTTCTTGAATTTTTTGAGCGCAAAGAAATTCAGGACGTTCGAGTGAAACGTTTTGCCCTTCCCAATGAATTTATTGAACATGGCTCTCGCGAAAAATTACTTGATCGGTTTGGCCTTTCCGCCGAAAAAATGACGAGGGCCATTGTTGAGACGATTAAGTTAGCCCCTGCCTTGCGTCAACACCTGACCACTTAATCTGATGTTAATTTCGACATCGATTAAACATGTTGGCATTTTAACTAATCCCAACAAACCAAATGCAGAAGAAGTTCGAAAGAACCTTCGTGATTGGCTCCTGAAACGTAATCTTGAAGTATTGGATGTAGCCGAAACTCCCATTGAAAAGACGCTTTCTCAGGCTGATCTTTTTATTTGTCTTGGCGGAGACGGTACAATTCTGCACCTGGCAGGAAAAATGATTGATCGGGCTATTCCTGTTTTGGGGGTGAATATCGGAAGCCTTGGGTTTTTGACTGAAGTCAGGGCGGAGGAGCTTTACGATGAACTCAAACTTATTTTTTCAGGACGGTTTGAAGTGGAGGAAAGAATGCTTCTCAGTGCAACGGTTCGGTGGAATACGGATGGAGGTAAATCAGAACCTGAACGCAGGTTTCAGGCTTTAAATGATATTGTCGTGAACCGGGAAGGCCTGACCCGCTACATGGCTATTCAGGTTGATATAGGGGGCGAGCGGGCAACCCGGTTTTTTGGTGACGGTGTTATTGTAGCAACCCCGACGGGTTCGACTGCTTATTCTTTATCGGCAGGCGGGCCCATTGTGCATCCTTCGCTCGACACTATTATTGTAACTCCGATTTGTCCCCACGCCTCTGCGCTTCGACCCTTGGTTGTTTCCGGTGAACAATCAGTCCGGATTCGAATTACCTGTGACGAAGTAAAGGAAAAGGCGCTTTTGACCGCTGATGGACAATCAGATGTTACGATTGATAATCGTTCTGTGATTGAAGTAACACGTTCTGTCAACCGTTTTCAGCTTGTAAAAAGTTCTAAACGAAGTTACTTTGGTACCTTACGCGAAAAGTTTAAATTACCAGTTTAAGGTCAAATTTTTCCCATTTTTTAAGCCAATCTGCTACAATGATATGTGAAAGGTAAGTGAATCATATAATATGGATGCTCGTTTTGCACAAGATCGCGGAATCCAGGTCTTTACAGGAACGGAACTTCTTTTAAAAGGAGCTCTGGAAGGTAAAGTAAGCCTGCTTACTGGATATCCAGGCTCTCCGATTGCTGATTTTTTCAATTCTGCCCGGAACATCAAAGAACTCCTCAAAGACAAAGGAATTCTCTTTCAAATAGCCAATAACGAAGCTTTGGGAGTTGCTCGTGTCAATGGCTCTCAGATGGAAGACATTAAAGCCGTTGTCGCCATGAAAAGCGTTGGTGCTCATGTAGCGAGTGATGGCCTCGCTTTAGGCAATCTTTCCAAAACTTCTCATAAGGGTGGTGCTTTAGTGGTTATTGGGGACGATCCCTGGTCCGAGAGCACACAAGTACCAAGTGATTCCCGTTTTTTGGCTAAGCATCTTCATATGCCCGTTATGGAACCGGCTACGTTTCAAGAACTTAAGGATTGGGTTTCTATTGGTCTTGATCTTTCAGCCAAATCCAACTTGTACGTTGCTTATTTAGTGACTACTAACTTAGCAGATGGCGGCGGTTCAGTTGCTGTCTATGGTAACCAATACCCTACCATTAATACGAAACGCCCTGTTGAGATTGATACGCGCTCGATTCCTGTAGAGGAAACCGTTGTGCTGTCTCCACGGACGGCCGTCCGCGAAGAAACTTTAACAGACCGCTATTCAGAACTCCTTCAATTCTGCCGGCTCTATGAAGTAAGCAAGGTTTTATACGCTAATACTTCTAAGCATATCGGATTTATTACTTCCGGGATCGCTTACAGTTATTTAGAGCACGCTTTTCATGAACTCGGTCTAGAAGGTAAATTTCCAATTTTAAAGCTCGGAATTACATTTCCGATCGATGAGGTGCTTGTAGGAGAATTTTGCGAATCGCTTGATCAAGTTTTCATCATTGAAGAAAAACGCGATTTCTTGGAATCTCAAGTTGCAACGCTACTGACCCGTCTTCATCAAACAGGGAAGATCAAACGATTCATTCCTGTTTGGGGAAAACAATTTCCTCATGACCTTTCCGGGATTCCAGCTACCCGAGGTTTAAATGCGTCTCTTCTAATTGAACGATTGGGACCTCTTTTTCTTAAAATGTCCCACAAGTTTCATATTGATGTAGAACGAATTGAACGGGAGCTTGCTTTAATTCAAGAAACGGCTTCAGTCAAAGTTAATATCCCACAGCGAACGCCTACGTTTTGTCCGGGTTGTCCTCATCGTGATTCTTCAAGTGTGCTGCTTGAAGTAAAGAAAACCTTTAGAGATTCGGCTTATATGCGGAAACATCATCGAAGAGAAGCGGTTGATCTTTTGTTTCATGGTGATACGGGATGCTATACCATGTTGATGTTCGAACCTAACACAGAGTTGATGCACAATTATTCCGGGATGGGCCTTGGTGGGGGAACCGGCGCTGGGATTGACCCGTTTATTACAAACAAACAAGCCGTTTTTATGGGCGATTCTACCTTTTTCCATAGCGGCATGATTGCAATTTCAGATGCGATTAAACATAACCAAGATATCACTTTTATCATTCTGGATAACGGAACCACAGCAATGACCGGTCATCAACCTACGGCTGCCCAGGACTTTGACATTGTTGGAAACCGGACCATTGCACAGAACATCGAAGAAGTTGTACGCGGAATGGCAAAAGGTACGGATATTCCAATTTACCGTACCAATCCGGCATACCGAGAGCAATACCGGGAATTAATTGAAGAGACGCTTTTGCAGGATGGGGTAAAAATAATTATTGCCGACAAAGAATGCGGTATTACTTATGACCGGAAAGTAACACGCGGAGAAAAACAGATTGTTCGCGAAAAAGGATTCTTGCCCGAGAAAAGATTTATTAATATTACTCCGGAAGTTTGCGAGTATTGTCTTGAATGTACCAAAGCAACCGGATGCCCCGGTTTGACCATTAAGGATACTCACTACGGGCCTAAGCTCGTAACGGATTTAAGCTGGTGTAAAGCAGATGGTGCTTGCACGAAAATTCATGCCTGTCCCTCCTTTGAAGAATTGATCGTCAAACGCGAGCAGCCAATCGATGAACCATTTGCTCATTTGGATGTTGAAGCACTTTCAGAACCTAAGCGCGAAGAATTTGGAGATACTTGGGGTGCTTATGTTGCCGGGGTTGGCGGAATGGGAATTGGAGTAGTGACAGCCATTTTGGTTCAGGCAGGTTTGAAGCAAGGTTATCAAGTGCGCTTTGCTGACAAGAAGGGCCTTGCGATCCGGAACGGCGGAGTATATTCCCATGTTTTGTTTTCGAAAAATGATAATCCCATTTCTCCGATCACGCTCTACGGGAAAGCCAATCTTTTAATTGGGCTTGATATTTTAGAAGCAGTTCGAAGTGTAGATCCAAAAATTAACTTGCGTGTGGCAAGTCCACGTTTTACTTCTGCTTTAATCAATACCCATAAAACTCCTACGGTGACCATGCTTTTGGGCAAAGAAGATTTTAAGCCAGTTGATTTAGAGAATGTGATTCGCAGAGTAAGTCGTCCGGATCGTTATTTAGGTGCCGATCTTTCTGAAATTGCAGAACAATATTTAGGAAACAAAGTATTTGCCAACATTATAATGCTGGGAATGGCCTATCAAAAAGGTTTTCTTCCGCTTGATCTTCAAAATATCAAATCAGCAATCGAAAAATCAGTTCCTTCTGATGCGGTCAAGGAAAACATGAATGCTTTTAATCTGGGCCGTCTTTTTGTGAATGATCCCAAGCGGTTTTCAACGGATATCGTTGATACCTATGAAAATTTGTTGGCTGAAAAAGAAGAGATTCTTAGGACTACCAGATGGCGTGGACCGTTACTCGCGCGTGCTTATCGAAATTTGGTAATACGGACAGCAGCAGCCATCCGCATGGATGATGAAACCAATATGCACCTCGCGCTCCGAATTTATGATCTCATTCAATACGAAGGCATCGGTTACGCTCGTTCCTATGCAGATTTAGTTAAGAAAGTCAGAGGGCTGGACCGGTCAGAATACCGTTTTCAAGTAACTCAGTCGGTTATTCGCTATCTTTATAAAGTGATGGCAATTAAAGATGAAGTATTCGTGGCGCATTTATTAACCAGCGTCGAAAAACGGAAGCGCGATTTCCAGCGTTATCGGATCGATCCCAAACGGGGAGATAAAGCCGTCTACCGCCATATCAACCGCCCAGAGTTTACGATTTTCGGATTTCATATCCGGTTTCATATGATTACAAAAGATTGGCAGCTTGACATCATGAAGCGGATGAAATTTTTAAGGAAGCTGCTTCCAGGCTGGCATGTGCGGGAAAAAGCTTTCCGTAACTGGTATATAGAACTCGCCAAACAGTTCCATTATGAAGATCGCACTACTTACGACGCCTATGTTCGTGCGTTTGAAGTGCCTGATGAAGTCAGTGGTTACCGGGAAGTGCGTTATCCAAAAATGGAAGCGGCCAAGCAGAAAGCCGAAGCATTTTTAAAAGGCGATGCCCCTCCCGGTAGTAAAAGCTCAGAACCAGTTTATCTTGCTCCTTAACGGTTACATCCTCTCCTTCTTCATCTGTTGCCAATGAATCAAAAAGTCCGTGTTCGTTTTGCTCCATCGCCTACCGGGTTTCTTCATATCGGAGGTGTGCGGACAGCGCTTTTTAATTATCTGTTTGCGAGAAAAGAAAAAGGTTTTTTTCTCCTTCGAATTGAAGACACGGATCGTGAGCGCTCTCGGATTGAATTTGAAAATGAAATTTTGAATGCTTTGAAATGGCTTGGACTCAATTGGGATGGAGCCATTTTTAGACAGAGCGAAAGACTTAAGATTTATCAAGCGGCAAGCGAAGCGTTGATCGAAAAAGGTTTTGCCTATCGTGCACAAGAAGAAAAGGGAAACGCGGTTAAGTTCAAAATCCAAAAGCGAATCATTAAATTTCAAGATCTTGTTCACGGATCCATTGAATTTGATGGAGCGTTGCTTGATGATCTAGTTATTCTTAAATCAGACGGATTTCCTACTTACCATTTTGCTTGCGTGGTTGATGATCATGAAATGGAAATTACCCATGTCATTCGTGGAGACGACCACATTTCCAATACGCCAAGACAGGTTGCAATATATGAAGCGTTTGGTTGGAAGCCACCTCAATTCGCACACTTGCCGCTTGTATTTGGTCAAGATCGCACGCCGCTTTCAAAACGTCATGGAGCCATTGCGCTTACTGCTTATCAAAAGGAAGGTTATCTTCCTGAAGGAATTTTAAATTATCTTGCGCTTCTTGGATGGTCACCAGGAGGAGATCAAGAGGTTTTAAGCCTGAAAAATCTAATTCAGCAATTCAGCCTCGAAAAAAGCAATAAAACAAACGCTTGTTTCGACCAGGAAAAACTAAAATGGATTAACGCCGAACATATACGCCAATTAAGCAAGCAAGATTATTTAAAGAGGGTTCGTGAGTTCTTTTGCGAAATGTCTTTTTTAAACCATCCGCGCTTTGATGAAATCGTCCTTCTTTACAAAAGCAGAATCCATACCTTTCAGGAATTTTCTGATCAGGCAGCTTTTTTCTTTAGCGATAAAATTACCTTTGATTCCACGGCTGTTCAGAAATATTTCAAAGGAGAGAATGCTAAACAATATTTAACTGAATTGCAAAAGACATTAGCGGAAGAAGGGGATTTTTCAGACCCTCAGGCTTTGGAGACGTTGCTTCGGAAAACAGCCGAGCGTTTTGATGTTAATGCCGGGGTTTTGATCCATCCAGTTCGGATTGCAATCAGCGGCCGTTCTGTAACGCCTGGGCTGTTTGAAGTTATGGTTCTTTTGGGAAAGGAAGTCGTGCTGAGACGACTGGAATATGCTATAATTAATTTTGAGAGCTTCGGCGGTTGAAGATGGAGGGAATGGTGAACGAATGCCTTTTTTGTAATATCATTGACAAAAAAATTCCCGCAAAACTCGAATACGAAAACGATTCTCTTGTTGCAATTCAAGATATTCATCCGCAGGCGCCGGTTCATCTTCTGGTAGTTCCCAAAAAACATATCGCCCGTGTGAGTGAGGCTGAAAAAAAAGACCGATTGCTGATGGGAGAGATGATCTTTCAAGCTAAGAAATTGGCCTGTGAAAGAAAATTAGAAGAAGGCTTTAGATTAATTTTGAACAACGGTCCAAAAGCGGGACAATCCGTTTTTCACATTCATTTGCATCTGCTGGGGGGAAGGCAGATGAACTGGCCCCCTGGATGATTTGAAAGGAAAAGTGATGAAAATCTTAAAACGAATTCGAAACACAATTTTCCTTGTCGTTTTGTTTTCAGTGTTGGGCTTCAATTTTTCTACCGCTTTCGCCGAAAAGAAAAATGCAACCGTTCCTTCTGGAATGCTTAAAAAGCTTGAAGCTGAAATTATGGAAGCTGAAGAATTGAAAGAACCTAAAGGGAGTGTTATTTTTACGGTGAAAGATTTATCATCGGGTGCAACGCTTCGGCTTTTTGCAGATCCTTATACGTCGTTGATTCAAATGGGCGGATCCCAAAAAGAGGTCGGTGATGTTTTGGGAGGAAGTAAAGTCACGATCATTTATCGAAAGTCCCCAGACCGGGACATTCCAGAAATTATTTTTGCAAAAGTAACCAGTTCCTATTATTCATGAAATTTTATTTTTAGCAATGGTTCCGCCGAAAATTAAAAGTCACAAAACGCAACCGTTTGAAATGGGACTAAAGTTTTCGTTTCACAGATTTCGAAAATTGCGTTTGTATGTCGCTTGGCTATTTACCATTGCTTTAGCCATTTACGCAAGAAGCACCGAGCGTGGATTTTGGATTGGTGCTCCTGTAATTTTGGTTGGTGAAGCTATTCGAATTTGGGCTCACGGATATCTCAAAAAAGCAAAAGAGCTTGCGACGCATGGCCCGTACGCCTTCGTAAGAAATCCCCTTTACATTGGGAATTTTTTAATCGGTTTTGGATTTTGTTTAATCATTTGGAATCCCATCATTGGAGTGGTATATCCAATTGGTTTTTTTCTGGTATATTGGGTGACCGTTAGAGGGGAAGAACAGAGGCTTGCTTTCAGTTTTGGTGATGCCTATGCAAATTATCTACAAAATGTTCCTCGCTTTCTTCCGCGGTTAGTTCCTTACAAAGATCGGACAAATGGGACTTTTACCTTTCACCGCGCCTGGGAGCATGGAGAATGTATCACCATTCTCGCTAGCCTTGCATCATTCCTGCTTCTTTATCTCCGTCAGGAGCTTTATCAGCGTCACAGGCCACTGAGCGCGGTCTCTCCTGGACTTTGGGTTTTGATTATTGGTGTGGAGATTTTACTCTGCGGAGCTACCGCTTTAAGGTGGCTGAAGGGTAGAAGGCAAGCCAGAGGTCCAGCGTCTTAGGCTATTCATGCGACTATGGCGGAATTGGCAGACGCGCAAGACTTAGGATCTTGTCCCGAAAGGGGTGGGGGTTCAACTCCCTCTAGTCGCAAACTGATTGTTAGGGCTGCCTTTGGGTGTGCTTGCTTTGGTTAAAAAATGAGGGGAAGTTATTTAAGGTCCGCAGGAACGACGTTTTTAGGCCACTTCACGCGGGGAAGGATTTTTGCATCTTCTGGATTATTTGACAATTGTATCAAAACACCTTCTTGATTAAAAATCAGACCCAGTTCTTCGACCTCTTGTTTCGTTTTCTGGTCAAAAAGAATGATCGGCCTTGAGCCAAGGATGCTTTGGGCCTCCTGCAAGGAAAGCTTCAATTTTTTCGTTAGAATCCCAAGTTCTGCGTGCTTCGACTCACGTTTGTGGGTTTTTGATAAAATAAGCCTCCAAGAACAATCCTCTTCCTTTTTTGGAATTGGTTTCTGAGTTACTTCTTGCACTTTGCCTTCAAAATGGTTTTGTTCTGTCTTAAGGAATTCGATCACCCTATTATCAGGAGATGGCTTTTGAAAAAGATCGAGGTAAAGTTGAGTTCGGCTCACTACAGGCCACCCCTTGATTATTTGCTTATGATGGAAGGCGCCCTCGTCGTAGGGGCGGAGGATATGAATGTTTCCTTCAGTCGCAGCCGCAGGTTTTAACCCTAAAGAATTCCAAGAGGAGTCTTGATTTGGTCGATTAGTATATAGGTAAATGGGCTCTTCAAGATCAGGTGAAGCAGTGAGAAGGGAGATAGCCGTATCAAGCGTTAACATAAATTCAAAACCTTCCTGTTTTGCCGCATGCTCAAACTGGAGCACCCATTCTTTAACTGATCCATGGGGACACAGAAAAGTGGAGGTTTGCGAGGAAGGGATATGATATTCCTGGGCCCACGCTTTCAGGAGTTTAAAAGGTTCTCTAAATTGAATACGAGCATTTTCTTCTTGGGCAAATCCATTTGCGGATAGTTTTCTCACAACCTTGTAAACATATCCCACACTCACGTTTGACAATTTAGCTAATTCTACAGCAGCCCAAGATTTTGGTCCAAATTCAATAAGAGTTCGGAGGACACGAGTTGCTTTTGGGCTGAAAAGGTCTTGCAATGAAAGCGTGGGCCGTTTCACTCTTTCGAGTGCTGTTTTTTCGATGCAAAGGCCTTTGACCTTTAAATAACAATTTCCTGCCAGGTCCAAATAGCCAACATCCATTTGCCTTGCCAGAGAGGCCCCTTCTTTTGAGATTTGGTCTGTGACAATAACAGGGTACTCATCTCTTGTTTTTGGCATTTGCTTAAAGGTGGCGATTGCACGAAGGATCCTTGAAGGATATCCAAGCGGATTTACTTTGACCGCAAAGTATAATAAATGGTCCTTATTTTGTAGAGCTAGCAGCAGATCAATCGGTCCTCCTTTCTTAGAAGGCGGGGGAACCGGCAAAGCAGTAATCTTGAAGTCTGGCAAAACATTGGCTATTAACTCCGGTACCCTAGCAATTAATCCATTCTTAGCTAGGTTTCCATTTGTATCCTTTTCAGATTTTTGGCTTTCAGGCGTTATCGGCACATCTTCTTGAGCCATGCTACGTTCCCCCATAAGCAGATAGGATTTCACTGATAAATATTGAATTCACTGTCAGTGAAACATCTTATCTTTATACTATCATCGGCAGGAAAGGTGTCAACTTACGAACTATAATTTCTCATTTTTAGACCCCCATTTTTAGTAGGTCTGGTGGGTAGCTTGTGTATCAAATTGTTACGTATAACACTTCTAGAGATTATGAAACCGAACCTTTCCTATACTTTAGAGGTCCCACAGCCCGGGGTACGTGAGTTACCGATGTCCCATCCGGCTTTTTTAAGGTCTTAAACTTGACGAACACCCTATGGTGGGCTATACTTTATTCAGTTATAAAAGATTTATAAAGCTAAATAAATAAAGAGACAAATGACAAAGACCTGGCCGATAGCAATTTTAAACCTTAAAATTTAAGTTTATAAAAAAGCTAAGAGTTTATCTTAGCTTTTATTTTAGGCTGTATAAAAGATCTTTATAAACCTTATTTAAGTGGCTAACTAAATGGAGGTAGTAAAAATATAATGATTTTGGTCCAGGAGACGAAACACTTTATATGGCTTAGAATTATAGCCGTTATTGTTATATTCACTTTTGTTACCACCCAATTTGATCTTCGTTTAGCTTTCGCCTATTCCGCCGCCGCCCAAGTTCCCGGTCCTCAAGACAACGTGAAACATAACCTTAAGGATCGCTTAGACAAGAAAGATCTTTTCGGAAATGTGAGATATTCAGAAGATTTTTCGGTCACAAAGCCTAAGAAGGAAGAGCGAGCCATAGGGGTGCAAAAGTTTGAGCAATTTGAAACCCCGCCAACTGCGGAAAAAACCTTAACCGATTTTGTGCAGGCCGAGCAACCTCTTACCAAAAAGGGTCAAGAAATTTCGTGCGAGGGAAAGGGCGGTGCCGAAACTTGTAAGGCGCCCAATCCGAAATCTCCCGACTGCTCTGCCCCCGGCGCTCAGTGCGCATATTACAAAGTGGATCTTACACATAATAAGAGAATTCTTGAGATTGGGGATTTCACCAATAAAGTTCATCAAGATAAATTGGAAGTAAGACAATTTAATTATGAGGATCAAGCCAATACACTTCGTATTACCACACGAGGTGTTTCGGAAGATGATCTTGATACATTTCAAAATTATTCTCTTGAGCCCGCGACTTATAATCCTGATAAATTGCTGAATTCCGGAATTGTGGTTACCAGCAAGGATGGCAACGATTCCTTTCTCGATTTACGTACTTATGATTGGGAGAAGAACGAGGTTGCGATGTATGATCCTGTTAAAGGGGTTACGCAGGTCTGGAGCCTGGCCAACAATCAGCCGGGAAATTTGTTAGCGTTTCAGGGACCCTATGACCACGATGGAGATTCGAAGACCCCTGATATCCAGATGAATGTGGAGTATCAGTATCAGGGCGACCGCATTACGTATTACGATTATAACGCTAATTCTTTTACGATTCAGGACAGTAAGGGAAACTTCATTGCTTCAGGTATTTTAAAGTATGATGTGTCCGGTAATTTACAATTGAAAGTTCGTCAGGAAGTGGTTGGTGATACGTACCGTTTTTATGACCCTGAAAATCAAAATTTCGTGGAAGTTGCAGAACGACTTCCGGAAGGTGGCATTGGGAGAGTTTTAGAATATCAAGGGCCAGATCCTAAGGATTCAGATAATACGATTCATATTGGGTACCTCTACGATGATCAAAATGGCGTTTTGACTTACATAGATTACATCAGTGGCATCTTTTATCGGGCTACACTTACCGCCAATGATAAAACAGGAACTCTCGATCAAGCAGGGAAGTTAATTGAGCGAGGCACATTTGCTGTTGTCAATAATGAAAAGGAATTTAAAGTTACCTTGAAGCGGGCCGGGGATGTTTATCAAATCCTTGATCCCAACCATCCTGATTATATTACTGAATATGAAGTCCTTCCAAACGGAGATTTTGGCCAGTTAATTCGCTATCGAGGGCCCCCTAAAAAAGATTCCAACACTACCGCACTTGAGGATTACTCCTTAACTTATGATGATGCTTCCCACCAGTTTACCCGCACAGACCACATTCAAAATACGATACAGACGATCAATTATGGCCCTGATAATTTACCCTTAACCAGCGATGATTCAGTTGTACCTGCCAAACAAGAAGAAGTTACGAAACCTTCCGAAGAAAAACCTTTTACTTACGATGCCGTAGAAGCCAAAAGTTTTGATTCCGCCTATGATGCGATTTCCCAAGACGGGGTAGCGATTGCCATTATTGTGGATAAGCTAACGGAAGCCGATCTTGCGAGGCTTCTTTCTCTCCAAAAAGAAGTGGGGATCGCTGTCCTCTATGGTCAAATTGTGTTGTTTACGTCAGGCAATCAAAGCGAACTTCGCATTCTAAAGTCGGTCGACGAATTACTCCAACAGACAAGTTTTATTGCTTATACTCACCCAGAGCGAGCCACAACTCATAATCCAGAAGATATTGCGAAAGCAGGGAAGGAAATGGAGTATGTCGTTACCAAAACGCAGGTATTTGGCTACCAAAACGCAGAGGTCGCTGTTGAAGGTGAATCTTATTCTTTTGTGTTGGGTAAACTTCAAGAAACTGTGGCGAAATGGAGCGGGAGTCAAGACGAAGAGGTAAAAGCAAGAGCAGCCCTTAATCGGTTTATTTTAGAGATGGATCGATATACCACCTTACCAGCAGAGAGCAAGGAATTATATCGTGCCGAGTACACCGCCCTAGAAATACAAGCTTTTACATTAGCGGAAACAGCTCTTTCGACAAAACTAAGTGTGCCAGCTTCAAGTTTCAATCGGACGAGCGTTTTAAATACGGCGTCGAATCTTTACGCGGTTGTGTTGACTTATGGGAATGTTTTCTATGAATATCAATCAGATATTGGGACAGGGATGGCAACGCTCAAGACGACAACTACCCAAGATAGCGCCAACAATCAAACGGTGGTTGCTACTTTTGACGCACAGGGAAATATAATCCGGCAGGATACCTATGCTGGTATTCAAAGCTCAGTTTCTAGCTTGAGTCCTATCCGAACTGTTGTTTTTGGTATTGGAACTAAACTTATTCAAGATCAGATCACTAACCTAACAACTCTTGTTACTTTGGATGCTCAAGGACATGATGTCAGGCGGGATACTTACACAGGTATTCATGATTCAGTGCTTGGCCTCAGCCCTACTCAGACAACCTTTTCTGGCAGAGGTACCCAACTGACTCAAGATCCAGCCACGAACCAAACCTTAATTATAACATTAGACGCGCAGGGAAATGTGGTCAGGCAAGATACCTACGCCGGCCTTCATAGTTCGGTATCTGGTCTTAGCCCTATCCAAATGGTTTTCTTTGGTTTGGGCAAAACAACCCGGCTTACCCAAGATTCGGCTACAAACCAAACAATAGTTGCTACCCTAGATGCTCAAGGGAAAGTAGTAATGCAAGACACTTATTCAGGGCTCCACTATTCGGTATCGGGTCTTAACTCCACCCGTACGGTTTTCTTTGGCCCCTCGATGCAACTCATTAAAGATTATGTTAATAACCAAACCATCTTAGCTACCTTGGATGCCAATGGGCAATTGGTGAGGCAGGATATATATACCGGCCTTCATGATTCTATTGCGGGTTTAACGCCAATTAAATCTTTTATTGGAAGCAGCGTCTCCGGGTCAACGATTACAAGTGGCCAACTCCTCACTTATATAGATTTCGACGGTGTAAAGACAAACTTCTCCAACGGATTGATCAGTAGCATTGTGGGTCCAGCTCCAGACAATACCCTGATTAGGCAATATGACATTGTCACAGATGGAACGGGAAATCAAACCGTCAATATTACTGGCGGGGATACTGTCTTGAGTAGAACGATCATACTTAATCCCAATCCTTCGCCGGGCGATCCGTGGAAGCAGATCGTATATGCGTGGGGGGGTATTATTGATTTCAAGAAGGACGCATCGAACCAAATAGTTGCTTCAATCAGCGACGGTAAAGGCATTATTCAGCAAGTAACGACAGACGCAGGCGGCAACACCCTTGTGATTTTAAATGACGGCAGAAGGATTCATTACAAAACGCTGACCTTGACTGGTTCAAACCACTTTGACGATGGTAGTCAGAGTAAAGAAGTTATTGATTACGTTGTGCAATTTCGCGGAAGGCAAGATGTTTATCAATATGAATTGACTCATGGCGATCTAGTGATTGTTTCACAGCAGGATACCATTAATCCCACTCACCGTGTGATTGGAACAGTTTATTACAAGATTGATTCTATTACCGGTCGAACGGTTAAAGATTCTCAAGGCAGAGAATTGATGGATTACAGCACCCGTTATGATGGTGTTGTCACAGAGTATTTTTATAATGAAGATCGCCCTGGCGATACGAATCCGTGGCCAGATATAGACACTTTGGATCGAGTGGTTGAGGAAAGAATTCTCTCTGGCGGTGCCAAGATTAAAACCCGTGAGGTTTTTTATAAAGATGATGGCCAAAATACCAATTACATATATGAATACGACATCGCTGGTTCCGCAGTCTCAAAACGTCAGAATTATACCTATAACGCGGATAGCCAGATTGACCTCGTTAATGAGTACGATGTAAGGGGGTTGGCGGATCCATCCACAGGCGGCGCTCTCACCAATACGATTCATTATAAATACTCCGAATTTAGAGAGCCTCAACTTGACTACTCAGTTGACTCAGCATCTAACACGACAACGTATGCTTATGATCCAGCGGGTTTTTTGATTTCAACGACCACTGTAAATTCAAGCGGCATCAAACAATCTACAGCTGAATTTGAAGAAGGTCTTTATCGGGAAGATCGCGTTAAGCGGACGATTCAATATAAAGATGATCCCGCAAGCACCGACCCCACGGTGGTTATTCCGGATGAAGCCACTATTTACTCGTACAACACAACAAATGGTTTTCTGAGTCAAACGACTCAGTGTAAAGTGGTGGGTAGCATTGATGATCCCAACAACATTCAGGATGATCTTCCTCTTCAAGTTACATTCTTTACGGGCGATGGGAAGCAATCTCCCGTTCTTAGTCTTAACATCGATAGAAGCACTCAGAAAATAACTGGTGTTTCAGCTTATGGCGTCGATGTTTACGGCACTATTTTATGGGTCGATGCCTACAAGATGCTGGATCTCACTCATGCCTTCAGTGTCACCGGAGATACACTTTTGGCCATTCAAGCCTTGGATAAGAACCACACCCCGGCTCCGG
>Ga0209515_10001893_pt1 | contig 33556 bp, 36 predicted proteins | sample Subgroupgradi54m_FD_187454 | JGI IMG/M metagenome (GOLD analysis project Ga0209515, IMG submission 187454) | Subsurface groundwater microbial communities from S. Glens Falls, New York, USA - GMW60B uncontaminated upgradient, 5.4 m (SPAdes)... ... | reverse complement strand
GTCGTCGACGACGTCCGCCGTGAGCTCAGCGAGCGCGACGGCGAGCTGGTCAAGGTGCTCGAGCGCATCGTCGACGCCTACGAGGTGCTCACCGATCGCCTCGAGACCGACCGCAAGGAGCGGCTCGCGCTCGTCGAGGTGATCGTCAGCATCGCCGACCATCTCGCTGCCATCGACTCGCGCTTCGAGGTGAAGCCTCCTCGTCGTTCGACGGTGATCGGCGGAACCATCACGCCACCCACCGAGCTTTCGGCGGACCTCTTGCCCGATGACTTGCAGCCGAGGGCGGCCACGCTCAGCGAAGGCAGCGGATAGCAGCGCTCGCGCTCACTCGCCGATCTGTGCCCGTGGGCTCCTGACCGATGCCCTACCCACAGAGACCAAGTCGGGCCCAGGCCCGTCGCCCTCGTTGCTCGCCGCGCTCGCCTCGTCGTAGGTCACAATCCAGTAGCCCACGACGGCGTAGATGATCCAGACGTCCCACAGCAACGCGTTGTTGAACGTCAACACGCTGAGACACGCCGCCAGGTACAAGCGTCTGTACCGGCCCCGAGCTCTCGAGTGCCGCGGCCTGAGCAACGCCCTCGCCCCGCCAACGAAGGCAAAAAAGACCAGCAGCCCGCCGGACACCCCTATGAGGATCCAGCTGTTGTCGCTGACGGAGACCTTGGAGCTTTCATCGAACAACGCTTCGGGGCGAGGCCCGATGACGGCGCTGAGCGGCCCACTCAGGATCGCTCGCGATCCAAGGGACGACTTTGCCACCGCGGTGCCAGTTTGGTCACCGGAGAATCGCCCGATAATGCTCTGGGAGGTTCGCAGGATCGGGCCGGACAATGCGACGAGCAGGATCACGAGCGTAGTCAGGCGGACGATCCCCCGATAGCCCGCTCGTGATGTCCGCATGAGGAACACGGAAATGGCAAGTATCCCGATTGCGATAGCGATTCGCGAGCCGCTGGTGATGATCCCGAATACGAGTATCCCCACACCCAGCAGAGAGAGAACATACCGGTTGCGCCGCGGCGTCAAACAAATGACGAGGATCCCGAGCAGGAGGAAATTGCCGAACACGTTGGGTGAGGCCAGGAGCCCCGACGCTCTTGTCTTGAATTGCAGCGGAATATAGTTGGTGGTGTCGGCCAGGATCGCAGGGTCCGTGGGGAGAACGCGATACGAGATGAGGTTGAGGTAGTAGGCGATGCCAATGAATCCGCCGACTAGCGTGTTGGCGATAATGATCCGGCTTCCAGCCCTACGGATCGATGGCTCAGCCAGGAGCCGCCCCGCAGCAGCCAACAGCATCGGAACGAGGAACAACCACCGCAGGCTGTTCAGCGCGTTGACGAAAGCGATCTGATACGCGACGCGGCGAGCCACCGAGACCACCACGGCGATACCGGCGCTCGCGAGCACGATCTGACCACCAACACCTTCCCAGCTCCGTGTGGCCATGAAGACGAGCACGATGATCCCTGCGGGCAGCGCGGACGCCCAGAGCGAATAGCCGAACACCGTGACCGGATACTTGCTGTGCACGAAAAGCGTGTAGGGCTGCACGAGGAGCAGAAGCAGCAGCAGCCAGCGCGCGAGGCCAGTGTTGCGACCGGCATTCGCCGGGGCGATCGGCATCCGCTCTCGGCCCTCGTCGCTCATCTCGTCAGCATGCGCCGCATGACGTCACGCGTGATGGAGCGTAGTGCAAGACCCGACGCCGGATGCCTGAGCGCGCACGTTGATCGACCCGTAATGCGCCGGGTGCCCGTACAGTTGACACGTTCGAACCCAACCCGGCGATAGGCACCGCATGGATCTCTCGGGCGCCACGATCCTTCTCACCGGCGGTACCGGCTCCTTCGGGACCGCGTTCGTCGAGCGCGTGGTACACGACTGGCCCGAGGCCGTCGTCCGCGTCTACTCCCGCGACGAGCTGAAGCAGTCGGAGTTGCGCATGCGCTTCGGCGACGACCAGCTGCGTTACCTCGTGGGCGACGTGCGCGATCGAGCGCGTCTCACTCGAGCGGCGAGCGGCGCCGACATCGTCATCCACGCCGCGGCGATGAAGCAGGTTCCTGCCTGCGAGTACAACCCCTTCGAGGCCGTGCGCACGAACGTTCTCGGGTCTCAGCATGTCGTCGACGCATCGATCGATGCAGGCGTGGAGAGGGTCATCGCTCTCTCTACCGACAAGGCTGTGAACCCCGTCAACCTCTACGGTGCCACGAAGCTCTGTGAAGAGAAGATCGTCGTGCAGGGCAACGCCTACGCGGCCCAATCCCGAACCCGTCTCGCCTGCGTCCGCTACGGCAACGTCGTGGGCTCGCGAGGCTCTGTGGTCCCGCTCTTCCGGAGGCAGATCGCCGAAGGCCGGCTCACGATCACCGACGAGCGCATGACCCGCTTCTGGATCACCCTGCCGCAAGCTGTCGATCTCGTTCTCCACGCACTCGAGCACCTCACCGGCGGCGAGATCTTCATCCCGAAGACACCCTCGATGCGTGTCGTCGACCTCGCCGACGCCATGGCCCCCGATCTGCCCCACGAGATCATTGGCATCCGCCCCGGTGAGAAGCTTCACGAGGTGTTGCTCACGCCCGATGAGGCGCGCCACTCCATCGACATCGGCGATGCCTATGTGGTACTCCCCGAGCACCCCTGGTGGAGCAACGATTCCCGATGGGTCGACGGCAAACCGCTCGAGGAAGATTTTGGCTACGCGAGCAACACGAATGACCGATGGCTGACGACGGCCGACCTGGCGAACCTCTTGGCGTGATCCCCTACGGTCACCAGGCGATCGACGACGACGACATCGCGCGTGTCGTCGAGGTGCTGAAGGGCGACTGGCTCACCCAGGGCCCGCACGTGGGGGAGCTCGAGGAGACACTGCTCGAGGTCACCGGCGCCGGTTACGCCGTGGCCTTCTCGAGTGGAACGGCAGCACTTCATGCCGCTGCTGCCGCCGCTGGTTTCGGACCGGGCGATGCAGTCGCGACGTCGCCACTTTCGTTCGCCGCGAGCGCCACCTGCGCCCTCTATGTCGGAGCCCATCCCTTGTTCGTCGACATCGACCCGACGACGCTCAACCTCGATCCTCGAGCGATCCCGAGCGAATGTGACGGACTGATCGCGGTCCACTATGCCGGCCTCCCGTTCGACCTGACGCAACTTGGTCGGAGGCCGCGGGTGGTCATCGAGGACGCCGCGCACGCGATCGGTGCAAGCACACCAGATGGCCCGGTGGGCAACTGCGCCCGCTCTGACATGTGTACCTTCTCCTTCCATCCCGTGAAGACGGTGACAACCGGCGAGGGGGGCGCCGTCACGACCAACTCTGCCGAGCTTGCCCGTCGCCTTCGATGCTTTGGGAACCACGGGATCGTCCGGAAGCCGGAGCACGGCGGGTGGTACTACGAGATCGAGTCGCTGGGCTTCAACTACCGGCTCACCGACATCCAGGCGGCTCTCGGAACGAGCCAGCTTGCCAAGCTCGACAGGTTCGTGGCCCGCCGCCAGGCGCTCGCCGCGCGGTACCGGAGCCTACTCGCGGGACTGCCGCTCGACCTTCCCCCCGCGGCCATGCCCGGATGGACGCACGCGTATCATCTCTTCCCGATTCGCGTCGATGACCGCAGACAGGTGTATGAAGCGCTGAGAGGCAAGGGAGTGGGAGTGCAGGTTCACTACCTTCCCATCTACCGGCATCCGCTCTACGCGCGACTCGGGATCGATGCCGGCGGCTTCCCCCAGACAGAGCTCGCATACGAGAGACTCCTGTCCATACCCCTCTACCCGGGTCTCACCGACGCTGACCAAGATCTCGTGATCGACGCGTTGACGGCAGTGCTATGAGCGGGTTCGAGCGTTCGATCGCCTGGTGGCAGCGCGCGGAGCGGGTGATCCCGGCGGGAACGCAGACGCTCTCGAAGAGCCCGACGCAGTTCGTCCAGGGCGTATCGCCCATCTACCTGCAGCGAGGCCGCGGCGCGCACGTATGGGATGTCGACGGCAACGAGTACATCGACTTTCCGATGGCGCTGGGCCCGGTGCTGCTGGGCTACGCCGAGCCCGTCGTCGACGAGGCCATCCGGCGCCAGCTCGCCGACGGCATCACCTTCACCCTCATGCACCCCCTCGAGGTCGAGGTCGCCGAGCGGATCGTCGCTCTGTGCCCGGGAGTCGAGGCGGTCCGCTTCGCGAAGAGCGGGTCCGATGCATTGAGCGCTGCCATTCGAGCCGCGCGAGCGCTGACTGGGAGGGACCGCGTCTTGGTCGCGGGCTATCACGGTTGGCACGACTGGTACATCGGATCGACGACCCGTAACGCCGGCGTTCCCCGGGCGGTCCAGGATCTGGTTGGCACGTTCTCGTTCAACGACCTCGACGACCTCGAACGAGCGCTCGCCGCGCGTTCAGGACAGGTCGCCGCGGTCGTCATCGAGCCGTCGGGGGCCGACACCCCGGTGAGTGGGTTTCTCCCCGGAGTCATCGAGCGGGCAAGAGCTGCGGGCGCCATCTCGATCTTCGACGAGGTGATCACCGGGTTCCGGCTCGCTCCCGGTGGCGCGCGAGAGCACTACCGGGCGATCCCCGACGTCTCTTGCTACGGCAAGGCCCTTGGCAACGGCATGCCGATCTCAGCCGTGGGCGGCACCTGGGAGGTCATGCGGGTCTTCGAGGAGATCTTCGTGTCCGGTACGCACGGCGGCGAGGCGCTTTCGCTCGCCGCCGCCGCAGCAGTCCTCGACACCATTTCCGACGGCGCCGTGCTCGCCGAGATCGCGCGCCGCGGATACCGGATGATGAGCGGGATCGCCGAACGGATCGAAAAACATGGTGTCGACGAGCGCGTTCGAGTTGGCGGTGAGCCCGCGAGATCGGTCGTGACCTTTCACGGTGACGACGACCTGGTCGCAAGGAGCTGGGCCCAACAGTGCCTGGTCGAGCAGGGGATACTGTTCAACGGGTCGATGTTCATCTGCGCGCGCCACACCGACGCCGACGTGGATCGAGCTCTCGGCGCCTTCGACACGGCCTTCGCCGCGATGGCCGAGCACCGCGACCTCTCTCCTCTCCTGAAGGGGCCGCCCGTACAGCCGGTCTTCCGTGCGCCATGAACGAGGTTGTGATCGGCCGCCGGCGCGTGGGCGATGGCCATCCCTGCTACGTCGTCGCCGAGGCCGGCTCGAACCACAACCGCGATCTCGACACCGCCCGAAGACTCATCGATGCCGCCGCCGAAGCCGGCGCCGACGCGGTCAAGTTCCAGACCTACTCCGGCAAGGCCGTTTACTCCACGAAGACACCGCAGTTCGACTACCTCGCGCCCCTCACCGATAAGAAGCCGCACGCGCTGCTGGAAGACATCTCGCTGCCCCGCGAATGGCAGCCCGTCCTTGCCGAGCACTGTCGTGAGCAGGGCGTCGAGTTCCTCTCGTCGCCGTTCGATCGCCAAGCGGTCGACGAGCTCGACGCGCTCGAGATCGGTGCCTACAAGATCGCCTCCTTCGAGCTTGTCGATCTCCCCTTCCTTGAATATGTAGGGGAGAAGCGTCGACCAGTCGTGCTGTCGACGGGCATGGCGACGCTGGGCGAGATCGAGGAGGCGATGGAGGCGGCCCGAACCGGGGGCGCCACCGAGTTCTGCCTCCTCCAGTGCGCCTCGCTGTATCCCGCGCCACCAAAGGTGATGAACCTCCGGGCCATCCTCACGATGAAGGCCGCGTTCGGCGTTCCGGTGGGCCTGTCCGATCACACGCTGGGCCTCCATGTGCCATGCGCGGCGGTTGCGCTCGGTGCCAACCTCCTCGAGAAGCACTTCACCCTCGACCGGCGACATCCGGGGCCCGACCACGGGTTTGCGATCGAACCGAGCGAGCTTCGGGACCTGGTCGTGCATGTCCGTGAGGTCGAGGCCGCCCTCGGTGACGGGCTGAAGCGCGGTCCCTCTGACGAGGAGGCCGCGGAGATGTATTCGAAGGCTCGCCGCTCGATCGTCGCCGCTCGCGCGATTCCTGCCGGAACGCCGATCGAGCGAGAGATGCTGACGGTAAAGCGACCGGGATTCGGCATCAAACCCAAGTTCATCGACACGCTGGTCGGCCGGAAGGCCTCCGTCGACATCGACGAGGACGAGGTCATCACTTGGGAGATGCTCTGACCGCCACGCTGGTCTACGACGTCGGCCCCGACGCCGGCCTCGGCCACCGTCGCCGGATGGAGGCTCTCGCCTTGGCGTTACAGAGTCGTGGCGTGCACTGCGATCTCCGGCCGGTGGAGACACCGATTCGCGCCGAGATCATCGTGGTCGACTCCTATCGCATCCGAGCCGACGATCGGAGCCGGGTGAGCGGTCGCGTGGTGGCGGCTGTCGACGACCTGGCGCGGGATCTCGCCGTCGACCTCGTGGTCGATCCCAGCCCCGGCGCAACTGCCGACCGGCACCCTTCAGCCAACCGGGTACTCGCCGGTGCTGCGTACGCGCTGCTCGGTCCCGAGCTCGCGTGTTCTCAGCCTCGAGCGGTGGGCAGCACGGTGGAGACCGTTCTCGTAGCTGTCGGTGGCGCAGACCGGGCCGGCCGCGGGAACGAGATCGCTCACCGTCTGCGTGCCCTGCTTCCGCCGGCTGTACGAGTTCGCCTGGCGGTCGGCCCTTGGTCCGCGAGTCGAACAATGCCGGGGGTCGAAGAGGTGCGGGTCTCCGACGGGCTCGGTACCGAGCTGGCCTCTGCTGATCTCGTGGTCACGGCGGGCGGTGTCACGATGGTCGAGGCGCTTGCGCTCGGTCGGCCGACGGTCGCGTTCGTCATCGCGGAGAACCAACGCGGACAGGCCGAGGGGTACGCCCGCGACCGGGCCCTCGTGCTCACCGAGCCCGGACGGGCGGCTGAGACGGCCACCTCGCTGGCGGAAGATCCACGGCGGCGTAAGGAGTTGGCGCGGGTTGCACAGCAGCTTGTCGACGGTCTCGGGGCCGATCGCGTCGCGGCGGAACTCGTTGCCATCGTCTGAGCTTCGGGTGCTGGTGCTGGGAGCCGGTTCCGCCGGCTCCCGACACGCCGTCAACTTGATGGCGGCGGGTGCACGCGTCGCCATCGCCGATCCCGATCCCGAACGGGCGGCCGCCCTGCGCGACGCCGAGCGAGTCGACTTCGACCTCGACCGCCTCGAGACCTTCGACGGCATCGTCGTGGCAAGCCCAACCGTCTTCCACCGGGAGCAGGCGTCCGCGGCGCTCACGACTTCGGCCCGGGTGCTTGTCGAGAAGCCGCTCGCGGCGGATACGAGAGGACTCGACGAGTTGGTCGAGATGGGCCGCGATCGCCTGATGGTGGGGTACAACCTCAGACTCCACGAGCCAATCGAGCGTCTCGTCGCGCTCGTGCACCAGGGGAGGGCAGGGCGGGTGCACGCGGTGCGTCTCTGGTTCGGAAGCTACCTCCCTGACTGGCGAGGGCACGTCGACTATCGCACGACCTACTCGGCGCGCGCCGATCTCGGGGGAGGCATCTTGCTCGACGCTATCCACGAGCTGGATCTCCTCCTCTGGCTCCTCGACGGTCGCTTCGACGTGGTCGGCGCCCTGGTCACCCGTCTCGGCAATCTCGAGATCGACGTCGAGGACACGGTGAGGGCGCTCTTGCGTCACACGGACGGCGCGGCCGTGGAGATCTCACTCGACTACTTGAGCCGTCGCTACCGGCGCGGAATCGAGGTGATCGGCGAGCGGGCGACGATCCGCTTCGATTGGGCTCGACAGGTGTTGGAGGTGGAAGACGCCGACGGAGTGGAGCAGGAGCGCATCACGACACCGCTCGACCGCTCATACGAGCGGCAAGCCGAGCGGTTCTTGTCGTTTCTCAGAGGTGAGATGCCGCCTCCGGTCGATGGGTCGACCGCGGCAGCCTCGGTACGGCTCGCCGAGCAGATACGGACGAAGTCACGATGACCTCCACCTACGTCGTTCAGGCTCGCATGAGATCCACTCGCTTTCCCGGAAAGGTGCTCGCAGACCTCGCGGGCCAGCCGCTGCTCAGCTTCATGCTGCAACGGCTGGCCGCGCTCGAGAACGGGCGTCTCGTAGTCGCCACCAGCGAAGCACCCGAGGACGACGTCATCGCCGACTTGGTCACCTCTCTGAACGCTCCGATCGTGAGGGGCTCGGAGACCGACGTGCTCGATCGCTACCTCCAGGCGCTCGAGGCCTTTCCCGCGGACGTCGTGGTACGGCTCACTGCTGACTGCCCGCTCGTCGACCCGGTCGTCGTCAGCCGCGCCGTCGAGCTTCAGCAACGCACCGGAGCGGATTACGTCTCGAACACGCTCGTGCGAACCTACCCCGACGGTCTCGACGTCGAGGTCATGACTGCCGACGCGCTCCAAGAGGCCGCTGCTCACGCGACGGATCCCGTCGAGCGTGAGCATGTCACGCCCTTCATCTACCGCCGGCCAGAGCGGTTTCGCCTTGTCGCTCTTCGCGACGAGCAACTGCTCGGGGACGAGCGATGGACGGTGGACACCGCGGCCGACCTCCGCGTCGTCCGTCGGATCGTTCACCACTTCGCCCCCGCGACCAGCTTCGGCTGGCTCGAGGCCTACCGTGTGATCGGTCGCCAGAACACTCCCGGCCCCGGAGTGTTGCACCTCCGTCCCGCGACTCTCGACGATGCAACCGCGATTCGCTCTTGGCGCAACGATCCGGTCACCGTGAAGTTCAGCAAGAGCGGTGCCCCTGTCCCGGCCGACGAGCATGATCGCTGGATCAGGGATGTCATCGGCAGGCCTGGGACTCGGATCTGGATCGCCGAGGTCGATTCGCAGCCGGTCGGTCAGGTGCGGATCGATGTGTACGCTGCGGTGGGCACCGTCAGCATCCATATTGCGTCCGAGGAACGGGGTAAGGGCTACGGCCCCAGAGCACTACTCCGGCTGCAGCAGGTTCTCCACGCCGACTACCAAGTCTGCCGCCTCCGAGCGGATGTGCACCGAGACAACTCGGCCGCGCTCGGCGCCTTTCGACGTGCAAGCTTCGCAACCGCGGGCCGACATGGGGACTTCGCACGGCTTATCTGGGAACGATGATCGCGTCTGCGTCTTCGCCACCGTGCGAGCTACGGGAGAGGGAGTCACGTGTTCGGGACGACCCCCATTAGCCTCTGGTCGATGTCAGCGCTGGGCCGGGACGAGCCTCGTCACGTCGCGTTCGTCCACCGTCTCGGTTCAGCAGCGGTCGATGCGGACGTGATCATCGCGCTTACCCCCCAGGCGATCCGTGACTGCGCAACGGCCGGTCTCCCGACCAGCGTCCTCGATGATCACGTCGACCGCGGCGCCCTTCTTCAGGACCAAGACGACTACCTGCGTTGGCAGCTTGACTGGCTCAACCGGCTCGATCGGTTGGGCGCGGGTGGTAACGGCTCGGTCCGGGCCGCGGCACACCTGATCAAGACTCCGATCGACTCGGCCGTCATGGCGACGCGCCTCCTCAGAGCCGCAATCCTTGCGACAGGCGCACGACGAGTGACCTACGTCGGCCCGCACGGACCCGATGAACGCGATCTTCCCCATCAAGGCCATCTGCAGTTCTGGCCCATGCTCGGCGACGTCCCGCTTGCAGCTCGGCTGCTGCCGATCTTGGCCGAGGATCTCCGCGTCGAGTACGAGGAGCTCGTCGTCGACGAGCCCACCAGCGCGCCGCCGTCTCCCAACAGGCTTGTGGCCGGCTTCCGAGGCACCCTTGTGCCTCGTCTGGCCGCGATCCGTAACCTCGGTGGGCTTCGACCGAGGTCACGATCGCGCTCGGCCACCCTCGTGCTCTGGTATGCGGGCTACGGACTCCGCCGTTTCGCGCGCGCCGAACGGCTCAGAGGCTGTCGTGTTTTGGCCCTTCAGCGCGGCGAGTTCACGACGCGCGTGTTGGAGCCGAGCCCCTGGGGCTTTCGCTCGCTGGGTCCGCAGATCGTTCTCCTTCGCGAGTCCTCCGCTCACCGTCTGTCTCCGGAGTTGACGGGCCTGCTCGACGAGGTGGACACGTGGGCGGGCGCTCCTGGTGTCGGTGCAATACTCGGGAGCCGAATCGAGCGGTACGTGTTCGACATCTGTGCTGCGGTCGACCGCGCGGCGTCTCAACTCCAACCTCAGCTCGTCGACGCGCAGGTGGACCGGGTCGCTGCCGCGAACCCGAGCTCGATCGAGGAGTTCGCCGCGTTGCTCGCAGCGAAACGAGCCGGCGGTATCCGGCGAACCCTGCTCCAGCACGGCGATCAGCTGCTCTCGTACGACCCCTGGCCCGTCACCGAAACGCAGAACTTCGACGAGGTGCTCAGCAGCGACCCGACGGCGGGCGCCGATTTGAAGAAGGCTGCCCACGCGCTCGGTGAAGGCGCTCCGTCTATCCTCCCCGAGTCACCGCGAGTCGAGTCGCTTCGGCTCCGTGGGTCTTGGCGACCAGCACGGCGCGCGACCACAGACATGACAGTGTGCTACGTACCGACTCCGTACGTTGGCGACTCGTATGTTCTCGGCGGCTCGTACTTCGATGATGCTTGGTACTACCGCTGGCAGTCGAGGCTCCTCGAATGCATGACGCGTAAGACGCAGGTTCGCTTCATCTGGAAGGCGCTTCCGCGTAGCAACCAGGCTCCCGATCCCTTAGAATCCGTGATTCGAGAGCACGCGCACGCGAACGTCGTCTACGAGTCGAGACCGCTCCTTCACGTTCTGGCCGGCGTCGATCGCGTCATCGTCGATTTCCCGAGCACCGCGCTCTACGAGGCCGTTCATTTCCGGAAGCCCGTGCTCGCGCTCTCCTTCCGACGATTCGCACAACTCAGATCCTCGGCGGCAGCTGCGTGCGGGCCCGTCCTCCGTGAGTGCGACGACGAGATCGAAGCTCTCGATGCCATCGAAGCGTTTCTCGAGAGCGCTGCCCACGACTGGGTGCTGACTACCGGGCATCTCTACCAGACGGGAACTCCGGCGCGTTGAGGTCGCGTGCGAGCGACAACAGTCGGTGCGGGCAGCTCGCGTCCTCACCGACTCGCTCTCGAGGAACGAGGGTCACGACGGCGCGTTTCGTGATGCCCGGAGCAACTCGAAGGCTTCTGCCGCATCGGAATGAACCTGGGCTCCCCGGTGTCGCAGAAGGGCGTCCACCGCCTCGTGCGATCGACTGTGGGGCCAGGGCCGCATCTCTGACGAATAAGCGGCGAGGGCCTCGTGCTTTGCTCCGACCGCCGACGCATCGAGGACTTGCCAGACATTGGGCCGGAAGGCTGCCACGGTCCGGAGCGGATCCGACCAGTCCGTCGAGGAGCGGACCTCGAACGAGTAAAGGTCGGGCACGCCGCGCTCGACCGGCCTGGTCGCCGTGAGCACGGCTCTGCACGTGAGCGAATGATCGATGTTGAGGTCACCAGCGTGGTGTGTGTATATGGCGTTCGGTCGAAACTCTGACACCACCGCCTCCACCTCCCAAACGATATCGAGAAGCGGCACGGAGTCGAAGGCGTTGTCGGGAAAGCGAAGAATTCCGAGCAGCTCGACGTCGAGGATCGACGCGGCTCGGGACGCGGCGTCGCGGAGCGCGGCGACGGCGGATGGCGTGTCGGCTTCGCTCGACCCGCGACTGCGTACTCCCTCGCCGAGCAGAAGCACACCCGCTTCGATCCCCGTCCGGGCCCACACCGCGAGGCTCGCTCCAACGCCGAGAACCTCATCGTCGGGGTGCGCCGCCACCACGAGAACGCGTTGCTTAGCCAAGCCGTTCTCCTTCTCGGATGACGCCAAGCTCGTAGAGAGCGAGCCCATCGCGGCGTGAGCTCTCTTCGGCAACTTGCACGGAGCGGAGAACGATCAGACTGCCTTCACGAGCGGCGACGCAAAGCCCGCCATGAGCTGTCGACCAGACCGGGCCGAGGATTGTTCCGGGTACGGTGCCCGCCGGAGCGTGGACGCTTGGGATCCAGTCGGCTTCCCACAGTGTCAGTCGACGCCCGTCGGGCAGCGTGCTGAAGGCACCCGGATAAGGGTCACTCAGGCCGCGAATCCAGTTGTACACCTGTTCTCCGGTCATGCTCGACCAGTCGATTGCGCCATCGTCGGGCCGTCTTCGTGGCCACCAGGTCGCCGTGCCCTCTTGCGGGCGGACCGCGGCGCTTCCCTCGACGAGTTTGCCGATATTCTCGACGAGCACGGCTGCGTGCGCATCGGCGATCTTCTCGTACAGCGAACCTGCGTTGTCTCGCAGCGAAACCTCGATTGGGAACTGCGCAACAATGTCGCCGGCATCTACATCGCTCTCGAGCACGAAGAGTGAGACGGCAGTTGTCGTGATGCCTTTGATTAGCGTCCACGGAATAGGAGCGCGTCCTCGACCTTCCGGCAAACGTGTCGGATGGAGGCCTACGGCGCCGCGAGTGAAACACTGCAGCACATCACGATTCACGATTTGCGACCATCCCGCCACCACGAGGAGGGCCAGAGAAAGCGGGCGGACCACAGCAAGAACATCGGGGCCGTTGATGTCAGCTGTTTCGTGCACTCGTAAGCCGTGGACAGCAGCGACGGGGGCGACGTCCACATAACCGGAGCGGTGACTGAGCGTCTTGTCATAACCCAGAACGAGGCGCGGCGCCAGGTCGGCCTCGCAGAGCGCGTGGAGGGCGCGCCGCCCGGCCTCGACGCCGGTCGCCAGACAGTACGGCAGGGTGCTCAGCGGTTCCACCTCAGCTCGATGGGAAGCTGCATCCCATCATGCACGCCGCGAGGCGACCTCTTCGCAGTGCACCGAGGCTCCTCAGTAGACAAAGTACGTCTGCATAACCCGGGGTACGTTTGCGCGCCCACCGAGGGCAGCGTGGCAATTGGTTCTCGAACCCGCGCGTGGTCCGGGACGATGACATCGGGTACCGGCTGCATGCACTCTACCGAGAATTGAACCGCCGCCGGCTTCAGGTCGAGGCGCGGAAGCTCGTGGAGACGACGTTCGACGCTCAGCTCGCCTTCGGACCGCTCGAGGAGGCGCTGCGGCGTCTGCCCGACCCTTGCTCGCGAACTGCACGACCCAACAGCTTCGTCGACCGCCTTCGCCCGCGGTGATCCGACAGGACGGCGGAGTAGAGCTCGAGATAACGCTTCCAGGCCCGCTCGGCCGTGAAGTGCTCTTCGAAGTGAGAGCGGCCGGCGGCCCCCATGGCGGCCCGGCGCTCCGAGCTCTCCAGCGAGGCGATCGCCTCGGCGAGCGCCGCCGAGTTGCCGGGCGGCACCAGGATCCCCGTCTCGCCATCCAGGACCTGCTCCGGGATCCCGGCCAGGCTCGACGCGACGACCGGTTTCCCGAAGGCCATGGCCTCGAGCACGATGTTGGGGAAGTCCTCGCTCGCCACCGATGGAATGATCACCACGTCGGCCGCGGCGATGAGATTGCAGATGTTCGGCTCGCGGGCGACGAATCGCACGTGCTCGGAGATCGCGAGCCTCTTGGCCTGGGCGCGTAGCGCGTGCTCTTCGGGTCCCGTGCCTTCGAGGACGAGGACGGTCTTTTCGAGTGCGTCCGACCGGCGCAAGAGGCTCATGGCCTCGAGCAGGTACCGGTGCCCCTTCCTCGCCTCGAGCCGAGCGACCGTGACGAGCAGGCGTGTATCTCGAGCCACGCTCAGGCCTCGGCGGGTTTCGGCAGCCGTTTGATCCGCAAGCCTCACCGCGATCCCGTTCGGCACAACGCTGACCTTCCCCGGCTGGAGGCCGAGGACCGCGGTGAGCGCTTGGGCGGCAGCAGTCGAACCGGTAACGAATCGGTCGACGCAGCGGGTAACCAACCGGTCGATCGGGAAATCGGCCCACCGCGTCGGATGCCGGTATCCGGTTGCGATGTTGTTCACCACGTAGACGACCGGGATCCCGGCGAGGGCCGCGCTTACCGCGGCGGCATTGCAAGAGGCGGCTCCGGGAAATCCACCGTTGTTGATGTGCACGAGGTGCGGGCGCTCACGACGAAAGAGCCTGTACAGGCGGGCGATGTCCCAGAGTTGAAACGCCTGACGAACGGGGAGTGCGTAGGTCAGCGCCTTCAGCGGTGTCTGCATCGAGGGGCTGTCGATTCGACCGCGCAGGGCGGCGCGAACTCGACTCGCATCCGGGAGTCGAAGACCGACCATCTCTGCAGTTGCGGGCAACCGGGCGCGAGCTCCCGCCTCGTAGTCGGGGGAGGACCGGAACGTGAGAAGCGCCTGCACACCCTCCGCCGCTTGGGCTGCGTGCAGGAGCACGACGAGCATCTGCTCACAACCCGCGAACGAATCGCAGTCGCTGTGGTAGAGAAGCCTGAGGGTCACTGCCGAAGCGTCCGAATCGTTCGGGCGAGACCATCGGCCAGCTCGACGCTCGCTCGGAACCCGGTGAGCTCCCGCGTCGTTGTCGGGTCGAGCCAGTAGTCGAGAGCCTCTCCGGCGCGAAGTGGAACTCTCCCCACCTCGAGAAGACCGGTAACGCCGACGAGCTCCTGGGACAGCTCGGCGGCATCGCGCACGCGAACGGGCCGACCCGAGCCGAGATTCAACACGCGGCCACTGACACCGGGCGCTCGCGCAGCTGACACGAGTCCCGCGACCACGTCATCGACGAAGACAAAGTCGCGCGTCTGCTCGCCCGTAGTCATCGCGAACCGCCGTCCCCGGAGTAGCGCGTCGAGCAGCGCGCCGAGGAACATGTCGCGGGGCTGGCCGGGACCATAGGCAACACCCGGGCGCATCACCACGACCTCCAGACTCGTGGCGGCCTCGAAGGCCAGCGATGCCCGAGTCGCAGCCAGCTTGCTCACTCCGTAGACAGACGTCGGCCGTTCCGCGTCGCTCTCACGGAAGGGAGCGTCGATCGGCCCGTACTCCTCCGCGGTACCGACGACCACCACCCGGCGACAGTCGGCCCGCAAGGCAGCGAGAAGGACGTTCGTCGTCCCGATGGCGTTGCGCTCGAGCGCCTTGGGCAGAGAGTCCACGGTCGCTCGTCGTTCCTTCAGCGCCGCCAAGTGGAACACGTGCGAGGGCTGAGCAGACCGGAGCGCGTGCTCGACCTCGGAGAGCCGGCAGACATCACCGGCTACTTCGCCCGGCACCGGGCCGCCTCGTCGGGAGAAACCGACTACGGGAACACCTTCGTCGCGGAGACGGGCAACGAGAGCTCGCCCGAGGAACCCGGTCGAGCCGGTGACGAATGCTGCTTCAATCACGCCGCACCGCCTCATCCGTGGCGAAGGTCCCACGCATAGGTGATGTCGGCGCTGAACGGATCCTTGCGGATGATCTCGTCGGGATCGTGGGGCTCGGTGGCACAGTTGGCCACGAGGGCGGGCCGCGTCCCGATGCCCTTGAAGCCGTTCCAGACGAGGGGAGGGATGGTGACCAACACGTAGGCGAGCTCACCGACGAAGAGCTCCATGAGCTGGCCGCACGTCGGCGAGTTGGGCCGATCGTCGAAGCAGACAAGCTTGACGTTGCCAACTGGGACGGCATAGTTGAGCGTCATGCGTCGATGCAGATGCCAGGCCTTGATAGCTCCGGGGTAGACCATCGAGAAGTAGATCTCACCGAAGCTCTCGAAGCGCTCGTCGTCGGCCCGCAGCATGTGGAGGATCGCCCCTCGTTCGTCGGGGATGCGACGCAGGGGCGTGACGTGGACACCCTCGATCTCGCTCACAGCTCTCCTCGGTGTTTCAGACAGAATGCCAGCGTCTCTTCCACCGCCGAGCGCACCGTGGTTCGAGCACCCAGGCCCAGCCGAGCCAGCCGCCCCACCGACACGCTGTATGCGGGCAGAGCCTCGGCGGGAGGTGCGGGCGCGACCAGGGGCGGCCGGTGACCCGTCGCCCCCTCGCACGCGTCCTGCACCAGCCCCGCGAGCTGGCGCACCGTCATTGGCTCGCCCGACCCCAGGTTGTACGTGCCGGGCGGGATGCAGGGGTGAGCGCGGTCGCCCGGCATAGCGGCAGCCAGGATGCGGCACACATCGGCCATCGCCACGAAGTCGCGCCACTGCAGGCCGTGGGTGCGCAACCGGAGCGAGCCGGTGGTGGCGGCCTGCCGGCACAGGTCGTTGGCCACGAGGCTCCAACGGTCGACGCCTGGGTCGAGCGGCGCCCCCACCGAGTTGGTGAGTCGGAACACGACGACGTCCATGCTCGACGCGGGGGTCGCTGCCGCAGCAGCCAGGTGCTCGGACGCGAGCCGGGCGATTGCGTAGACATGACGGGGAGAGGGCACGAGATCTTCGGTAAGAACGGTGCCGTTCGCCATGGACGCCGCGTACACGTGCACCGTCGAGACGTAGACGAAGCGCTGGACGCCGGCCCGTCGGGCTGCCTCGGCCACGTGTGCTGTCGCTATGACGGTGTCGCTCAGCGCCCGGTCGGGATCCTCCGCAGCGGCTACCTCGTTGGCCCCGGCCAGGTGCACGACGGCATCGACGCCGGCGCAGGCATTTTCCACCGCAACCGGGTCACAGATCAGGTCGGTGACCACTTGCTCCACCGCCGGCGCGAGCCAGGGCACCGGGCGGCGGGCCACGGCCCGCACGACCAGCCCCGGCTCACGAGCCAGGTCGGCACTCAGGCGGCCTCCCACGTATCCGCCCGCGCCGGTGAGCAGGACTCGAGTCAGCGCTGATCCTCCGAAGCAAGGAACCCCCGGTACCAGTCGACGGTGAGGGCGAGCGCTTCACCGACGGACCAATGAGGCTTCCAGTCGAGCAGGCGGCGGGCCTTCTCGGCCGAGAGCCACTGATGCGGGATCTCGTGGGGCGTCCGAGCGCGAACGTCGGGGTCGAGGTCGGTGCGCCCCACGACGTGGCCGACGAGCTCGACGAGCTCGAGCACGCTGAGCTGGCTCTCCGTCGAGAAGTTGAACGCCTCGCCCACCGTACGAGGGTCAACGGTCATGGCCTCGGCGAGGCGAAGATATGCGAGGGCACCGTCCACCACGTAGAGGTAGTCCCTGATGGGGCTCCCGTCGGAACGGATGACGGGACGATCGCCTCGCAGCAGGGATCGAATCGTCCCGGGAACGAGGCGGTTCCAGTTGGTGTCGCCCGGGCCGAAGAAATTGCCGCAGCGCGTGACCGACACCGGCACGCCGAACGCCCGCTGGTAGCTGAACGACAACATGTCGGTGCAGGCCTTGGAGACGTCGTAGGGGTTCGCGGCCAACAGCGGCATGTCCTCGGTGTAAGGGAGCACCGGCTGGGTGCCGTACGCCTTGTCGCTGCTGGCGACGACCACCTGGCCCACCGTGGGCGAGCGACGAACCGCTTCGAGCAGGGCCCACGTGCCGCGGATGTTGGAGTCGAACGTGGAGATGGGGTTGCGGTTGGCCACCTCGACCTGCGTCTGAGCTGCCAAGTGCGCGACGGTCGCTACCTCGTACTCGCCCAGAACCCGCTCGAGCACCTCCTGCTCGCGCACATCTCCGGTGACCACGGAGACGCGGGGCAGCCAGGGCTCGACCACGGGCGTGGGAGGCACGGCGTCGCGCACGAGGACGACGACCTGAGCGCCGGCTTCGACCAACAGCCCGGTGAGGTGTGAACCCAGGAAACCGGTCGCACCGGTCACCAGCACCGGCCGGTCGAGCCAGAAGCGCGTCGGTGCCCATCGGCCGGCGACGGCTGCACTCATGACCAGACCTTCCAGGGAGCCCGGCCCGATTCCCACAAACCGGCGAGCAGGTCACGCTCCCGCGGCGTGTCCATGGGCTGCCAGAAGCCTGGATGCTCGAACGCCACCAGCTGGCCGTCCGCGGCGAGCTTGGAGAGCGGCTCTCGCTCCAACATCACATCCTGGTCGGAGGGGATATAGCGCTCGATGGCCTCGCGTTCCATCACCATGAAGCCGCCGTTGATAGCGCCCGAGCTGGTCTGAGGCTTCTCCTCGAAGGCCAGCACCCTGTGGTCGTCCTGGATGCGCAGCTCACCGAAGCGGCCCGGAGGCCGGACCGCGGTGATGGTGGCCAGGCGCCCGTGACCACGGTGAAAGGCCAGCAGGGCACCGATGTCGACGTCGCCCAAGCCGTCGCCGTACGTCACCATCACGGTGCCGTCCGGCAGGTGACGGGAAGCCCGTCGAACGCGTGTGCCGGTCAGAGCCTCGATGCCGGTGTCGATGCACGTAACCCGCCAGCCGCTTTCCGGGTGCTCGTTGAGGTAGGCGATGGTCTGGTCGCGACCGAGCTCGATGGAGAAGTCGCAGGTGAGTGCCCTGTAGTGGAGGAAGAACTCCTTGATGACCTCGGACAGCCAGCCCAACGCAAGGACGAAGTCGGTGTGCCCGTAGGCGGCGTACAGCTTCATGATGTGCCACAGAACCGGCCGGCCGCCGATCGGCAGCATCGGCTTGGGCATGTCGGAGGCGACCTCTCGGATGCGAGTCCCTCGCCCGCCGCAAAGAACGATGGTGGGCACGCTCGGCACGGCGCCGATGATAGCGAACCCTGCGTTCCGGCCCGCTCCAAGACGAGGAGGAGATCGCCTTGAAGGTGAGTGCGGCAGCGACAAGGCCGTTGCGACTCGCGCCGACGAGCGCGCTCGGCGCGAGGTCGACGGTGACCGCGAACGCGAGGCTTGCCTCAGTGGTCACAGCTTCACCCGGTAGCGTCGAGTCCGTGCGGGCAGTATGCGTCGCGGGGGCGCGGCCGAACTTCATGAAGGTGAAGCCCGTGCTCCAGGCGCTCGAGGCTCGAGGCGTCGAGACCGTCCTTGTGCATACCGGGCAGCATTACGACGCGGCGATGAGTGAGGTGTTCCTCTCCGAGCTGGGATTGCGAGCCCCCGACGCGCACCTCGGCGCCGGCTCGGGCAGCCACGCGGAACAGACTGCCCGCGTCATGGAACGCTTCGAGCCGCTTGTGGCCGACGTCGCGCCCGACGTGGTCGTGGTGGTGGGCGACGTGAACTCGACCATGGCCTGCGCCATCGTCGCGGCCAAGGGCGGCTCGTTGGTCGCCCACGTGGAGGCGGGGCTGAGAAGCCGCGACTGGACCATGCCCGAGGAGGTCAACCGGCTCGTCACCGACCGCGTGAGCGACTATCTGTTCGCGCCCTCGGCCGACGCGCTCGAGAACCTGCGGGCCGAGGGGTACCGATCCGACCAGACCCACCTGGTCGGCAACGTGATGGTCGACACCCTGCTCGCCAACTTGGGGCGCGCGCGCACTCGGCCCGTCCTGGCCGAGCACGGGCTCGAGCCCGGAGGCTTCGGGCTCGTCACCTTGCACCGCCCGGCCAACGTCGACGACCGCGCCGTGCTCACCGGTCTCTTGGGCGCGCTCGGTGAGGTCGCCCGCGAGTGCCCGCTCGTGTTCCCGGTGCACCCTCGGGCCCGCGACCGCCTCGCCGACGTGGGGATCCCCGCCGGTGTCCGACCGATCGACCCGCTCGGCTACCTCGACTTCGTCGCGCTCGAGTCGGCCGCGCGCCTCGTCCTCACCGATTCGGGTGGCGTGCAGGAGGAGACGACAGTCCTCGGTGTGCCGTGCCTGACGTTGCGCGACAACACGGAGCGCCCGGTGACCCTCACCGAGGGCACGAACACGCTCGTGGGTCGCGACCCGGGCCGGATCGTGGCCGCGGCTCGCCGGGCGCTGCGGGATGGCGCGAGCCCCCGCTGCCCGGCGCTGTGGGACGGCCACTCGGGCGAGCGCATCGCCGAGGTGCTGGTGGCGGGCGGCGGCCCGCATGGCCATCCCCGACCGACCGACCGTGGCTGAACCGACGACGAGCTTCCGCCAGAGCACCTACGTCGCGCGGGCCCGCGTGGTGCTCGAGCGCTACCTCGGCGACTGACCCGCCGAGGGCTCGACTCGTCGCTCGAAGCTCGGCCGCGTGGCACCGCGCGCGGCTCGCTCGGTCTCCGACCAGAGCCGCCGCAATGCGTCGCGAGCCGGTTCGTCCACCAAGGTCGGGTCGAGCCCGTCGAGCGCGCGTGGATCGAGGGGCGCCACCGGCACTTGCGAGATCAGCGGATGGCTCGGGCGCTCGTCGACCTCGCCGTCGGCCAGCAGCACCTCGTGCAGCTTCTCGCCGGGACGGAGGCCCGTGTAGCGAATGCCGACTGGCTGTTCGGCCTGATCCACCAGGCGGCGCGCGACGTCGGCGATGCGCACGGGCTCGCCCATGTCGAGCACCAGGGCCTCGCCCGAGCGGCCGATCGCGGCCGCTTGGATCACGAGCCGTACTGCCTCGGTGACCGTCATGAAGAACCGGGTGATCTCGGGATGCGTGACGGTGATCGGGTTGCCCGCCTTGATCTGGTCGCGAAAGGTCGGGATCACCGAGCCGCGGGTGCCGAGCACGTTGCCGAAGCGCACGCTCAGAAACACACCGTCACTCATCTGCGCAGCATGAGCGGTGAGGCGCTCGGCGAGGCGCTCGGAGTAGCCGAGCACGCTGATCGGGTCGGCGGCCTTGTCGGTGGAGATGTTCACGAACCGCTCGACGCCGATCGCCCGCGCGGCGTCGAGCAAGTTCTGCGTGCCCCACACGTTCGTCTTCACTGCCTCGCCCGGGTAGCTCTCGAGCAGCGGGAGGTGCTTGAGAGCCGCCGCGTGGAACACCACCTCGGGTCGACGCTCCTCGAGCACGCCCATGATCCGGTCGCGGTCGCGCACGTCGGTGAGGACCAGGTGACGGCAGTCGAGCAACGCGTGCCCCTCGATCGACATCTGCACCGCGTGGAGCGCGGTCTCGTCACGGTCGAGCATGATCAGCTCGGACGGCGCGTAGCTGTGAACCTGGCGGCACAGCTCCGCCCCGATCGACCCTCCCGCCCCGGTCACCAGGACCCGTTTCCCGGCGAGGTACTGCGCGGCGACCGCGACGTCGATCTCGACTTGGTGTCGGCCGAGGAGGTCGGCCTCGGTGAGGTCGCGAATGTCACCGACGTCGATCCTGCTCGTGAGCAGCTCGTGCACCGGGGGGAGCACCTTCACCACGAGCCCGGCGCGCTTGGCCGCGTCGGCAAGCTCACCGATCAAGGCCGCGTCCGCGGTGGTTCCGGTGACCGCGCTCGCTTGGGCGCAGGGGCCCTTCTCCCCTAGCCGCTCACGCGCCACGGGCGGCACGATCAGCTCGTGCCGAAGACCTCCCGACCGTTCGTCAGGTTCCTCTGGCCGACAACCCGGCTCGGCTGGTGGTCGGTCGGCCTGCTGGGAGCGTTCGTCGCGGGCTTCGCGCTCCTCCAGCTCCTGGTGGCGTCGGGTCAGCGGGGCGGCAAGACCTTCCTCGACAACCTGTGGCTCAGCGGCACGGGCTTTGCGGCAGGCGCCAGCGCGATCGCGGCCGCGGTCGTTGGAATCATCGCAACCGCGCGCAAGCACGAGCGCTCGGTCCCGGTGATGCTTGCCGTGCTCATTGGCACGTGGGTGTTCCTCTTCGTCGCCGGAGAGCTGCTCGTCGGCCACGGTTGACCGACGATTGTGGGCGCGTGGCGACGCGGGTTCGATTCCCGCCAGCCACTCTCGGTAGTGCCGCCTTCGAGCTCGGGGCCCTGGGCTCAGCCAGCAGCGAGGGCGGCGACACCGGCCACCATCATCACGAAGCCGAGCACGAGGAAGACGAGGGAGCGGGCGACGGGGGCCTGCACGAGCTCGCGGGTCTCCGCGTGGTCGCCGTGAGCTCGCGAGCTCCCCTTCGCGAGCCGGTTGCGCCTCCCGCTCGCCGCCCGGCGCGCCGAGTCGGCCCGGCGACGGAGGAGCGCGACGAGGTTGCCGAAGAACATCGCCGCGCCGATAGCGGCGAACAGCTCGCGCATCACCTCGTCGTAGAAGGTCACGGTCCGATGGTATCGACCGCCCCCGAACGCGAGCTCACCGGAGCGGAAAGCCGACGAGCAACCGGTCGAGATCCGCGTCCGTGACGGTGCGCGCGACACGCACGGCCGTGGTCAGGTCGATGGCGGTGATCCGAACCACCTTCGTGCGCAGGATCAGCCCGTCGCGGCTCAGGCACAGCTCCGTGCTCCGGCCGTAGAGGTCGCGGCGGGCGCGCGGCGTGGCCGAGAGCAGGAAGCAACGGGTCGGCTCGCCCGCGACCCGGGCCCGGCCGGTATCACGCACCGTGTACCAGTGCACGGCCGGGTCGGTGATCGTGTCGAGCGTCTGCAGCGCGCCCGCGGCCTCCTGCTCGGGCGACCCGGCCGGGGCCGGCAGCGCACACACCTTGCCCGCCGGCGAGCTGCTGCAGTCGACCTGCTGTCCACGCAGCTCGCCGGTCACGCCGCCGAAGCCGGCTCGCAAGTGGTCGGGCGATCGGTTGACCTCAACGATCTCCGCGCGGAGCGGACCCCGCCTCGTCGCCCGATGGAACGCGTAGTCGACCTTTGTCGTCGCGCGCTCGCCCCGGGTGAGCAGCCCCACGAGATCCCGGCGCGCTCGGTGCTCGGCCGCGCGGACGGCCCCGCGAGGGGGCTCCGAGCCGATCGCCGGCGCACCGTCGGAGAGCGCGACCGTGGCGACCAGTCCGGCCGCCGTGGCCAGCACCGCGACCGCGGCGAGCCGCCGATCGCCGGTCCACGACATGGCTTCGAGGTTACCGGGCTCGCATCGGCACGGTCGCGCGCGCACGTGCTACAACGCGGGCCGTGCGCTTGCTCGTCGCAGTCTGCTCGGTGGAGTACGAGGGCCGGCTCGGCGCTCGCCTCCCGCCCGCACTCCGGCTCGTGCTGTTGAAAGCCGACGGGTCGATCGCGGTGCACTCCGACAGCCGGGCTTACAAGCCTCTCAACTGGATGAGCCCCCCGTGCACCATCCGCGAGGACGGTGACGCGCTGGTAGCTGTCAACCCGAAGGGCGAGCGGTTGCGCATCGAGCTGCACGAGGTGCTGCACGACCACGTCGTCGACCTCGGCGACGACCCCGGCCTCGAGAAGGACGGAGTCGAGGCCGAGCTGCAGCAGCTCATCGCGGGGCGGGTGCAGGCGCTGCGCGACGGGCTCACGCTCGTGCGCCGCGAGTATCCGACCGACATCGGACCGGTCGACCTGCTCTGCCGCGACGCGGATGGGAACGCGGTGGTGATCGAGATCAAGAGGGTCGGCGAGATCGCCGGCGTGGAGCAGCTCCTCCGGTACCAGGCGCGGCTCGACCGTGATGGGCGGCTCGCGCCCACGCGCGGGATGCTGGCCGCGACGCGCATCAAGCCCCAGGCCCGCGTGTTCGCCGAGAGCCAAGGCGTGGAGTGCGTCGAGGTGGACCTCGAGGAGCTGCGCGAGACAAGCACGCCGCCGCTCAAGCTGTTCTGACCGCTCGGAAGGCCGCGTGCTCGCCCTTCGTGGCGTTGGCTTACTCGCGCGCCATGTTGGCGAACTTGGTGAGGTGATTGAGGAAGGCGAGGCGCGACGAGCCGGTGGGGCCGTTGCGGTGCTTGGCCACGATGATCTCGGCCGTGCCTCGGTGCTCGGACTCGGGGTTGTACTCCTCGTCTCGGTAGATGAAGCACACGACGTCGGCGTCCTGCTCGATCGATCCCGACTCGCGCAAGTCGGCCAGCATCGGCCGCTTGTCCTGGCGGTACTCGAGCTGGCGGTTGAGCTGCGACAGCGCCATCACCGGGCAGTCGAGCTCGCGAGCGAGGATCTTGAGCCCGCGCGCCATCTCCGCCACCTCGACCTGACGGCTCTCGGCCCGGCGCGGCGAGCTCATCAGCTGGAGGTAGTCGACCACGATCAGGCCGAGGTCACCGGACTTCGCCTTGGTGCGCCGGGCCTTGGCCCGCATCTCCATCACCGTGCAGTGCGGGTTGTCGTCGATGAGCAGGGGCGCCTCGGCGAGCCTACCGACCGCGTGGCTCAGCCTCGACCAGTCGGCCTCGGGGATGTTGCCGGTCTGGAGCTTGCGGGCGTCGACCTTCGCCTCGGCCGCGAGCATGCGCTTCGTGAGCTCGAGGTGGCCCATCTCCATCGAGAAGAAAAGAACCGGCTTGCGGGCCTCGAGCGCGACGTTCGCCGCCGCGCCGAGGGCGAAGCTCGTCTTTCCCTGCCCCGGTCGCGCCGCGACCACGATGAGATTGGACGGCTGGAGACCGAGCAGGATGTCGTCGAGGTCGTGGTAGCCGGTCGGGACGCCGGTGATGTGGTCGTCGCGCCCGTACATCTGCTCGAGCTGGTCCAGCGTGACCTGGAGCGACGCCGCCAGCCCGACCAGCGACTCCGACACACGCCGCTCCGCGACCTCGAACACCAGCGCCTCGGCGCGGTCGAGCGTGTCGGTGACGTCGTCGGGCTCGGAGTAGGCCGTCTCCGCGATCTCGCCCGCGACCGCGATGAGCCGCCGGAGCAGCGCGAGCTCACCGACGATCTGCGCGTAGTGACCGGCGTTGGCGGACGCGGGCGTGCCGGCCTGGATGCGCAGCAGTGCGCCCTTGCCGCCCATCGCGTCGAGCAACCCGGCGCGCCGAAGCTCCTCGGCGAGCGTGACCGGGTCGACCGGCTCGCCCTGACCGTAGAGGCCCATGACCGCCTCGAACATGTGGCCGTGCGCGGGCTTGTAGAAGTCGGCGGCGTCGACGCGGGCCTCGACCGCGGCGGTGATCGCGTCGCGCGAGAGCAACATCGCGCCCAGCAACGACTCCTCGGCCTCGAGGTTGTGCGGCGGCACGCGCTCCGGCGCCCGGCGTCGCACATCGTCGATCGTCTGGACCACTCGTCACCCGCTTGTGTGTGCGCGCCCGGAGCCGGGCTCGCAAGGATCGCGCCGCGGCCCTGTGGACCGATAGGGGCGAAACCCTGTGTCTTCCCTGTGCCCTCCCTGTGGATGAGGGGCCGCTTCGTCCACAAGTATGCAGAGGGGGTGTGACACCCATCGGTGACGCCGGGCCGGCACAGGACAGGGACCGGTTCGGGCCCGAGCCGATCGGGAGGCCACCCGCGCTACTGGACCACCCCGGGCTACTGGGCCACGACGTCGACGCTCACCGTGACCTCGACGTCGGGGTGGAGGCGCACCGCCACCTCGTGCGGGCCGAGAGCCTTGATCGGCTCGGCCAGCTGGGCCTTGCGGCGGTCGAGCTCGACACCGGTTTGGGCCAGCACGGCCTCGACCACGTCCGCGGCGGTGACCGAGCCGAAGAGCTTGCCGCCCTCGCCGGCCCGCGCCGTGATCTCCACACGCTGACCGGCGAGCTGGTCGGCCACGGCCTGCGCGGCCTCGCGCTCGCGCGCCTCGCGGGCCTCGCGGCTCCTGCGCATCGTCGCAGCCTGCTTCACCGCGCCCTTCGTCGCCGTGATGGCGAGCCCGCGCGGCACGAGGAAGTTGCGCGCGTAGCCGTCGGAGACATCGAGCAGGTCGCCCTTCTTACCCAGGCTCTCGACGTCGGAGCGCAACACGACCTTCACGCCGCGCCACCAGACTCGGACGCGACTTCCTCGACGCCGCGGTCGCGACCGCGACCGCGCTTGCTCCGTTGCGGCATCTGGCGGACGTTGTAGGGAAGCAGCGCCATCTCGCGCGCGATCCGGATCGCCCGGGCCACCGCCCGCTGCTGCTGGGCCGAGTTGCCGGTCACCCGCTGGGCCCGGATCTTGGCCCGCTCCGACATGCACCGCCGCAGCACGTTGGCGTCCTTGTAGTCCACCCACGGGATGCTCTCGGTGTCGAGCACCGAGACCTTCTTCTTCATGGCCCGGCGCCGGTCGGCCGGGCCACCCTTGCGTCGCTGGTCCCTGTCTGTCGCCATCGCCTGGTTCGCGCTCCCGGATCAGAACGGCTCTTCGCCGAACTCGTCGTAGCCGGCGGGCGCGGCGGCCTCGGCGGGCTGGGGGCGGCCGCCCTCTCCAGGGGTATCGGCCCCGCCGCCGCTGGCCGCGCCGCCACCGCCGGCCGCGCCGCCACCACCGCGGCCACCGCCGCCACCACCACCGAAGTCGCCGCCGCCGCGGCGGTCGTTCTTCTTCACCTCGGCCGAGGCCCAGCGAAGGCTGGGACCGACCTCGTCGGCGATGATCTCGACGACGTTGCGCTTGTCGCCGTCCTTCGTCTCGTAGGTGCGCTGCTCGAGCCGGCCCGTGACGAGCACGCGGGAGCCCTTGGCCAGCGACTCGCTCACGTTCTCGGCCAGCTCGCGCCAGCACACCACGTCGAAGAAGCTGGTGGCCTCGTTCCACTCGCCGCTGTTGCGGTCCTGCCAGCGCCGGTTGACCGCCACGCCGAAGCGGGTGTTGGACTGCCCGGTCGGCGTGTAGCGCAGCTCGGGGTCGCGGGTGATGTTGCCCACGATCGTGACGTTGTTTCCGTTGGCCATGGCCGTTCCTCCCTATGCGTCCGCCGTCGGGGCGCTCGCCGTCTTCGGGGGGCCGTAGACCTCGTCCGGGATGCGCAGCACCTTGTGGCGGATGACCTCGTCAGCAAGGGAGAGCACCCGGTGCAGCTCCTGCATCGCCGCCGGCTCGGCCCTCGCCTGGAGGACTACGTAGTAGCCCTCCCAGCGGTGACCGACCTCGTAGGCGAACCGCCGCTTGCCCCAGTAGTCGATCCAGCCGGGCTCGGCGCCCTTCGACTGGATGAGCTGGACGTGGCGGTCGACCGCGGCCCGGATCGTCTCCTCCTCCAGGTCCGCGTCGAAGATGATCATGACCTCGTACGGCCTCACGGGCCTGTACCTCCTTCGGACCGCAGCACGGGGCTGCGGGCTCCCACCCGACCGGCCCCGCCGATGGCGGGTGCCGACGACGGGTGCCGGTGGCGGGAGCAGGATGTGGCTCGCCCGCGACACCATCACGGGCACTTCGAACCGGGCGAGGCTAGCAGAGCATCGACGCGGCCTATCGGTGAGCACACTAGCGAGAGGGTGTGACGGCTACCCCGGCAGCACCTGCTCCCGGTGGTCGCCGTAGAGGTCGAGCGCCTCGGCCATCCGGTCGGTCATGTGGTACGTCTCACCGCTCGAGGGGAACCGTCCGCTGCGCACGTCGGCGGCGAAGCGGGCGACCGCCGCGGTGGCCTCGGCCTTCAGGTCCGCGTAGCGGCGCACGAACCGCGGCATGACCCGCTCCTCGAGCCCGAGGAGGTCGTGGTAGACGAGCACCTGGCCGTCGCAGTGGCGGCCGGCCCCGATCCCGATGGTCGGTACCGGCACGGCATCGGTCACCATGCGGGCCACACCGTCGGGGACGCACTCGAGGACGATCGCGAAGCAGCCGGCCTCCGCGAGGACCACGGCGTCGTCGACGATCACGCGGGCCGCGTCGAGCTGCTTGCCCTGCACCTTGAAGCCGCCGAGCGCGTGGATCGATTGCGGGGTGAGCCCCAGGTGCCCCATCACGGGGATCTCGGTGTCGAGGATCGCCCGCACCGCGTCGAGGCGCTTGCGGCCGCCCTCGAGCTTCACCGCTGCCGCTCCCGCTCGCACGAGTGTCGCCGCGTTGCGCACGGTCTCCTCGCGTGACACGTGGTAGCTCAGCCACGGGAGGTCGCCGACCACGAGGGGCTTCGGGCGCGCCCGCGCCACCGCGGCCACGTGATGAGCCATGTCGGCCGTGGTGACCTGGAGCGTGTCGTCGTAGCCGAGCACCACCATCGCGACCGAGTCGCCGACGAGGATCACGTCGACGCCGGCGTCGCTGGCCACCCGGGCCGACGGCGCGTCGTAGGCCGTCACCATCACGAGCGGCCGGCCGCTCCCCTTCCGGGCCCGCACCTCGGGCGCGGTGATCGGAAGCGACGAGCTCGCAGCCTTCCGAGGGGGGGTCCCCCCGGCCATGTCGCCAGCAGCCTGGCCAGCCATGTCGAGGCCTCCACCGTCCAGGGCACCCACGGCTCCCGGCGGCACCCGGAATGCTAGCTCGATCGTGGCCTGCGGGCGCCCGGGCCCGGCTACCGTGCCGAGCCGTGAGGGCCTGTGAGAACTGCGCCACCCCCGACGACGAGCTCGTCCTCGTGCGGCGGGTCTACGTGACGGCGGAGCGCCGGGACGGGCCCTCCGCGGAGCGGGTGGTCGAGGAACCCCAGCTGTGGTGCGTGTCCTGCGTCTCGCAGTACCCCAACGACCCGGTCGACGACGTCGACGACTGAGCGGGACGACCGAGCCGAACGACCGAGCCGACCGGCAAGAGCCCGGGCCGCGGCCGGCCGCGTTACCCGGCGACGCGACGGCCCAAGAGGAAGCGCCGGTCGAGGTGGTTCCAGGAGCAGTCGACGCAGACCTCGACCACGTAGCACGAGAACTCGTCGACCGACTCGCCGAGCTTCTCGAGCTCGCCCGGGTAGGTGATGCAGCGACCGTTCGCGCCCTTCAGCGCGTCGCCGTACACGTACGACACGTTGCGCACGTTGGCCCGGCCGCAAACCGGGCAGTCGTGGCCGGCGTCCTCGCCCACGTTGCGGGCGGCCCGGAGCAGCTCGGGGTGGGCATCGCACACGTCGTGGCGGCGGATCGCGCCGCGGCGGAGGTCACGCAACACGGCCCTCCGGACCAGCGTGTAGTCGATGTGCCCTCGCACGGGCCGCAGTCTACCGGCGGGCCTGGCCCTTCCCGGCCGGGCGGAACTCCGGATGAACGGGCGTCCGCGGCCCGTCGACGGGGGGTGCTTGACCTTCGCGTCTCGGCTCGCGATACTGTGATGTCGATATATCGAATCGATATATCGACCCGGCATTCCCCGACCCCCCGGAGCACTGTGCTCGAGCTCGCCATCCTCGGCCTCCTCAAGGACCAGCCCCTCCATGGCTACGAGCTGAAGAAGCGCCTGGGCGAGACGCTGGGCTTCCTCTGGGGCGTGTCCTACGGCTCGCTCTACCCGGCCCTGCGCCGCCTCGAGCAGGCGGGCGCGATCGAGGTAGTGGCGCCGGGCACGCCACCGGGGTCCGCGTCCTCGGCCGTGCCCGCCACCGGCTCGCTCACGGGCGACCTCGCCGCGGCCCGCGGCCGCCGGCTGCCCAAGGCGAGCCGCCGCACCCGCAAGGCGTACCGCATCACCGATCTCGGCCAGGAGCTGTTCGCGGAGCTGCTCGTCGCCGACCACGACGGCGACGACGAGCGGGCGTTCGCGCTGAAGTTCGCCTTCTGCCGGCACCTCCCGGGCGACGCCCGGATCGAGCTGCTCCGGCGCCGGCGCGCCGATCTCGTCGAACGCCTCTCCAAGGCCCGCCGCTCACGCGGGCCCGCCGGCCTCGACCGCTACACGCGCTCCCTCGTGGAGCACCGCAACCAGTCCACCGAACGCGACCTCGAGTGGGTCGACGAGCTCATCGCCCAGGAGCAGCGAGCGTCCGCGGGGCGGGTACCCCGACCCGCAGCGAGCGCGCCCGGCGGAACCGAACGCGGGCAGCTCGACGCCGCGTCACAGGAAGGAGCCACGGCATGAGCGGTTCCCCCGACCGCAAGATCCGAGTCGCCATCGCGGGCGTCGGCAACTGCGCGAGCAGCCTGGTGCAAGGCATCGAGTACTACCGCGACGCCGACCCCGCCGAGCGGGTACCCGGCCTCATGCACGTGACCCTCGGCGGCTACCACGTGCGCGACGTCCAGTTCGTCGCCGCCTTCGACGTCGACGCGGCCAAGGTCGGCCTCGATGTCGGCAAGGCGATCTTCGCCGGCCAGAACAACACCATCCGCTTCGCCCCCGTGGCCGAGCTGGGCGTGACGGTACAGCGGGGTCCCACGTTCGACGGCCTCGGCAAGTACTACCGCGAGACGGTCGAGGAGAGCCCGGCCGAGCCGGTCGACGTCGCCGTGGCGCTACGCGACGCGCGCGCCGACGTGCTCGTCAGCTACCTCCCAGTCGGCTCCGAAATCGCACAGAAGCACTACGCGCAGGCCGCGCTCGACGCCGGCGTCGCGTTCGTGAACGCGATCCCGGTGTTCATCGCCAGTGACCCGGAGTGGGCGCAGAAGTTCACCGATGCCGGCGTGCCGATCGTCGGCGACGACATCAAGAGCCAGGTCGGCGCGACCATCGTGCACCGCATCCTCGCCCGCCTCTTCGAGGATCGCGGCATGGTGCTCGACCGCACCTATCAGCTCAACGTCGGCGGCAACATGGACTTCAAGAACATGCTGGAGCGTGAGCGCCTCGAGTCGAAGAGGATCTCGAAGACACAGGCCGTCACGAGCCAGCTCGACAACGGCATCGAGGCCGACGACGTGCACATCGGCCCCTCCGACCACGTCGCCTGGCTCGACGACCGCAAGTGGGCCTACATCCGGCTCGAGGGCCGCAACTTCGGCGACGTGCCGCTCAACCTCGAGATGAAGCTCGAGGTCTGGGACTCGCCCAACTCGGCCGGTGTGATCATCGACGCGCTGCGCTGCGCCAAGCTCGCGAGCGATCGCGGGATCGGCGGCCCGCTCCTCGGGCCGTCGGCCTACTTCATGAAGTCGCCGCCGGTGCAGTACCGCGACGAGGAGGCCCACCAGATGGTGGAGGAGTTCGCGGCCGGAGGCTGACCCGGCGCATTCTTGTACGGTGCCCGCGTGCGCACCGTCGAGGAGCTCGCGGCCACGACGAGCTCCTCGGCTGCGGCTCGGTCGCCGTGCCACTAGTGGCCGAGGCCATGCTCCGGAGCACTGGGTTCGTGCGCGAGGGGCTGATGAGCGACCGAGGGGGGGAGCGGTGACCAACACCGAGACCTGGGACCGCATCGCCGTCCGCGACCAGTCGGCCGGCCCGGCCGTCGGGGACGTCCATTACGGTCCGGGCGCCCCCACCGAGCGCGAGCTCCGGCTGCTCGGTTCTGTTGTCGGCAAGCGCGTCCTCGACCTGGGCTGCGGCGCGGGCCAGGCGGCGATCTCGCTCGCGATGCAGGGCGCGACCGCCATCGCCGTCGACGCGTCGAGCGCGCAGCTGGGCCGGGCCCGGGCCCGGGCCGAGCGCGAGGAGGTGCGCGTCGAGTGGCACGAGGGGGACGTCGCCGATCTCGCGTTCCTCGGCGCCGACTCGGTCGACCTCGTGTTCAGCGCGCACGCGCTGGACGAGGTCCGCGACCTGAGCCGCGTGTTCCGCCAGGTGCACCGGGTGCTGAAGCCGCACGGTGCGTTCGTGTTCTCCCACGAGCACCCGCTCGCGCTCTGTGCCGGGCACGACGCTCCCGCGCCCGGCACGGTGCCGACACCCGGCGCGCCGTCGCCGGGTCGGCTGGTCGTGCACCGCTCGAGCTTCGACCGCGCGCCGATCACGGTCGAGCGGCACGGCGAGAAGCTGACGCTCTATCCGCGCTCGGTGTCCGACGTGTTCACCGCGCTGGGCCGAGCCGGCTTCCGGGTCGAGGTGATCCTGGAGCCCGAGCCGGTCGGCGCGGACCGGAGGCCGCTGGTGCCGGGCACCATCATCTGGCGCGCCCGGAAGGAAGGCGTCTAGCCAGCTAGCCCCGGTCGGGCCGATCGACCCGCTCGATGCCGCGCTCCGCCGCCCACGCCCGCAGCCGGTCGTACGCGTCGGCCTCCTCGATCGGGCCCTCGTCGAGACGGGCCTCGAGCAGGAACCCGAGCGCCTCGCCCACGAGCGGCCCCGGTGCGATGCCCAGGAAGGCGATCACCTGCCGGCCGTCGAGCGGAGGGCGGATCGCATCGAGCTCCTCCTGTTCGCGCAGCGCGGCAATGCGCTCCTCGAGCTCGTCCATGCGGAGCGCGAGGTCGATCGCCTTGCGCTTGTTGCGGGTGGTGCAGTCGCAGCGCACGAGGTGGTTGAGGTCGTCGAGCAGCGGGCCGGCGTCCCGCACGTAGCGGCGCACCGCGCGATCGGTCCATCCCATCGCGTAGGTGTGGATCCGGAGGTGGAGCTCGACGAGGCGGACCACGTCGTCGATCATGTCGGTGGGGAACCGCAACGCGCGCAACCGCTCCTGCGCCATGCGCGCGCCGACCACCTCGTGATGGTGGAAGCTCACGCCGTCGGGCCCGAACGAGCGCGTCTTCGGCTTCCCGATGTCGTGCAGGAGCGCGGCTAGCCGCACGCGGAGCGCCGGCCGCGTGTTGCGGACGACCGCGATCGTGTGCGCGAGCACGTCCTTGTGCTGGTGGACCGGGTCCTGCTCGAGCTGCATCGCGTTGAGCTCGGGTAGGAACTCGTCGGAGAGCCCGGTGCGTGACAGCAGCCAGAGCCCGGCCGTCGGGTCGGGCACCTCCAGCAGCTTCGACAGCTCGTCGCGGATCCGCTCCGCGCTCACGATCTCGAGCCGGCCCCGGAGCTCCTCGACGGCGACGACGAGACCGCGATCCGGCTCGAGGCCCAACGCCGACACGAACCGGGCCGCCCGCATCATGCGCAGCGGGTCGTCGAGGAACGAGGTCTCCGGCGCGAGCGGCGTGCGGAGGCGCCGAGACGCGAGATCGTCGAGCCCGCCGAACGGGTCGATCAGCTCCGGCTCCGGGAGCCGGAGCGCCATCGCGTTCACCGTGAAGTCGCGCCGCGACAGGTCGGTCTCGACGTCGTCGGCGTACGCGACCTCCGGCTTCCGGCTGTCGCTCTCGTACACGTCGGCCCGGAACGTGGTGATCTCCATGCGGAGGCCGCCGCGCTCGCAGCCCACGGTCCCGAAGCGCTGGCCCTGGAGCCAGACCTGGTCGGCCCAGTCCCGCACGATCGCCTGCACCGTGTCGGGCCGCGCGCTCGTGGCCAGGTCGACGTCGGTGTGCGGGAGGTCGAGCAGCGCGTCACGCACGCTGCCGCCCACGATGTAGCACTCGTGCCCCGCGGCCACGAGACGCTCGGCGAGCTGCTGGACGGGCGACTCGGGCGCGAGCAGGGGTCGGAGTCGCTCGGGGACGCCGGACATCTTCGAGGCTCGGCCCATGGGGTCATTCTGCTCGCGCCCGCCCGGGCGAGTGATCAGGCGGAGGCGGTGGCCTCGTCGACCGCCTCCTGCGCCCGGGTGAGCTCGAGCTGCTCGATCGCCAGCCGCAGGTCGTGGGGATGGGTCGACGTGGCGAGTGCGTCGCGCCGGGTGACGAGGCCCTGCTCGTAGAGCGCGAGGAGGCTCTGGTCGAATGTCTGCATGCCGTAGTAGCCGCCCTGGGCAATGATCTGCTCGAGCTCGTGGGTGGTGTCGGAGTCGACGATCTTGTCGAACACACGCCCGGTGGCCACGAGCACCTCCATCGCCGGCACACGGCCGTCGCCGTTGGCCGTCTCGAGCAGCCGCTGGCTGACGATCCCCCGCAACGACGCTGCCACCGACATCCGCACCTGTTGCTGCTGGTGCGGTGGGAAGAAGTCGATGATGCGGTTGATCGTGTCGGTCGCGCTGATGGTGTGCAACGTAGAGAGCACGAGGTGGCCGGTCTCCGCGGCCGCGATCGCGGCCCACACCGTTTCCGGGTCGCGCATCTCACCGATGAGGATCACGTCGGGGTCTTGGCGCAGCGCCCGCTTGAGCGCGGCGTGGAAATCCTCCGTGTCGGTGCCGATCTCGCGCTGGTTGATCAGCGACTGCTTGTCGGTGTGCAGCACCTCGATCGGGTCCTCGATGGTGACGATGTGGCACCGCCGGTGCTCGTTGATGTGGTCGATCATCGCGGCGAGCGTGGTCGTCTTCCCCGAGCCGGTCGGCCCGGTCACGAGCACGAGACCTCTCGGCTCGTCGGC
>Ga0209515_10001891_pt1 | contig 33588 bp, 36 predicted proteins | sample Subgroupgradi54m_FD_187454 | JGI IMG/M metagenome (GOLD analysis project Ga0209515, IMG submission 187454) | Subsurface groundwater microbial communities from S. Glens Falls, New York, USA - GMW60B uncontaminated upgradient, 5.4 m (SPAdes)... ... | reverse complement strand
CCGTATGACCGGACCCCTCAGCGAGCAGCGGGACAACGGCTCGGTGCACTCATTCGCCTTCATCGGCACGCGCTCCGCTTCCCCGAAGCCTCCCAGCCCTTCGCCTGCGCTGCACCTGGCTGCCGGAGAGCCGGCGATACCGACCACGGCGGCGGTACCTTCCCTCCTGCCCAAGCGGGCCGCAACGAAACCCACCGGGTCGGCCGCCACGGTCGAGCGGCGTCTGGCCGATATGGAAGCAAGATCCACCCGCATCGAGGCTGCGTATGCCCAGGCCGGCGCCGAGGTGGCCAACGCTCGCAAGCAGCTTGAGACCGTGGCGGCGTCGCTCGAGACCCGCACCGCCGAGCGCGATAAGGCGCAGGCCGCGCGGACCCAGGCCGAGAAGGAGCGCAAACGCCTTGAGGCGGCGTTGGCCGACGCGCACACGATTCACCGTCAACTCGAAACCGAGCTCGCCCGGTTGCGCACCCAGCGTGACGAGCGCGACTCCAAGATCCAGACGCTGAACGCCACACTGGACGCCCGCGCGCATGAACGCGACAAAGCCCGTGCCGCCCATGATCAGGGTACCGCGGAACGCATCGACTATGAGCATGAACTGGCACAACTCCGCCAGCGGCTGAGGACGCTTGAGGCCGCCGTCTCAGCACAACCACAGGCGGGCGAGGCCGAGCAGCTCCGCTCAGCACTCGCTGCCGCTCAGGCGCAGGCGGCCAACCTGCAAGGCCTCCTGACCACGGAGCGGTCGGACGCTCAGCATCGTGAGCAGGAGCTGACCAGCCTCGGGGCTCAACGGGATGACCTGGACGCGCAGTTGCGCACCAAGCTCACCGAAGACGCCGGCCTGGAGAAAGAGCTTGCCGCCATCACTCAGCAGACAGCTCGGTTGAACGAGCAACTCTCGACGCTTCAGGCCGAATACAACAAGCAGATCGCCGCCGACTCACAGTGGGAGGGGAAACAACGCCGGTTGCGCGATGAGCTGGCGCACAGCCAGCAGGAGCTCGCCAAACAGCAACGCGTGATCGGCCAGGCGCGCGCCACGCACGAGCAGAAGGTCACGGCCCTTCAAACCGATGTTCACGCGCGCGAGCAGGCGCGCCAAGAGCTTGAGGAGCAGTTTGCCAAGACCCGCACCCGGCTCGAGCAAGAGGTGGCGTCTGTGCGAACCAGCCTCCAGGCCGAGCAGAACGCCAGGCAAGACACAGAAACGGCTCTCTCCACAGCTCGTCGACAGCTGAAGGAGCACGCGGGCCGGCAAGAGGAGCTGGCGCAATTGAAGGCAGCGGTGAGTCAGCGTCAGGAACAAGTCGAGACGCTGACCGCGCAAGCCCAGCAACTGACGAAACTCCAGGAGGAACACGCCAAGCAAGATGCCGCGCTCACCGCCGAGCGGAAACAGTCCCACGATCTCGAAGCCGAGCTATCGCACGTCCGGTCGCAGGCGGCCGAACTGGAAGGCGCCGTCCAGAAGCGCTCTGTAGAGCGGACCGCCGCCCAGGCCGCGTTGGAGGAAGTCCGCAAAGCCCATGACGCGCTGACCAAGGAACACGCCGAAGGGCAGCAGGCGCGGAAGCAGGCTGAATCCGAACTGGCGAACACGCAAGAGCAGCTGTCCACCCTGCAAGCTCATCTTGACGCTCAAGAGAAGAAGCGCCAGGAAACACAGCGCCAGAACCAAGACCTGCTGAAGGAGCTGGCCTCGATCCGCAAGACACTCCAAGCCGAACAGGAGGCGCGCCAACGCGCTGAAACCGTGCTGGCCGCCACTCCCCACGTGTGGCAAGACCACGCCCGCCTGCAAAGCGAGATGGTGACACTGCATGCGACGGCGCAGGAGCAAGAGGAGGCGCTCAAGACGGCGCAGAGCCGGGTGGCTGCGCTGGAGGCCGAGCATCAGCGCTCCCTCCAGCTTAATACCGAGCGGTCCCAGCTGAACGCGCAGGCCGATGAGTTGCGAGCAAGCCTGAAAGCCCGGTCCCTGGAAGCGCAAGAGGCGCAACAGGCAGGGACCCAGACCCGCCAAGCCTATGACGCCCTCGCCAAGGAGCAGGCTGCGGCACAGTCGGCACGGCAGCAGCTGACTTCCGAGCTGGCTCAGGCTCACGAACAGCTCGCCAAACTCCAGGCTGCCCTGGCCGCTCGAGAGAAGGAGCGCGATGCGAGGCAGCAGATACAAGAGATCCAGGCCGCGCGACAGGAGGAACTGGCGCGCACGACGGCGCTGCTCCGCGATCGCGAGCAGGCGCTGGCCGACCAGCGAGGTAAGCTGGCCTCGACACGCGCCGATCGCGACCGGCAGATGGCAGACCTTCAGGATGCGCTTGAGCGCCAGCATGAGGCGCAGCGCCAGCTTGAGACCGGGCTGACACAAGCTCAAGGGCAGGCCCACAGCCTCGAGGCAGCGGTCAAGGCCCGGACCGAAGAGCTGGCCAAGCTTCAGGCCGCGTTGACTGAACGTGACGGCGCCCTCGCCGAAGCGGATCGTCAACTCGCAGGCCTCCAGGCTGCCGCAGAGAAGCAGCGCGCGGATGCTGCTCAGCGACAGCAGCAGCTGGACGCGGCCACTCGGAAGCTTGAGGAGGCAGACCGGGCACGTACCGAACTGGCGCGCAACCACGCTCAGCTCGAGCAGGAGCTGGCCCAGCTTCGGACGGAACAGGCACAGCAGCTCGCCGCGCTTCACCGAGACACCACCAGCGATCAAGAAATCCGCCAGCACCTGGAGCAGGACCTGTCAACGGCCCAGCAGCAGATCCGGGACAGTGCGGCGACCGTGCAGGCGCTGACCGCGGAGCGTGATGCAGCCGTCCACGCCCAGCAGCAACGCGCAACAGAACAGACGACGCTGCTCAATACCCAGACACAATTGAAAGAAACGGCGACTGACCTCACGACAGCGCTGGCTGAACGAGCGCACGCGCTGGCCGACGCACAGGGCCGAGTCGCCCAACTGGAAGAGGCCCTGTCCGCTCTCTCTGCGGAACGCGACGCGTCCCGCACCCAGCAGGCGCAGGAAGCGAACGACCGGTCCCGGCTCGAGCAGGAACTGGCCGCGGTGCGGGAAGCACTGGAAGCGAAAGATCGGGCGCTGGCTGAAAGCCGTACCGACCTCCAAGCGGCCCTGCAAACCCGGCAGAAGACCCAGCAACAGGAAGAGGCGGACCTCCAGCAAGCCCGCACCCAAGCACAGGAGCTTGAACGCGCCCAGGTCCTTGCCGAGCAGCAACAGGCCGAATTGGCGGCACAGCAGCAGGTCCAGCAGCAGCTGGCAATGGAGGTGGAACGACTCGGCGCACAGCTCCAAGATCAGGACCGTCTCGAACAAGAGGTGGCGAAGACCCACCAGCAGGTCGCACAGCTTCAAGAACGTTTCACGGCTGTGCAGACGGAGGGCAACGAGCTGAGGGCGACTCACACCGAACAGTCCACCCGCGCGAGTCGGCTACAAGAGGAGCTGGAGCGCGCCGAGCAGGAACAGGCCCGCCTCCAGGAGGAGCTGGCGCAGCAGGCGAGCGGCAGCCAGACGCAGGCGCAACGGCTGGAACGCGAGCTTGAGCGAGTGCGCGGCGAACTCCAAGATCAGCCACAACTCCGGCAGACACTCGTCCGCCTGACGGCGACCGTGCACGAGCAAGCGCGCTCACTGGCCGGACAGGAGCTGGCGCTGGCGTTCTTTCGCCAGCAGCTTGAGGAAAAGGAGCGCGCGCTTGAGGCGGCCGAGGAAACGGTGACTTCGCCGGTGCAGTTACCTGAAGCGAACACGCCACCTGGCGCAGGAGCACTGGTGTCGACGCTCAGTCGCGAGGAGTCCGGGAAGCCGCATGACGTGCCGCCGGCTGAGCGTGACTCCTATGAGCGGGAGCGGGCCATCGAGATGGAACTGGATCTGCTGCAACTCATCGCCGTACGAGGCGCCGCCGCCAAACCGCATCACTGACCTCTCGGAAACGCGGAGGCGTTCCCTCCTGGAACGCCTCCTGTATCCTCTTCGGCAATGCACGATTGCCCACTGGGCGTCTTGCCTGATGGGCTCTCTCAGGGTCCGAATACTCCTCTCATGGAGACCTCACGATCGACAACCCACTCGCGGGCGAGACTAGAACTTATCCCAAAACTATGGAAGTGGCTACGTGGCCCAGTGGCTGAGTGGCCGTTTCACCGATGCTACTGGTCACTTTGCCACCTTGCCACTTTGCCACCGCCTGGAGTTTTGGGATGAGTCTATCCTCACGCCACCTGGCGGAGCCAGCGTTCGACCGCCGCCTGGAAGGCGTCGGGCCGCTCCAGGTTGACCAGGTGCCCGGCCTCAGGGACCACCTCCAGCCGCGCTCCCGGAATCGCCTTGGCCATCGCTTCGCTCTCAGCGACGGGAATCACTCGATCCTCGCTGCCCGCCACGACCAGCATCGGACAGGTGCTGGATGCCAGCAGCGGCCGCGAGTCGCGCCGAGCGGCCATCGCGCGCAACGCATCGATGATACCGTCCACGCTCGCCGCCCGGACGGCCCGCTCCACCTCCGCGGCCACTGCGGGCCGGCGGGACACCGTGGTCGGTCCCAGAAGCTTCGGCACGGTAGCCTGCATGAGTGCGTCAATGCCGGTCTGCCTGAGCTGATCGACCAGCTTCAGGCGTCCCTCGCGCTGCGCCACTGAGTCGGGAGCCGCTTTCGTCGAGAAGAGCCCCAGCGCCTTGATCCGGTTGGGGAACTGCCGGAAACATTCGAATGCGACATAGCCACCCATGGAGAGTCCGGCCACGATGACCGGCTGGCTGAGCCCCAGCCCATCCAGCAGTACAGCCACCGCCTGGGCCATGGCGGGAATGGACGGTTCGGCGAGCCGGGGCGAGCGGCCGAAGCCAGGCAGATCAGGGGTGATGACGCGCGCCGCGTGTGCCAACCGTTCGGCATCCGCCTGCCACATGGCGCCGGAAAGCGGAAAGGCGTGCAGGAGGACGAGGACCGGGCCCCGGCCTTGTTCAACGTAATGGAGAACAGCTGACATGTCCCCTCTCCAGCAGTGGAGCGGTCCGTCCACGTCTCTGGCCCGCAGCGAACTACATGCGCCCACGAGTGGATCTTCACAGGATGGCGCATGGACCCTGAGCGACGTCGTGGTTCGACCGGCTCACCACGATCCTGAGCGGCGTCGAAGGATCGAAGGGGCCCCCCTCGACGCGCTTCGCTTGCTCGGGGGACATGGAACCACCTCGAATGTTACGGTGCCTAGGTGGTTCCAGTTAGACCACGGCGCGTTGCTGGGTGCGGTAGACGAGCACCTCGGTCCGCTCCAGCGTCACCAACCCGTCCTGGATCATGGCATCGAGGTGCGGGAGGAACGCCTGGATGCGCTCTTCGCTGTCCACGATCTCGATGACGATGGGCAGGTCCTCCGAGAGCCGGAGCAATTTCACCGTATGCAGGTGGCTCTTCGCCCCGTACCCCAGGAACCCCTTGAGGCACGTCGCCCCCGCCAGTCCCTGTTTTCGCGCGAGATGGACGATGGCCTCGTAGAGCGGCTGGCCGTGCCACTTGTCCTGCTCGCCGATGAAGATCCGCAGGAGCTTGCCTTCGCGCGGAACCGTCACCATCATGCACCTCGCCGTCTGCCGTTACAGGAGCGACGCCGCCACGTGACCCAGCCACAACGCCGCCAGTCCGAGGACCAGGCTGCCGAGCAGGTTCGCACCCGCCAGCACCACTGCTCCGTCCTGGATGAGGCGCCAGCTCTCATAGATGAAGGTGGAGAACGTCGTGAAGGCCCCGAGGAGCCCGACCATCCAGAAGAGGCGCGCCTCCGGCGAGAGCAGGAACTTCTGCTCCGCGAGCGCGCTCAGAAACCCGATCACCAGACACCCGAGCGTATTTACCGCGAGCGTGCCGTAGGGAAAACCGGCGCCGAGCCAGCGGTAGACCGCCCCGGCAAGGAGATACCGTCCCGCCGTGCCGCAGATTCCGCCGGCCGCCAACACGCACCACTTCTGCATCAATGTCCAGCACCCGTAGTCGCCCGCCTCCTGGACCGGCGCTTGACGAGCTCAACGACGCCGTCCGTCGCGATCAAGACCACGAGGAGCGCCAGGAGGCATGCATGCTTCACCCATCGCCCTTGGAAGAGCGGTTCGCGTTTCTGCACCGCCTCCTCCCAGAAATAGAGCAGGATCACCACGACCGTCACCCAGATGGCGGTCTTCCACTCCTTGCTGGCCGCCACCCCTTTCCAGCTCCACCGCCCGTGCCGATCCGGATAGCGGGGGCGCCAGGGCATCAACCGGGGCACCGCGCGGTGGTAGCGCTGGTACGCGCTGTCCCATTCATTCAGCAGGGTCCGTTCCTCCTCGGCCATCTTCGCCCGGTAGATGAGCAGGAAGCCGGCGAACGACGGGAGTGCGAGCCAGACACTGCCCACGATGAGGCAGAACCCCGCTCCGATCACGGCCGTCCCGAAGTAGAGCGGGTGCCGGACGAAGGCGTAGGGCCCTCCGGTGATCAACCGGCCGATCTTGGCGTCCCCGCGTGATTGCTCCGTCCAGTTGACCTTGACGTGGCCGACATAGCCGTTGGCCCAGAGGCGCACCAGTTCCCCGAGCACAATCAGCAGAATGCCCAGCCGCAGATTCCGCTCGGTGATGCGGCCGACCGCAAACAGCAACACGGCCAGCGGGTAGACGAACAGAAACCGCGGCTTGCTCAGGCGCTTGTGCATGGGGCCACTCCTTGAAACTGCCCGACCCGGCTGGCGGTTACTGGAGCCAGAACAAGAACAGCACGAGGAGGCTGATGGAACAGAGGTTGATCACGATGAACCACACCCAGAAGGACCGGCGGGAGCGGAGGCGCCTCCACAGATAGAGGAGACCCGTCCCGGTCGCGAAGCGGTTCGCGCACCACACCGAGAACTTCAACGGCGTGCCGATCCACAGCCACGACGGCCAGGCCATCACAGACACTCGTAGGCGATGAGGCCGCAGATGATGCGGAACAGCCCTAGACAGGTCAGGCTGATCCCCACCAGACTGGCCGACGCGGAAAAGATGTGACCGGAGATGTGCTGCTCCAGCGTCTCCCGCTCGCTGGACGACGTCATCGGACGTGCTCCGGCGGGTGACCGTCCGAGATGTCGAGGATCCGCCAGGACACCCAGTCCAGCGGCACCTCGCCGAGAGACGTCCTGGCGCTGGTGAGGATGCGCTGCGGCTCGCCCAGCAGCGCCAGCGGAACGCGGATGGTCACCCGTTTCGGCTCGCGGCTGATCTGCAGCCCTGCGGCCGACACCGACCGATCCTGGTCGTACACCCTGGCGGTGACCCGTCCCAGCTGGATGCGCAGCTTCGGCATGTCCTGGAAGGGACGGTCGGTTCGGTACCCGAAGATGTAGAGCGACGCCTGGACCGCTTCCGCCAGCGGCCGGGAGAACACCAGGGACAGCACGAGATGCCCCTGCTCCAGCCGCACCGCGCGCTCCTCCAGGCCGACGAACATCGCCTGCTCACTGTCGGTCAGCTCTTCCGGCATGTCTCCTGTCCCCTCGGTCAGCCGGAGCGCGTCGGCCCGCCCGGGCGGCACCGCGGGAAAATTGCCGAACAGCTCATTGGGCCGCACGAATGAGAGCAGGCGGTTCGCGCTGTAGCCATACTGAGTGCGGTGCGCCTGCAAGGCCACGCGCTTGCGCTGGAGCTCCTTGTCGGTGAGGGCGCCGCTCTGCCACCGAGCGGCCCGCTGCAGCGGGACCGGCGGCTCCAGCGGCTCCCTGGGATGGAACCCCTTCCGAGCGGGCCACCGCGGAAAGTGAATGAGGTAGGGGTACAGCTCCGGGCGCAGTGCCGGCTCTAGGTCCCACAACGCCACGCGCGTGAACAGGTATAGGCTGCGGTGGTCGGGGTTGTAGTCGGCGGGGTGGGACACGAACACCTTCGTGGGTCGCATCTCGCGCAATATGGTGGTGAGGTCGTGCACGATCTCTTCTCCCTTGTAGGGGGCGCCGGGCCGCAACGCATTATCATACGGCACCTCCCGTACCCGTGTCAGCATGCTTTGAAACGGCGGACGATCGCCCCAGTGCGTCTCCCAGATCCGCAGCGTGCCGAAATCCGGATAGCCGAGAAACGTGAGCTGGCTCGGGTCGAGACCCAGGACGGCGTCGGCCGCCTCGGCCTCATCATGCCGGATGAGGCCGATCCTCCTGACCGCGTCCGGCAGGAGCACCGGCCGCTTGCGGTAGACCAGGAACGACCACTGGTTGTTGTCGCCGTAGGTGAGAAAGGCGACGCGGATGGGCAGATGCATGGCGACCGCCTGCTCGATGATCCCGCCGCATCCTAACACTTCATCATCCGGGTGAGGCGCCAGCACGAGGATACGGTCCTGCGGGGTCAGCGCGACGGGGGGCCACGTCGATGCTGGAACACCGGCGTGGGGTTGACATCCGGTCAGCCATCCCAGCACTCCCCACCCGATGAGCGCACGCCGCCAGCTCCGGCTCATGAGAGCGGCCGTCCGTAGAGGACGGCCTCGTACGCCAGGTAACCCGCTCCATCAGGCCACACCACCGGATGGCGGCTCAGCACCTGGAACCCCAGCGCTTCGAAGAAGCGGCACGCCGCCGGATTGTCGCCGCGCACGCGGGCGTGAATGCCGCCGACGCCGGCCTCGCGCGCCTGCAGGACAAACCCATCGACCAGCCGCCGCCCCACGTCCTGGCCGCGGAACCCCCGCAGGACGTTGACATGGAGATGGGCGGGAAACCGCTCCAGGGATGCGTGCGGCCCGAATCCGCCGCGAACCCATGTCTGCAGTCCCGCGCCGATGAACCGCCAGGCCTGCGAGGACGCCAGCGCGCCGCGTCCGATGGCCTCCATGACGGCCTGCGGAACGACCCGCTGGCTCATGAGCTGCTCGTAGCGCCGCGTGTCCAAGCAGCCGGTCAGGTAGCCGATGACGCGTCCGCCGGACTCGGCCACCCACGTACCGGCCGGGTCGTCATCCGTGTAGTAGCGTGTCAGAAGGTCCGCCACGAGCTCGCGGTCGGACAAGAGCGGATCGAGCGGTTCGCCCCGATTCGCCGTGTCGCAACAGATCGCGCGGATGAGGGCGCGGTCGAGCTCCTCATACCGGCGAATGATGACCCTGATGATGCCCGATGCCGACGAGCTCGGGGCGGGCTCCCCGCCTGCCGTCATTTGGGGGATGCGGAGCCGAGCAGGGTCAGCGTGCCGCGGGCGGCGGTCGACGTCCAGAGGTCCGCGAAGCGGCCCCAGTTGATCAGGATGCGCAAGAGCCGTTTCGGGTCCTCCTGCGGGCACTGGATAGCCAGCTCTTCCAGCAGGATGTCCCTGGCCAGGCGGTGCTCGGGGCTGTGCTCCAGCATCTCCCGCACCCGCTTCACCAGCGGCACCTGGAGGAGCGGCTCACGGAAGATCTGCTTGCGCATTGCGCGGGGGGCGGCCAGGAACTGGCGTCCCCGCTCCGTCAGCACGAGGCGATCATGCGGCGTCTCCAGGAACTGCAGGAGCTCCGCGGCCTTGGCGGCAAGGAGGATCCGCGTGAACGCCCGCCCCAGCTCCGTCGTGAGCCGGAAAAACTCCACGTCTCCACCCTGGCTCCGGACCGCGTCCAAGAGACCGATGACCTCCCGCACCTCGACCATCGGAATGGAGGTGATCGCCGAGAGGCCGAGGAGCCCGGCCAGGATGGTGGCCGGCCGGGAGTCGGCCGCCTGCTCCGGCAGGTACACGCCTGTGATGGCGTCGTGGAGGCGGTCCACCAGCGCCTGGTAGGCGCTCGAGCGCGGGTCGCGCGGATAGGGCATCGGGTTCTCGATGGCAGCTTTGAGACGGCCGGGATTGGCGGACATGATGAGGATGCGGCTCGCCATGAAGGCCGCCTCGTGGATGTCGTGGCTGACGAGGAGGATGGCGCGGGGCGATTTACGGGTGTCCCGCCAGAGGCTGATGACCTCGTTGCGCAGCGTCTCCGCGGTGAGCGCATCCACCTGACTGAACGGCTCGTCCATGCAGAGCAGCTCGGGCCGCACCACCAGCGCCCGGGCGATGCCGACGCGCTGCTTCATCCCGCCGGAGAGCTCGCGGGGGTAGGCCTCCTCAAATCCGTCCAGCCCGATGAGCGAGATGACGTCGGCCACGCGCTGGCGCCGGGCGTCGGCGCCGACCCCTTGGGGCAGGAGGGCTTGCTCGATGTTCTGGGCGACGGTCAGCCAGGGAAAGAGCGCAAACTGCTGGAAGACGAGCGAGACGTGCGGGTTGGGTTCGAGCACCGGACGAGCGCGGTACGTCACCTCACCGTGGGTGGGGCTCAAGAGCCCGGCGACGATGCGCACGATCGTCGACTTCCCGCAGCCCGAGGGCCCCAGGATGACCACCAGCTCCTGCTCGGCGAGCGTGAGGTTGATGTCTTCCAGAACCGGGAGCGTCTTGCCGGACGGCAGCGAAAACACGTGTCCGACTCTCGAGAGTTTCGCGAGCGGGTCGTGTCCGTTCGGCGTCTCAGTAGGCATGGCGGGCGTCACCTCAGAGCGCGTAGCGCGTTTCGGCGAGCCGGTAGAGCGGCTTCCACAGGCACCGGTTGATGAGGACGACCAGGACCGCCATCGTCAGCACGCCGGCCGAGAGCACATCATAGCGGCCCTGGCTGGCGGCGAGCGAGATCAGCGAGCCCAGCCCCTTCGTCACGGAGACCTGCGGCCCAACGGACACGTACTCCGCGACGATGCTGGCGTTCCAGGCGCCCCCGGCCGCCGTGACCCAACCCGTGATGAGGTACGGGAACATCGCCGGCCACCAGACGACGCGCCACCACTGGCCCGATGTAAAACGATACGCCTGGGCCGCCTCTCGCAGTTCCGTGGGCACGGCGGAGACTCCGGCGAGCACATTGAACAGGATATACCACTGGGTCCCGATAAGCATGAAGAGGACCGCCCCAACCCCCAACCCCCATCCCAGCGCATGGAGCGTAAGGAGGATCAAGGGATAGAGCATCGGGGCGGGAAACGACGCGGCGATCTGCACCAGCGGCTGAAGGCGGCTGCGCCATTGCTCCGACCGGCCGATCCAGATCCCCACCGGGATCACCCACAGGCTGCCGAGCAGGACCGCCGCGGACACCCGCACGCACGTCAGCGCCGACCCGGACAGCACGTCCAGCCATTCAGCCAGGCTCAGCCCGACGAGCAGCCGGACCAGCCGGACGGCCGCCCACATGACGAGGAGACCGCCGAGGGCGGCGCCAAACCAGCCCAGCACGCGCGCCGCGCGGGCCGCCCCACGAGCCGCCGACGGCCGGGCCGACGGCTCGTGGGGCGGATGGGTAGCGGTCGCGAGCCACTCGCTGATGGGATGCGCCACCGTAGCCATCGCCGAGCGCGCCAACCACGAGTGGCGGAGCCACCTCAGGAGGAGCGTCTCCCGGCGGCTACCCGCCGACGTCTCTTCTATGCGGAACTTCTGCACCCAGACCAGGACCGGTCGCCAGACGCACAGATCCACGAGCGTGATCATCACCACCATGGCGGCCAGACCGGCGACGATGGCTCGCGTATCCCGCTGATTGATCGCGGCACTCATGTAGGCACCGAGGCCGGGGAGGCGGAAGTCGTGGGAGCCCAGCGTGAACGACTCGCACACCATGAGGAAGAACCACCCGCCGGCCATCGCCATCATGCTGTTCCACGCCAAGCCGACCGCGGCGGCGGGCAGCTCGACGCGGCGGAAGCACTGCCACCAGTTGAACTGGTAGACCCGCGACGCTTCCCGAAGCTCGAGGGGAATGCCGCGCAGCGACTGGTAGAAGCTGAACGCGAGGTTCCAGACCTGACTCGTGACGATCATGAGGATGGAGGCGAGCTCAAGACCCGCGTTGGTGTGGGGGAAGAGTGCCACGAGGACGAGGACGGCACCCGGCAGGAAGCCGAGCACCGGGATGGACTGCAGGACGTCCAAGAGCGGCAGGAGGAGTCGCTCGGCGCGCGGCCGGTGCGCGGCGGTGTAGCCGTAGGCGAGGGCTAACCCCAGCGAGACGCCGTAGGCGGCAACGCCCCGCAAGAGCGACAGCAGGGTATAGCCGGGCAGCGCCCACAGCCGAAGGTCAATGTCCACCAGCGGCTGGAGCGGCGCCTGCCAGTGCCTGCCCACCCGCACCACTCCGTAGAGCAGGGCGGCGAGCAGCGCCATGACGCTGACATCGGCCAGCCATGAGGAGGGACGGAACACCGCCTGTCGGGTAATCATGAGGAATAAGAGCCATTCTCCTCTTCTCTCCGCTCAAGTCAACCGTCGTCTTTGAGTGGGTCGTACACACAACGGAGCCGTGGCTAGCGCCACGGCTCCGCCTGAGGTACGGAGGGCTGGGTGCGTCGCTTAATACGCCGTCTTCGGAGTCGACGCGGAGCTGCTCGGCGTAGCCGTCTGCAACAGGCGAATGGTTTCAGCCAGCTCCTGACCGTCCTTCAGCCGGTGGCTCACCTTCACGCGCTGGCCGACCCGTAACCGGGTGGCGGCCGTCCCCTGGATAAACTGGTCCAGTCGGGTCTCCCGGTTGCCATCCCAGACCATCGTCCGCTTCAGGTCCAGCATCAGCGCCCACACCTTACCGTCTGTCGCAGTGAGCTTGAGGTTGGGCATCAAGGATTTGAGATCCAGCGCCGTAATGGATCCATCCGTGGTCGTAATCTGCGGCGCCGGTGGTGTCACCACCGGCGTAGGTGCAGCCGGCATCTGAGCGGATGACGGGACCGACGTCGTCTTGTGCTGAGCGGCCTGGCCGTCCGGCTCCGCCGCCCAGAGTGCAGGCACAGCTGCGACGACACACGAAGCGAACACCAGTGAATAAATCACGCTTCCCTTCATCATGGTCACTCCCCAGTTGGAACGTTCCTCTCCTGTTGCTGAACGCCGCTGAACACCATGGACACCTGCCTCAGTGCTTGATAGGACGCGACGGTGCGCCGTGGGCGCCGGTCGTCGTCTCAGCCGGCGGCCGATGATGGTTCTTCACCCGATGGCCGCCTCGATGGTGGATGGCTGGATGGTTCGCGGCGGCTGACGGCACGGTCGTCGTCGCGGGTGGTTGGGCCACCGCGGCCCACGCCGTTCCCATCAGCAGAGTGCTGAGCGCCAGTGCTCCCCAGACACGCAGATGCATCGCCCTCACCTCCCTTCGGTCCTTCGTTGAAAACTGTGGCGCAGCAACCACACCGACCCCCTCCAACCATTCGGCTTCATGCGCGAAACCGCTGTGGCCGGGCTGACCATGTCTTGAACTCGCACCGCTTCTTCTCATCCTCGTCCGGCTCGAAAGCGCTGCCCCCACAACCGCTCACCACGCAGATCCTGTTGGCGTTTCACCTGCCTTCGCCGGAAACCCCGGGCGGTCAGCCCAGGGAGGAAGGCGAAGCGGACGCGGTTCCGCCCCACGGGCGTCAGCCCCGTGGGGCTCCACGTTCTACGCCTCTGTAGAATCGTACGCGCCCAGCCGACGTTTTCCTATCAGACTTAGGTCGGAGTCCTCCGCTGGCCGGTCTCTGCTATACTTTTCCTCACCGGTATGCTCCGCACCCCGAATGTGCTCAACTGGTTCCGCAGCTCTTGGCGGGCGCCGGTCATCGGGATGACGCTCGGCCTGCTGTATGGCAGTCTCGAGCACGTGGTGGATCTGGAGGCGATGCAATCACCCAGGATCTTCATGGTCCTGGATGACGTGGTGGTCTTTTGTCTGCCCATCGCGCTCGGCGGGCTGGCGGGCCTCCTCGTCAACTACGTCCGATGGCAGCATCGGGTTAACCGCGCGCTCTCAACGGAAAACGCGAAGTTCCAGCGCTACGTGTTCACCCAAGCGCTGACCTCGCACGTCCTCCATGACATCCGCAACCCGCTCCACAACTTGACCGCCGTCATCGAGCGCTGGCAGCCGAACCTGCCCCCTCAGGAGGTGGCCATCCTGCAGCGCAACCTCGATCGCCTCCAGGCGGTCATGAAACAGCTCCGCGGTTGGAATGTGCTGGAAGAGACGATCGACCTGCGGGAGGCCGTGGCGCTCCGGCCGTGGCTCAAGGACTTCATCCACGACAAGGTGCAACCGCAGCTGCGCGATGCCGGCATCACCCTGCACCAACAGGTGGAGCCGGTCATCGTCTTCATCCACCCGCTCCTGCTGGAGCAGTGTCTGGTGACCTTCTTTAACAACGCCGTCGAAGCGATCACGAACGTCAGCCGGGCCCGTACCATCTCCGTGTCGGCGCAGCTCAGCCGCACCCGCCAGGGCCACGTGGAGATGAGACTGCGGAACACCGGGGAGCCGTACCGAGCACCTGTCCTGGCCACACAGGGACGGGAACCGGTGAAGAGCGAGCATGGGCTGGGGTTGGGGCTCGTCCTGGTGCAGCGGACGCTGGAACAGATCGGGGGATCGCTCAGCCTGACGAACGACGGCGGTCAGGCGACGACGATCTGCTCGATTCCGGGACGGGCGGAATGAAGGTGGCGTATGTGGAAGATGACGTGGACGCGCGCACGATCTTCGCCAAGAATCTGGCGGTGGAGCGCTTCCAGTGCGACGTGTTTGACAGCGCGGAGGAGTTCTTGAAGGTGGCCGCCCCCGGCGGCTACGACATACTCCTCATCGATATCCGGCTGACGGGACGGGACGGGGTCAAACTGCTCAAAGAGTTACGCGAGCGGGGGATCTTCACGCCGGCCATCCTGATCACCGCGTTCGACAGCCTGGACTACGCTCGCGAGGCGCTGAACAGCAGCGCCAACTACCTCCTCGAAAAACCGTTTCCCTTCACCTCGCTGATGCGCGTCATCTACAGGGTGCTCGGCGCGTCCCGCTCGCTGCAGGACTGCGTGGATCGTGGCTTGGCAACGCTGGCGATCACCAAGCGCGAGAACGAAGTCGCCCGGCTGCTACTGAAAGGGTTGAGCAACAAGGAAATCGCTGACGTGGTGCGGATTGCAGAGAAGACCGTCAAGCAGCATATCACCCAGATTTTTAAAAAGGCCAATGTCAAAAGCCGCGGTGAATTTTTTTCTTGGATTTTCCCCGTCTAAGCCGCCGCCACACCCGTCTTCCATCGCCCCTGGTTCCTTAAATCCCGGCGCCGAACGCGCCGCGCGGACCGGTGAAGACCTTCATGTCCTTCACGCTGACGTAGACCTCGGCCCCCCGCTGCAACCCGAGGACGCGGTACCGCTCCTGCGGCAGCTCCGCGTACACGATCCCTCCAGAGCCGGTCGCCAGCTCCACCCGCACGACCGGGCCGGCGGCGTTGATGTGCCGGATCGTGGCGCGGAAGTGCGGCCGGCCCGGTAGCGGCGTGTGGTCGATGTCCAGGAGGTGGGGCCGGGCGTAGGCGACCGCGGAGGTCGTGTCGGCTTGGGTCCCTGTGGGCAGCTCCAGGCTGAACTCCCCCACATGCATGGTGCCGCCCTCGATGCGCCCGTGAAAGAGATTGACGTTGCCGAGGAAGTGGAAGACGAACGGGGAGGCGGGGTGCTCGTAGACCTCCTCGGGAGAGCCGTCCTGCTCGACCCGACCCTCGTGGAGGATGGCGACCCGGTCGGCCACCTCCAACGCCTCATCCTGGTCGTGCGTGACGAAGACGCTGGTAATGCCGATCTCATCGTGCAGACGACGCAGCCACCGCCGCAGCTCCTGCCGAACCTTCGCGTCCAGCGCCCCGAAGGGCTCATCCAGCAGGAGGATCTTCGGCTGAACCGCCAGCGCCCTGGCGAGGGCGACCCGCTGGCGCTGGCCGCCGGAGAGCTGCGATGGATAGCGGCCGGCCAGCCGCTCCAACTGCACCAGCGCTAAGAGCTCGTGCACGCGCTCGGCGATCTCCGCCGGCGAGGGCCGCTCGCTCCGCGGCTTGACCCGCAGGCCGAAGGCGACGTTGTCGAACACGGTCATCTGACGAAAGAGCGCGTAGTGCTGGAACACGAAGCCGACCCGCCGCTCGCGCGGGTGGCGCGACGTGGCATCCTCGCCATCGAAGTGGACGCGGCCCGCATCCGGCGTTTCCAGCCCCGCGATGATGCGCAAGAGGGTCGTCTTCCCTGACCCAGAGGGACCCAAGAGGGCGACCAGCTCGCCGGAAGGCACCGTGAGGCTGATGTCCTTCAGCGCGGCGAAATCGCCGAAGAGCTTCGTGACGTTGCGAATCTCGATGCTCATGGAGCCCCGCTGATTAGCCGATTGCCTGTCGTTCCCCGATCCGCACGGGGCGACGTCCCGCCCGCCCGTTCGGTGGGAGCATCCTAGCGGGTGGAGCCCCGCTGATTAGCCGATTGCCTGTCGTTCCCCGATCCGCGCGGGGCGACATCCCGCCCACGCGCACGGTTGGAGCATCCTGGCGGGATGCCGGTATCCGGTGTCCCACAGGTTCAGCGTCAGGGGCGATGCTCCGCCGCCTTTTCCGCTCGACGAGCGTCTTGGCCGCCAGCGTCACGAGCGCCAGGAGCGCCAGGAGCGAGGCCACGGCGAAGGCGGCCGTAGCGTGGTACTCATTGTAGAGGATTTCCACGTGGAGCGGGATCGTGTTGGTCCGCCCGCGGATGTGACCTGAGACCACCGAGACCGCGCCGAACTCGCCCATGGCCCGCGCGTTGCAGAGGATGACGCCGTAGAGCAGCCCCCACTTGATGTTGGGGAGCGTTACGCGCCAGAACGTCTGCCATCCGCCAGCGCCCAGCACGCGGGCCGCTTCTTCTTCCTCCGTGCCCTGCGCCTGCATCACGGGGACGAGCTCCCGGGCGACGAAGGGAACGGTCACGAAGAGGGTCGCCAGCACGATGCCGGGTACCGCAAAGATCACCTTCATGTCATGGGCCGCCAGCCATGGCCCGAACCACCCCTGCAGACCAAAGAGGAGGACGTAGATGAGCCCGGCGACGACCGGCGAAACGGAAAACGGTAGGTCGATCAGCGTCAGCAGCACCTGCTTGCCGGGAAACTCGAACTTGGCGATGGCCCACGCCGCGGCCACGCCGAAGACGAGGTTGAGCGGCACCGCGATCCCGGCCGCCAGCAGCGTCAGGCGGACGGCGGCGAGTGCTGCCGGCTCCTGCAACGCCGCCAGGTAGACCCCGGCCCCCTTCCGGAACGCCTCGAAGAACACGGTCACCAGCGGAAGGAGCAGGAAGAGGCCGAGGAACAGGAGGGCGGCGGCGGTCAGCGCCCACCGGACGGCGGCCGGCTCCGTCACCTGCGGCGGACGCGCCCCGGACGAATGCGGAATGCGGAATGCGGAATGCGGAATGGGAACCGGGGAAGATGCGCCGGGATTCTGTTCGGGCTCCGTATTCCGAATTCCGCATTCCCAATTCAGCATTCTCATGAGGTTTTCCGCTAACGGGCGCGCCGGCTGCTCCACCCTTGGAGCAGGTTGATGACGAGCAGGAGGATGAACGAGACCACGAGCATGAAGACACCGATTGCGGTGGCACCGGCGTAGTCGTACTGGTCGAGCTTCGTGATGATGAGGAGCGGCGTGATCTCGGTTTTCATCGGCATGTTGCCGGAGATGAAGACGACCGACCCGTACTCGCCCACGGCGCGCGCGAAGGCGAGTGCCACACCGGTCAGGAGGGCCGGCCCCAGCTCGGGCAGGAGCACCCGGCGCCACGTCTGCCAGCGGCCAGCACCCAGGCTCGCGGCCGCCTCCTCGATCTCGGCGTCCAGGTTCTGCAGAACCGGCTGGACGGTCCGCACGACAAACGGCAACCCGATGAACGTGAGCGCGATCACAACGCCGAGCGGGCTGAACGCCGCCTGGATGCCGAGCGGCGCGAGGTGCCGGCCGACCCACCCGCCCGGCGCGCACAACGTCGTAAGGGTGATGCCGGCCACTGACGTGGGCAGGGCGAAGGGCAGGTCCACCAGCGCATCCAGCAGGCGCCTCCCTGGAAACCGGTAGCGCACCAGCACCCACGCGACCACGAAGCCGAAGACCGCGTTCACCAGCGCTCCGAGGAACGACGCGCCGAAGCTCAGCCGGTAGGACGCCAGTGAGCGCGGCTCCGTCACCACGCGCCAGAACTGGGCCCAGCCGAGCGTCGAGGCCTTCGCGAACATCGCGGAGAGCGGGACCAGCACGATGAGGCTCAGGTACGCCAGCGTGAACCCGAGCGTCAGGCCGAAGCCGGGCAGGATCGTGCGGCGCCTGGCCCGAACCGGCACCACCGCCTGGAGTCCGGCGTCAGCGGCCGGGCTGGTAGAGGTGGTCGAAGATTCCGCCGTCATCGAAATGGGTGGTCTGCGCCTGCTGCCATCCGCCGAACACCGCGTCGATCGTGAACAACTCCAATACTGGAAACTGCGCGGCGTACTTCGCCGCCACGGACGCGAGCGTCGGCCGGTAGTCGTGTTTGGCCGCGATCTCCTGGCCTTCCTCTGAATAGAGATACTCCAGGTAGGCCCGGGCCAGCTCGAGCGTGCCGCGCTTCGCCGCCACCGTATCGACGACCGCAACCGGTAGTTCGGCCAGGATGCTCACCGAAGGAACGACGAGCTCGAACCGGTCCACGCCGAACTCCCTGATCGCAAGCAGGACCTCGTTCTCCCAGTTGATCAGGACGTCGCCAATCCCCCGCTCGGCGAAAGTCGTCGTGGCCCCCCGCGCGCCGGAGTCGAGCACCGGCACATGCTTGTAGAGCGCCGTCACGAACTCCTTCGCCTTGGCTTCATCGTTGCCCCATTGCTTGAGGGCATAGCCCCAGGCCGCCAGGTAGTTCCAACGAGCACCCCCCGAGGTCTTCGGGTTGGGGGTGATGACGGCAATACCTGGCCGGATGAGGTCGTCCCAATCCTTGATGGTTTTCGGGTTGCCCTTCCGCACCAAGAACACGATCGTGGAGGTGTACGGAGCGCTGTGGTGCGGCAGCCGGCTCTGCCAGTCCTTCGGCAGCAGTCCGGACTTCTCGGCGATCGCGTCGATATCGTAGGCCAGCGCCAGCGTCACGACGTCGGCCTCGAGGCCGTCGATGACCGCACGGGCCTGCTTGCCGGAGCCGCCGTGCGACTGCTCGATCTTCACATCCTCCCCGGTCTTCCCTTTCCAGTACCTGGCGAAGGCCGCATTGTACTCCTGATACAGCTCTCGCGTCGGGTCGTAGGAGACGTTTAGCAGCGTCTGCTCTTTAAGAGCGGCGTCAGAGTGCTTGTTGAGGACACCTCCAACTACGGTAACGATAACCACCACGAGCACTCTCAACACCAGCCGTCTTGTCATATAGTCTATCCTCCCTATTCTATTAGTAGAGTAATGAGGACAAAAATTAGATGGCGTACACCAACACCTTCTTCTTCTCTTGCTGCAACCGCTCCGTCCGCCTGAGCACGTCGGCGAGGCTCTCCCGGTCCAGAATGGTGGAGGTGGCATCGCGAACGTCTTTCATGACCGCCCGGATACCGCAGGTCGCCTCATCCCCGCACTCCTCGCACATGTGGTAGGCGGTCTGGCTGACGCACGGCAGCGGGGCGAGCGGACCATCGAGCACACGGATCACCTCTCCCAAGCTGATCACGTCCGGCTTTCGGCCGAGGAAGTAGCCACCCCCTTTTCCTTTCTTGCTCTGGAGGATGCCATTGTTTTTGAGTTCAAGGAGGATCATCTCTAGGAACTTTTTCGGAATCCCCTCCTGCTCCGCCAGCTCAGCAATGAGGACCGGCGCCTCGCTCGGCCGTCTGGCCAGCGCGAGAAGCGCCCTGAGCGCATACTTGGACTTCTTCGACAGCATCTGCATAGTCTACTAATCCTATGTATTAAGTATATTGAATATTCCCCAGGTGTGTCAAGCCTATTTTTCGATAGGGTCTGATGTTCGGTCGTGCCGTATTTTCGTTGATGTCGCAGATGGGTCGATCGGCACAATCATCTCGCAATCTGCGAAATCGCCTCACTGAAGGATCAGTACCAGGACTCGCCCCACTTCCACCCTTCCAATGCTCCTCTCACGAGGCGTATTTCTTCGCACGGCCCAGCTCGTGGAGGAGGGCGTTCACTTCCTGCTCGAGCTCGAGGAGACGCGCCTCCCGTTCTCTCAGCAGGTCATGCAGGCCCTCCAGCCTGGCCTTGTCGTTCTTCAACGTCTCTTCGGCCCGCTTGCGCCGCGTGACGTCGCGGAAGATGATGTGCACGCCGGCCACGGTCCCCTCACGCTCAAAGGGACGCGGGTTGGCCTCAAAGACAAGGTACATGCCGTTCTTGTGCACCGCCTCCAGCTCGAAGGGCGCTCGGCGGATCCCGGCGATCGCGAACGCGAACTCTTCGATGGCGCGCGGCAGCGAGGCCGGGCTCACGATGCCCAGCGTCGAGAAGTGCTGGTTCAGCAGCTTGCTCGCAGGATAGCCGACCGCCTGCTCGGCCGCCGGATTGACGGTCTGGACTCGGCCGATGATGTCCAGCGTCACGATGGGATCCGGCGCCTCTCGAATCAGACGGGCGTAGCGGTCTTCGCTCTCCAGCAGCGCGCGGTGAGCCGCTCGAGGGTCGGGTCTGTCGGTCATGCCGTCACGTGGGCTGAAGGTTCAAGGGAAAGGCGGGTGGGAGAGCGCCTTACGAAGGCCCGTCTCCCGTCCGCGTGGAGGAGAGCAGCTCTCGGACGTTCACCAGCAGCTGCTTGGACACAGTGGATTTGAGCAGGAAGAGATCCGCACCGCACTCTTTGGCGAGCTGCTCATCCTTGTCCTGCACCTTGGTGGCGCTCAGCATCATGATGGGAATGTGCTTGTAGCGAACGTCTTGCTTCAGCATCGAGCAGATCTCATACCCGTTCAGCAGAGGCAGCATCAGGTCGGTCACGATCAGGTCAGGCTGCTCCCGTTGCGCCATCTCCAGTCCTTCTTTGCCCGTCGTGGCGGTGAGGAGCGTGTAGCCGGCCGCGCGGAAGGTGTCGGTGAGCACTTCCAAGAAGTCGGGGTGGTCTTCAATGATGAGGATGCGCTCGGCCATGTCGTGGTCATTGTATCGCACCGGAGGCTGAATGGACAGCGCAACGGCGCGACACACCCACACGCATAAATGTCGCGCGGGGGTGGCATCTCAATGTGACGGGGCCTGCCGTCCTTCGACTGCGCTCAGGATCCCGAGCGAGCGAAGCGAGTCGTGGTTCGACCCCCTGCGGTCGCTCACCACGATCCTGAGCAAGGCCGAAGGCCGCGTCGAAGGATCGAGGGACTGCGCCACCCTAGGGCAGTGCTCGCCGCCGGGCCGCCGTACAGCGGCCTCGGCCCTGCGGGCCTCGACCGGCGGCTGTACCTGGCGTGGGGCCCCGGCTGCGCGTCACCCGTCAAATTGAGACATCACCCATCGATTTTTTGACACGCGCCCGGCGTTCATTGACGCCGCATTCCCGCTCAGGTAGACTAACGCCAGCGTACCGTCCAAGCTCAGTGCGCTCCCCGTATTCTGACACGTGGCATCGATGGCCAAGAAAAAGAAGACACCGACACCAAAGAACGGCGTGAATCACCAATGTTTCACCAAGCAGTTCAGCCGGCTGTCTGAACAAGCGGGGGGGCGGTGGGTGGTCATCGCCGGCGGCCACATCGTGCGGATCGGCTCAAAGCACTTGCTCAAGCGCATGGTACAGCAAGCGCGAGCTCAGTATCCTAACGAGACCCCGCTGGTCGCTCCTCTGCCAACCGAGAAAGACCTGCAGTGCATTCTCTAGCGTTTCCGTACCAGCACCGGCAGGATCATTGGCTTCCCCTCATTCCCCTCACGCTCGTTGGACCGAGCGGCCCGCTCCAGGTCGAGGTCTATGTGGACTCCGGAGCACTCATGACCATCCTCGACCAGGCGGTGGTGGATGCGCTGGGCCTTTCCCTGACCCAGGCCACACTCCAACGCTTCGTGGTGGGAGACGGACGGTTCATCCTTGGCCACGTGCTGGATACATCCTCCCAAATCGGCCCTCGGCGGTTCCGCGCACCGGTGGCGTTCTCCTCTCAGCTACACGTTGGGTTCAATCTCCTTGGGCGCCGAGGCGTCTTCGAGCGCTTTGAAGAAGTCGCCTTTCAGGAGCGCCGCCGTCAGCTCGTCTTCCGTTTCACGTGAACCCCGTACCACGGCTTCACAGCCGTGGCTTCGGGATCTTACCCTTCGGGAAAAGTGCCCTGTTCCTCCCCGCCTTGATAGGCGGGGCTCCCGCGTGGTGCGGGGTGAACCGCAACATCCTTGCCTCCCCGCCCATCCGCGCGGATCTCGCTCTTCCACTGTGGACTGTTGACTACTGATGCGCCACTCCGCCCTTGTCCCTGCACTGCTCTTCGCAACGCTCCTCGCCGCATACGCCCTCCCCAAACCCCGGTACGAAGGGACCGACGTCATCCCCCAGCTTGCCATCCCGACATCCTTCGACGGCTGAACAAGCCGCGATATGGCTGGAGCATTGAACCTGCAGGACGACCGCTATAAGTTCCTTAGCGACATCTTCGCGCGGCTCTACACCAACGCTACCGGACAGAGCCTGCTCTTCCTCGTGATGGACGCGGGCAACTTCCACCACCCCAAGGTCTGCTTCGGCAGCTCCGGCTTCACGGTGCAGGACCTGCCGGACACCCGGCTCGCTACCGGTGAGAGGACTGTCGCGGCGAAGACGCTCTACGCCCGGCGCGGCCAGGAAGGCTTCGTGGTCATCTACTGGATGGTGATCGACCGGCAGCGCGTGGACTGGACCGGCCAGAAGGTCAGCCAGTTCTGGTCATCCCTGCTGGGGAAGAACCGGGTAGGCTTGATAGGCCGCCTGGACACCCCGACTAGCGAGGCAGGTGTCAACGCCGCCCTCGCCTTCGCCAACAGCTTTATGCCTGAGATTGGCCGGCTGCTTCCAGCGGAGCAGACCGCTTACCTCTTCGGGGAGCGGTAAGCCGCTCCTCACATATTCGTCCACCGTCTACCATCCACCCGCCGATCCATGGTAATCCTGGTCCTTGCCGGACTCCTCACGGGAGCCGGCAGGGCGCCCAAGCCGCCGGCGCCGGCACAGGAGGAGGGATGGTTCCCGTTCACGCTCGCCGAGCGGATGGACCCCGACGCTCCGGCCAGCATCGGCAAGCTCGTGCTGTACCCCCCCCTGCGGGCAAACATGAATTCTTCGCAGTCAGTTCTGGTCGTCGCTACTGAACCGGTGGCGAGCGCAGACAAGCGGAGCTCAGCTTGCAGAGGAACCGGCCGACTATTTGTTCGGCCACGACCTTTCAACACCTTTGCGAATCCCAGGTATGCGATTACGCTAGAGGACTGGGCTCTATGGACATGTGCTCATATGTTCCTCGCATGATTTTTCGCCCGTCCTATTTGGTTCTGGCCTAACAGCTGCGCCTTCGAATCATTCATAGCAAAGCTGTTCAGCGCTCCTTGTTCATCCTCAAAGAAATAGCCGTCCCGAAACGCATACATACGGTATCCGAATCCATTGAGGATTGACATGATCTCGCTCTTTTTTCCTAATGACTCGATGAGAAAAACCGGGGAGTGTTGTTTAATCGTTTCTAATGCCCCTTTGATCACGTTAAGTTCAAAACCTTGAACGTCAATCTTGATAAAAAATGGCTGAAGCTTGAGCGAGTCCAGCGTTTTGGACTGAATCTCATATCTCTGCACTGTTATGTCCTGTTCGGAAAAGAAAAACAGGGTCCTGCTGCTTAACCAGGTGAATGCCTTCTCATAATCAAGAGAGGCGAGTCCATCGAAAGAGTAGCCATGGTATGAGGGCACAAACAGATCGATCTCGTCCTCCTGATCAGACAAAGCAATATTGCATAGCTGAATCTCTCGTTGATGCCCGTATCGCTTGCGCAGCTTGTTCCATAGCTCAGGGTTGGGCTCAAAAGCAACGATCTTGGCCTTCGGGCGGACGAGCATGATCGATTCAATGGATTGGCCCCGGTTGGCCCCGATATCAAGAAACATGCCGGTGAGATCACGAGGAAAGCACTTCAGTCCCAAGAAGTCATGCTCATGAGGCCTATGGAGCGCTCGTCGGACATAAAACTGCATCTCCGATTTAATATCCGAAGCGTCTGGAAAGAAGACTTGGGCGGAGCGTACCGCTTTCTTCAGGGTATTGCGGATTCGAGCAGGAGTCTCCATGTCTCAACTGGCCGCAGAACCGGCAAGCTTCCTCAACAGCACCGACCTTTGGGCCTCTGCCGGTGTCACGGTAATACCTTCCAGCATTACCTCAACGGCTTTTAGTACACGGTCGGCGCTGATTAGCTCCATGCAGTTACTCACCGGACAGCGGGCATCGAACGCCTGCTTGAAGCATCCCAAGCATGAAAGATCTGGCTCAATGATCATCCCACGGCCATAGAGGTGGAACTCGTGCCGGTTGAAGATATTGTTGAGCAAAACCAGCCGTTTGTTCAGGCCGATCGCCAGATGCATCGCCATCGTCACCTGAGTCACCACCACGTCACACTGATCCACGAGGTCGATGAACACCGGCAAATCGAAATGGCCAGGGTACAAGGCGCCGGTCTCCTGAGCAATCAGGCGGTTTTTCGCATCTTCCTGCGGCCCCCCCAGCAGCACCACTTGGCATGAACGCTTGATAAGCTGCCGCGCCAACGCGATCCACCGGTCATTTTCCCATAACCGGGTCATCCACCGCCCCCCGCATCCGGTGTTCAGGCCCACCGTCGGCTTTAACCGGCTCACGCCTTCCCAAGAGCGGCCCGCGGTTTTCTCAATGATGTACGGCTCTCCGGCAAATACATAGCCGCAGATCTCGAAGATCTCCTGCATGTAGTGCGTGCGATTAGCCTTGTTCGCATCGTCCCACAGCCCGGTGAGCCATTTGCTCGTCTCGGCTCCGGAAGAGAATGGCCGGCACTTCCCGTAGGCGTCCATGCCAAACCCGCTCTTTCGCGCGGCCTGAATCCTCTCGGCGAGCGCAATCGCTTCATCGTCCTTATCCAGGTTGATCAGCCAATCAACTCGTTGCTCAACCAGCCATGTCACCTGTGGCAGTTCAAACTTCAACACCTTGTTCACCCACTCTACAGGCACCAACTCAGGAAAACAGGTCAGCCAGATCAGCTCAGCCCGGGGGTGGTCAGCCTTGAGCCTTCTCAAGAGCGGGGTGGTCCGGATCACGTCGCCGGCGGCACCTAGTTTAATGATGAGGATGCGCGCTCCAAGAGGCTCATACACCTGGCAGCTCCCGCAGACGTAGCCATGTTGCTTGTGGGGGAGACACGGGATGTGGCCCCGAAACCACTTGCAGTCCGTTTTCGGGTTATGCTGTGCTGTCCAGAGGCTCATGGTGTAATGGGACGTCCCGCGCTGGTCTTGTAGACCGAGCCGGCGTATCGGGACATGTAGAGCATCCCGTCCTTGCTAAAGGCCATGGCTGCCGCGCCGGTGCCTTCCGGCAAATCCCCGGTGATGTCCTTCCAGGTCATCCCCGAATCATCGCTGAGATAGATCCTTCCCCCGGCTTGGTTGCTCCATTGGACCGAGCTCACGGCCATGCGTCCCGGATGATCGGGATCCAAGGTGATCGCCTCGCAGGCGCCATGCCCCTGAAACCGCTCCAAGAGCTTCCAGTGTGTTCCGTGATCGCGCGAAACGTACAGGACCGGCCCATCCTGATCTCCCGCGGCGTACAGGGTGCCATCCTTGGCAATCGCCAGATCGAACACCCAGCTCAGCTCGCGCAAGACATGATCCCAGGACAGGCCCGCATCCCTGGAGAGATAGACCCCTCCTCCCTTGCCGCACGCGCCCCAGGCAATACGTTTCGAGTCGGTCGGATCCACCGCCAGGGCGTTGTAAATCCGCAGCGAGCCGGGCTGTCCCGGCGAGCGCTGCCAGGTCTCGCCGCCATCAGTGGAGATAAACAGGCCGCCGCCATCGTCCCCATCGATCCCGAGATAGATCCGTGAGCTATGCTGAGGATCGACCGCCAGCGCTCTAGGATATCCCTCCCCCCACATGGTGTTCACTGTCGGCCGGCGCGCCGGTAATCCGGCCCGTGCAAGACGGAAGTGCTGTCCCTGATCATCGCTGATGAGCACCTGGTTCACTTCCTCTCCCCAGGGCGAGGAGGTCGCGAGAATCCGCTGATGATCGTCCGTCCTCACGGTGGCCACTCTCCAGACGTGCCCATTGAGGCTTTTCTGGTATCCCTTGACCGGGAACAGCGGAACGTAACTCATGCCGTGATCCGAACTGCCAAGCAAGCCATTATCCATCGTGGCCACGTAGATGCGCCCATCGCTCACATGGATATCAGAGCCCACCGTATTAGGGGCTCCGCCGATCTTCTCCTTCCACGTCACCCCACCATCAGTGCTCCTCCACACCCCCCACCAATCGGTCCGGATGATGACGTCCGGATTGACGGGGTCAACTGCGAGCGACGTGGAGCGGCGCTTGACGGCAGCCCAGGCACGGGTCGGATTGCCTGCCAGATCAGGGAGCAGCGCTCGTTCGACCTGCAGCCAACTGTGACCCTGATCGCGGCTGACCAGCATTCCTCCGTCGTAGCGATCCTTCCACAGCACCGAGATGACGCGCACTCCGTCAGCAGTGTAGGGGACGACGCGATAGACGTCCCCCTGTGGAACCGGACTTGACCGGCTCCAGCTCCGCCCGCCGTCCAGGCTCATGTACAGCCACTTCTGGCCGGCCGCGAGAATCTCGGAGCCCGCGTCATCGACCAGCGCAAGGTCTGTCACAGGACGTGGACCGCCCTCCAGAGGCTCCCAGGCCATCGCGCTGAAGGAGAATCTTGCGATGCCGGCCGCCGAGGACACGACGAGATATTTCCCATCCCTCGTCAAGGCCACGGTCGTCACCGACGTTGTGGACGTCAACGGCTCTCGCTGCGCCCCCAGGGTCCCCCACGTCTTCCCACCGTCGTCGGAGCAGAACACCGCGCCCTTTGCCGTTCCGATGCAGACATGGTTTGGGTCCTGGAAGTCCACGGCCACGCTGTGGTGGCTCTCGGGCCGCGCAAAGGTGATGTTCCCGTTCGGGTTATTGACCGGACTCCAGGAGGCTCCGGCGTCACGAGAAATGAACAGACCACCCTTCGTGGCCGCATAGACGACCATGGAGTCAGAGGGAGCAATCGCAATTGACGCGACATTGAGGTTGCCTAGACCCCGGTTGATCGACCACCAATGATCTCCCCCATCATTGCTTCTCCAAATGCCGGCGACATCGGAGGTGAGGTATACGCGGCCCGGCACGCGCGGGTCAAATACCACGTCAGGATAGCAGCCGCCCCCATACCAGCCGGAGAACTCCCAGTGGCTCACGCCCTGGAGGGCAGACTCGACGCCCCCCGGCGCCATCCCCAGGAGCGCGAGCGCACAGATCCATCCTTGAGCTGTCAGGGGATACGATCGCTTCATCGTTTCGTCGCGACAAGCCAAAAGAACTTCGGGTCATCGATCAGATACCGCTTCCATAACCGCGCCGGTTCTTTCATGAGGCGCCAGAACCACTCACAACCCGCTCGTTGCATCCACTGGGGTGCGCGCCGAACCTTGCCAGCGGCAAAATCAAACGACGCGCCCACCGCCATGGACACAGGAACGCCGCACTGACGGTAATAGCTCGCAATCCATTGCTCCTGCTTTGGCGAGCCGAGCCCGACGAATAGCAGCTGGGGTCTGGCTTCTCGAATCATCTCGACAATCCGCCGACATTCCTCTTTGTCCTGATCGAAGCCCCATGGCGGCGCGTACGTTCCCACGACCTGGAGGCCTGGATAGGCCCGCCGTAGTTTCTCCGACGCCCTAGCCGCCACGCCCTCCTGAGCTCCAAGGAAAAACACGCGATAGCCTCGTCGCGCCGAGGTTTGGCAGAGCTCGATGAAGAAATCTGATCCCGCGACTCTCTCCTTCAGCGGTGTTCCCTGGCACCGAGCCGCCCAGAGCAGCGGCATGCCATCCGGCACCACCAGCTGCGCTCGATCATAGATGCGCTGAAACGCATCATCGCGATGGAGTTTCACCATGACGTCCGCGTTTGGCGTCACGACGTACCCAGGCTCGGCCTGGCTGATGAGCGACTCGATGCGTTCGACCGCCTCAGTCATCGAGACATTATCGATCATCACGCCTGCGAGGCGAATGCGGGCGCGGCCGCTTGAAGCGCCATCTCGCACCCCACCCAGCACGGCATGTTCCGCAGTCTCAGCCATCTCGCATCATCGTTGCTTGCTGATTCCGCGTCCAAACAGAATGCCGTTATAGAACCCGAGCATCCAGCAAACACCGCAGCCATACATGGCCGGGCTCAAGACCAGCGCAATCAGCTTGCCCTTCGGGTTATGGTAGTACAGATTTCGGAGGTTAATCCGCGTCATCTTCGCCACCGTCATCAGCGGGAGCGCGACCGCAAGCAGGAGTTTCCGTAACGGCGTCGCCCTCTGGCCGTACCGGATAAAGAACACGTTGTTTCCATTGATGAAAATCTTCCGGATCAGCGCGCGTACCGAGGACGTCTGAACCTGCTGCCCCATCACCAACGGGAGAAAGAACAACCGGGCGCCATCCCGCGCCAGGCGTTCGGTGAACGCGGTATCCTGCATTCTCGGGATATCCGCAAATCCTCCCGCATGCACGAACAGCTCTCGGTCAATCCCCATCAATGCGGAGCTCAAATTCTGTCTTCTCTGCGCCTGCCGTCCCGGCTGATATTGGTGGTTGAAATAGTAATGCTCAAGGGCCGCGAGCCAGCGGAAGCCTGGCAAATGACCCATGGTCAGCGCACCGCTAAACACGTGGCATCCGCTCTGATAGCTCCTCCAGGCCTGTTCGATCGCGCCCTGTTCAACAATGACATCGGCATCGACAAACAGGATGAGCCGACCTGATGCGTCACGGACGCCGATATTTCTGCCGATGCCCGGTGCAAATCGCGCTTCTTCACGGATCAGGCGGACCATCGGATACTTTGCCACAATTCCGGCCACCTGGTCATCCGCTGAACAATCCACCACGATCACTTCGCACCGTACGTTCCCTTGTTGCCGCACAATGCCGTTCAAGCATCGCGCCAGGGTGTCTTGCGAATCGTACGACGGGATGACCACTGACAGGTCGATCGCAGCGTTCGACTTAGACGTATTGTTCAAACAACTCGTGTTTGCGTTTAGCGTTGGCATGAGCATTAAACTCCCCAACAATAACCCTCCGGCCGTTGGCGACCAGGGTGTCCCGCAATCCCGGTTCACGCACAATCCGAACGATCCCCTCGGCAATTCCCACCGGATCCTTTTCCGGAACGAGCAATCCGGATTCACCATCCCGGACAATCTCCGGAATCCCTGAATACCCGGTGGCGATCACAGGAACCCCCGCAGCCATCGCCTCCATGATCACGACGGGAATGCCTTCCTTCACACCGGCGCCGGTCTCGATGGAAGGCACGACACACACATCGTGCATCGTGAAGATCGCTTGCAGATCCGATGGCTTCACATACCCCGCAAAGACCACCGCATGCTCAAGCCGGCACTCCCGAACCACTCGCTCCAGGTCTGCTCTCAGCTCACCATCGCCAACCAGCGTCAATGTGGCTGGGACCTGCCGGTCTTCCAAGACCTTGATCGCTTGAATCAGGTACTCGAAACCTTTGACCTCAACAAACCTTCCCACCCCAAGCACCTTGATGCTCTCCCGTGGCCCATGGGCACCCCGCCCGTCGGCAGAAGCGTGATCGTGGATCTCCACCCCGCACCGGATCACGTAGCTCTTCTGCGCACAGGGCCAGATGCGGTTCATCTCCCGCTGATTGTCCCCGGACACGGCGCACAGGAAACGCGCCCTCCGCAGCTTCTCTTTCAACCCGAGCATGTGCCTCAGGGGGCGGATCGCGCCGGTATGGTTCGTCACACTGAAGGGGATGCCCAACAACCCCGCGCAATACATGGTAATCGTCGCCGGCACATTCATGAAGTGCGCATGGATGTGCGTGATGCGCCGCCTCCTCATGTCAAGAGCCAACCAGGACGAGACAAAGAAATGATAGACCATTTTCAGGTGCCGGCCTGGACTTCGTTCTTCATTACGAATGGCCCGGGCCAGCGTCCGGCAATAGCGAACCGGAGCGGCGATCAGCAGTCGGACGTGTGCCGACAGGACCCCGAACACTCGAAGGGGATAGACGTACGTCGTGGCTTCGACCAACGCCTGCTCTTCCGGACTGAGCAGGCTGGAGATATCGCGCCGGATCCCGTACAACGTGATGTCCAGACCCAGTTCCTGGAGCTCCCTTATTTCTCTCCGCATGAAGGTGTGCGACAGGGCTCCAAAACAGGTCGTGATGTAAGCGACTCGAGCTCGCGCGACCTCTGACATTACGGTGTGCAAACCTTCGCTTCACTCATTGGTGAGCGCGCAATCAACAGGCCGATAAAAAACCAGAAATACCAATTGAATGCCAAGTAATACGTGAGGTTGTCGGACGCACAGACGACCAAGTAGCTCACCAGATATACCACTCCAATCGTGTAGAGGACTGCCTCATTTCCTGTCGCGGCTCGCATCCTCTTCCAGAGCTCTTTCAGGTAGCCTAGAAAGATCCCCACGAACGCCAACAGTCCCAGCATCCCGGTTTCGAACGCAACCTCCAGGTACGTATTGTGCGCCCCGACTCCTCGTTCAGTTGCCAGGGAGAAAAACCCGTGTGACAGCGGCAAGAAGGACGCGAGTCCGTGCCCTGCGATGGGCCTCTTGCAGATTTCCGGCCAGGCGCTTCGCCACACCTCCAACCTCCAAGCGAAAGAATTCAAATTGCCATGAGCGGTTCGTCCTGATTCCGCAAAGATTTCCATCGCCCGTTCCTTGACAGACGGCATGGCCAGCGCAAGTGCTGGAAGAACCAACGCTACGATCAAATACTTTCGTTGCTTGAGCAGACCGAACAGAAGGAGAAACCACCAGGCAGCGACCCATGCGCTTCGTGTCTTCGTTGCCAGCAGTAGTATACCGGCGTTCGCCATATGGACCCACAGGAGGGCCTTCCGAAACCCACCGAGCCGGATCTGCTCATCCGTCAGGATGTACAGGCACAACGCGAGGACAAAGACGAGGTAAAACGCCAGCTGATTGGGATGCATGAAGGTCCCACGAACCCGGCCGGCCATGCTTGGATCGCCAAGCAGGCTCACATCAGCCATGCCCATCGGCAATAAGGAAGCGAGCAGGAGCACCTTGAGCCAGCGGTTCCTGCTCTTTGCATCCATGCCAATCAGGGTCGGCAGGGTTGCCATGCACATGTAACTCAACAGATTCAAGAGCACGCGAATGGCTCTTCCTGGGATCGGAGACAGCGAAATGGTACCCGCGCATATCGCCAGGTACATCAGCCATGCCGGATTGCCCGGAACCCCTGTTCCCACCCTATGCGCGCGAACCATCATCACAACAGTGAGGACGATAACGAAGAGGTTAAGCGCTCCTCCGATCCCGATATTCTGACCGAAGATGCTGATCTTAGTCATTTCAAGCACCGGGTCCAGGAGCGCTCTCACCCCAAGAATCGCAGCCAACATGGCATTGAGATTGATCACCATGACAAGGCCCAAACCGGCCAAGAGAGGTATCGAGAGCAAGAACATCAGGTTTCCGTTTGCCTGACGAACCAGGGCTAGAAAGATGAAACCGCATACGATGCCTAGGGCCCCTGCCGCAATCGTATTGGCATATTTCACGACTGGGGAAAGGGTTCCGTCACCCATAGCCACGTGCAAATGGTCCCTATGTCCCATAGCAAATCTCTTGATAGAGGCTTGCGTACTGACTGGCGATGTTCCGGATATCGAACCGTGTGCGCAGCTTCTGGGTTTCTGCCTGAGCCGCTACCGGGTCATGACGTCGCAACGTGGTCAGAATCGCTTCGGCGAACCCCTTGGCCGATGCGCCATGGTACTCACATCCAATGGCCGAGTTCAGGATCACGTCCGAGGTGACACCGTGAATATGGCGGCAAATGATCGGGACAGCGGCCGCCCCAGCTTCGAGGAGGGCATTCGGCAATCCTTCAGCCAGCGCGCAGTGAAAGTAGCCGTCTGCGATCGCCAAATACTCATCGACGCGCTCCTTCATCCCGAGAAACATGACGTTTCGAATCGACCCTGCGGTCTGCAGCGCGACCAACTTGTTGAAGGAAGGGTTTGATGTATCGTTCCGCGGGCCAATGATGAGGAGCACGGAGTTTTCGAATTGCTGGTTCACATATTTCCACGCCTTCAGCATAAAGTCGTAGCCCTTACGTTCTTCCACAGCGCCAATTGAAATAAAGACGTGCCGGTATGATTGGAATCCCAAGCGGTCCTTGAGCTGTTGCACCTCTGCATGCGGCCGCCGCATGAATCGTGTGGTATCCACACCCACAGGAATAATTCGAACCCGGCTTACCGCAAGACCTCCTTCCAGTGACAGTTCATACAACCGCCGTGAGATTGCTACCACGCAATCCGCCCAACCCAGCGACCAGCGAAATAAGGGACCCAATTTCCTGCGGCTCATGGTAAGCGGGTCATCGCTGCCCACCAGGGTGAGCTCGAGAAGCGATCGGATGCCAAGTATCCGAAGCACGGGAAAGAGGAACATGTCGAGACTGGCACCTCCGTGGACGTGTACCACCTGATAATCCCTTTGCATCACAAAGATCAAAACCTTTCCCGCAAAGAGCAGCTCGCGTATTTTGTCCAAGGGCGTTCCCCAACGGAAGGTCGAAAGCTTCATGACCTTGAAACCTTCGTGCATGACCTCGATGCTCGGCTGCTCGAAATTCTCCGTCACAAACTCCACCTGCTGACCTTGTCGCTCGAGCTCGCGCGATAGATACAGGGCCTGAATAGTTGCTCCTGCGTAGTACGGGGGAAACAGTCGAGTCACCATGAGGACCTTCATGGTCGTTGTCGGGTCAGGGTAGCCTCAGTCAACTCGACCAGCGGGTCTCCTGAGGAGCTCTGCCGCAGACGAGAACCACGCGAGGGACACGCCATCTGCAGGACTCCCGCCAGTCGTCCAAGCTGGTGTACAACCGAGCATTCTGTGGGAACTGGAATCCGTTCGAGCCGTCCCGATCGATGCTGTTCGAGTGCGCGGCGAAGCGCGCCAGCAATTTCGTGAGGCTTGGAGATATCGGCAGAGGTACCGAAATGATGGCGAAGGACCAACTCCCTAGCCTCCGCCTAAAGTAGTCATAGAGCTTCGCGGGCACCTGCGGCCAATGGTCTTCACCGACCAGAAGCAAGTTCATGGTGGATCTCCGCAGGTATCCCAGGAGCTGTTCATAGGACACATAGCCTCGCTCCTGGACCAGATCTGACAACCCGTAACTGTTCATCAAGGCTCGGTCTGTCTTAAGGAGCGTTCCAAAAGAGACGAATTCGAAGGTCTCGCTGGACACCAGCCCTTCTGCCCTGAGCTGGTTTAAGCCTGGCGGTTTCAAGTTCCTAGCGCAATAGGGACGTTGTGAAACGCTTCGCTCGGTGTCTTCCAGTTGAGCACCTTGCGTGGGCGACCGTTCAAGCGGTCCTGGACATGCGTGATCTGACGACGCGAGACCCGCGAGAAGTCCGTGCCCTTCGGG
>Ga0209515_10001890_pt1 | contig 33597 bp, 24 predicted proteins | sample Subgroupgradi54m_FD_187454 | JGI IMG/M metagenome (GOLD analysis project Ga0209515, IMG submission 187454) | Subsurface groundwater microbial communities from S. Glens Falls, New York, USA - GMW60B uncontaminated upgradient, 5.4 m (SPAdes)... ... | reverse complement strand
GGCTCGCCGGCAACGGCCTGGGCGGGACGGAGATCGCCCGGCGGCTCGGCATCGGCCGCGCCAGCGTCTACCGGATTTTGAAGGGGAGGATGACCTGACAACAGATGGGTGGGTGCGAGGGTGGGCCTCAGGCCCCTGTCCATCCCTCCGCATCGGTTGGATGAGGCTCGCTCGCCATGACGAGCACGCTGAACTCTGGTACGCTCCTGACAATGAGGGATCCGATGAGCCATCAGGGACATGAAGAGCTATTCGAGCAGCGGCGCAAGGCACGGGCTCAAGCTGCCGCCCGATTGGAACGACTGCGCAGTCGCCATTTCGACGAAGTGCTCCCCGCCTTCGCGAGCCGCCTGTCCGACGCCCGAGCGATGATCGATCTGTGGGAGCGGCGCCAGTTGTGCAGCCGCACCTACATTGACCGCTGGAGAGCCTTGTTGGATGCGGGTTCCGATGCGGTGGCGATCCGCGATGAGGACGCCTTGCTGCAGAATTCGCCGTTCTTTTGTCCCTCTGATGACGGGCCACGGCATTGAAGCGGGAAAATGTCTTCGAACTGCTCAGTGAAGCAAATCAGGCAACCGGCCACAACGAGTTCGTGATCATCGGAAGTCTATCGGTGCTTGGCGTCATGGCGTCGCCGCCGGATGAGATGGTCATGTCCGTCGACATCGACCTCTATCCTGCCAAGGATCCCGGCCGGGCGTCGGAAATTGCCGACCTGTTCGGCCAGGAAAGCGCCTTTTATCGCAAAAACGGTTTCTATGCCGACTCCAAATATGTTCGGGGCGATGAACGTGACCGCACATGGGTCCGTGCCGGCTTGGCTGCCGGCATCTTGTCGCTGGCGACGATTGAATATCGCCTGCGCGAGACGGTGCTCGAGCAGGATGAACGCGAGCACACAATTACGGCCATCGCCGAAGATCGAACCTAGCTCGCCGCCGGGGTTCGTCAGCTTTGACTGGGATGACGTGCCCGCGGCGGAACAGCAGCGGCGCAGGGACATCCTTATACGGTGATACCGCCTTCGCCAAACAGGAACTCATTCGGGTGTTCCGGGAGAGACACCCCGAACGCTTCGCCACCTGGGATGCACGCAGCAGAACGCCCGATCCGGCGGCACCCCAACGCCGGCCGCTCCGTGATCGGGGTGGCATCGGCGACTGATGACAGATGGGTGGGCGCAAGAGAGGGCCTGAGGCCCTCCCTTCCCATCCTTCCCCGCCTTTTGTTGCACGGAATGGAGCCTCGACGATGAGAGCCGTACGGTGCGCGGCGGCGTCGGCAGGGGCAGTCCAGGAGGGGTTTTCTTGCGACGCATTCTCTGTCACCTCCGCCATTATCGGCTATAGCCGCCGTGTGCTTGCGAACGACGGCGTCGGCTACATGGCCCCAATAGCGACCAATAGGGCAATCGTGCTCATGGCGTCGACCGTCAGTACGTCGATCATGCGGATCTGGCCGGTTTCCAGATCGATTGCGCCATGAATATTCAGGCGACCCCGCCCATTTGGTCTGGTCGACGGCAACCTTGACTTCTTTCGGTGCCAGCAGCCCACCGGCCGCGGAGAGCCTCCCCGGCTTGGCAAGCGATTATTTTGCCATATCACGGTCGCGGTATACCTGATGATGATTGCCTGTCGCGCCGACCAGGGCCGACAACCTGACCGTGATCGAGGTCACGGCACCGGAGAGATCCCGGTATCACGCCTTGCCGTAACATTACGGTGCTTCGAGCGACATATAACCGATATTATCGCACTAAGCTATGCTAGCTTTCGCCCGAGTTGCATGGAGGCGTCGATGCGGGTGGTGTTCGGATGGCATCTCGATGGAGAGACTTTTCCCGAAACGGCGAATGGGCAATCCCATGCACTCGCTGACATCGTGGCTGGTCCGGCCACCCTGTTGGATATCCTGGAAACGCAGTTGGGGTTAGGTGGCCCGGCGGTTGGCGTTACCGAGCGGATTGCTGCCTATCAGGAACGGCTGCGCCGCCTTGATGCCGAAGACCGCTTCTATCATCGATCGTTCGCCACGGATCCTTGGGCGACGACGCGCGAGATCCTGTCGTGGCGGGACGGTCTCGTCGCCGCCGGCTGGGATGGTCGACCTGTGCCAGAGGGTGGCGACCGGCTGGCCTGCCTCGCCGACGCCGAAGCCATCACCGCGCCACAACTGCCCGTGGGCATGGCTGATCGGCTTCGGGCGGTTCTGGCGGCGCTGGCCGACGCACCGAAGCTGGATCTGGACGCGGTCGACATGACCGACAGCCCGGAGGCCCTGCCACCCGTGTGGCGCCGCCTGATGGATCTCTTGCGGGGCGCCGGTGTGACGGTCACGGCCCTGCCCCGGCCGCAGGCCGGTTCGGGTTACAACGACCTGAACCGGGTGCAGCGGGTGCTGACGGGCCAGCCGGTGGAACCGCTGGCTGGCGACGGCAGCCTGGTGCTGCTGGAGGCGGACGATTCCTGGCAGGCGGCCGACGCCGTGGCGGGCTGGCTGGCGGCCGGAGACAACCAGCAACTGGTGCTGGTTCAGGGCGAGGATGGCACCCTGCTGGACCAGGCCTGTCATGCACACGGCCTGCCGCGGCCGGGGGCGGAAAACGTCTCGCGCTGGCGATCGGCACTGCAAGTGCTGCCGCTGGCTTTTGAAGCGCGCTGGGCGCCGATCAACCCGCAACGGCTGCTCGAGCTGCTGACTTTGCCGCAGGGCCCCATTCCGCCTTCGGTCGCGGCCCGTTTCGCCGATGCCCTGCGCGAGGAGCCCGGGCTGGGCGGCCCACGCTGGCGGCAAGCCTGGGAAGATGCGCTCGAGCATCGCCGCCAGACCCTGGCCACGCGTCCGAACGTGACCGACATTGAAGCCAAGCTGGTTCAGGATGCCGAAACCTGGCGTGGCTGGCTGGAGGGACCGTGCCACGACTCCGCCGAGGGGATGCCGGTGACCGAAGCCCTGGCGATCTGCCGGCGTATCCAGCACTGGGCCAGAACCCGCGGCGGCCTGTCGGGGGATACGCTGCTGCTTGCGGCCGCCCGTCAGGCGGCGGCGTGCGAGCGTGCCCTGCAAATGGCCGGCGCCGATCGGATCAGCCGGGTCCAACTGGGGCGGGTGTTGGACGAGGTGGTGGCGGAGGGGGTCGCCGCCGGCTGGGCGGGTGCCGAAGCGGCGCCATGGACGGTGGTGTCGCATCCCGGCCGGGTCTGGGGGCAGGCGGCGGCCGTGGTGTGGTGGGGCTTCACCGGTCCTGGCATCTCCGCGCGCCCACCAGCCTGGCGGTCGCAGGAGCTGTCGGCGCTGGCGACTGCCGGCGTGATGTTCGAAGATGCGGCCGCCATCGTGGGCCACGAGGCACTGACCTGGCGGCGGGCCGTCCTGCTGGCCGGCGACAGGCTGCTGCTGGTGCAGCCACGCAGCCGCGGCGGCGACGCGACCGTTTCCCATCCGCTCTGGCATGAACTCCTCGGCTTGCTCGGCGGGGAACGCGCACTGGCCCCGCTAAAGGCCGATGCTGCCGCGTTCTTGGCCGATCCCGCACCGATCCTGGCGGGCCGCAGCCTGCGCCGCGTGGTGGCGCCGCCAAGTTCGCCGCCACAACCGAAACCCGTCTGGCAGGTTGCGCCGGGCTTGATCCAGGCGCGGGATCGGGACTCGGCCACCAGCCTGTCGCAGCTGTTCGGCTGCCCGTTTGCCTGGGTACTGAGCTACGGCGCCCATCTTCAGGGGGGCGCGTCGATCAGCGTCATCGACAACAGCCGGCTGATCGGCACCTTGGCCCATGCGGTGATCGAACACCTGTTCGCCGAGCGGACCGTCTGGCCGGCAGACCAGGCGCAAATCCGCGCCCGGGCGCTGTTCGACCACCTGCTCCCCCAGCGCGCCGCCACCCTGCTGCTTCCTGGCCGCCTGCTCGAGCGCAACGATGCGTGTGACCGGGTCGCCCGGGCGGTCGGCACGTTGTGCGGCATGATGGCCGACGCCGGGCTTCGCTTCGAAGGGGCGGAACGCCAATTCGCCGGTACCCTGAATGGCCGGGACTTCGCCGGCACCGTCGATCTGCTGCTGCAGGACAGTTCCGGCCAGCGGGTGATCTTCGACATGAAATGGACCGGCTGGCCGAAATACAAGCGGCTGGAGCTGGAAGAGGGCCGTGCCGTCCAACTGGCTGCCTATGCCGCCATCGTGCCCGGCTGCCGGCCCGACGGCGCCGGCTATTTCATGCTGCGAGACGCCGATCTGTTCTTTGCCGCGCCGCAGCCGTTTCCCAGCCATCACGTTTCCGGGCCATCCAGCCTGGCCGAGGTGTGGCGGCGCTGCGGCGAGAGTCATCGCCTGCGCATGGATGCTCTGATGCAGGGGATGATCCAGGTTCCGGACGAAGACTGGACCAAGCAGCAAGGAGCGCTGGCGCTGGAACCGCCGTGCCGTGTCTGCGGGTTCGGTACACTATGCGGCAAGACGGGAGTCTGAGGATCATGAACGTCACGGTCATTTCCGCCAGCGCCGGCACCGGCAAGACGACACGGCTCACCCGATGCTATAGCGACGCGGTGGCGGCAGGCACCGCCCCGGGCGCCATCCTGGCCACCACCTTCACCCGCAAGGCCGCTGCCGAACTGGTGGAACGGGTGCGGTCGGCCCTGATCACCACGGCGCCGGAGGCTGCCCAGGCGGTGCTGTCCAGCCTGATCGGCACCATCGACTCGGTATGCGGGCAACTGGTCGCGGACCATGCCCTGGTTCTCGGGCTGTCACCGGATCTCAAGGTCATCGGCGAACAGGACCAGGCACCGTTCTTTCACGCTGCGGTAGAAGCGGTGCTGCAGGACTATGACGCACGACTGCGGCCGACTGCGGCGCGCATGGGCATCGACGACTGGCGCGAGGTGGTGCGCAAGATCGTTAACGAGGCGCGGCCCAACGGCATGGATGCTGCTGGCCTGCGGCGCTGTGCCCAGACGTCGTGGGACAGCTTCCTCAGCCTGTTGCCGCCCGCAGGAACCGGGAATTTCGACCACGATCTGCGGCAGGCCCTCGACGACGCCCTGGCGCAGCTGGGGCCGATCGGCGATCGTCTCAGCAAAGGGACCGCCAAGCTGCTGCCCGATCTGCGTGCCGCCCGGCAAACCCTGGCAGGCGGCGGGCGGCTGTCGTGGGCCCAGTGGGCAAAACTGGCCAAACTGTCGCCGCCCAACGACGGCAAGGCGGCGACGCAGCCGGTATGCCGCGCGGCCGCCCGTCATCCCGAACATCCGCAATTGCATGAAGACGTGCGCACCTTCATCCAGGGCGTATTCGATTGCGCCATCGAAGCGCTTGATCTGTATGCGGAGGTGAAAAAGCGCGAGGGCCTGGTGGATTTCGTCGACCAGGAAACGCTGGCTTTGGGTTTGCTCGACAATCCTGAGGTGCGGGAGGATCTGGAGCGGCGCCTGCGTCTGGCCCTGGTCGACGAGTTCCAGGATACCAACCCGCTGCAACTGGCCCTGTTCGTCCGGCTGGCGGAGATCGCCGCCGAGTCCATCTGGGTGGGCGACCAGAAACAGGCTATCTATGGCTTCCGCGGCACCGATCCGGCATTGGTTCAGGAAGTCGCGGAAATGGTGATGAGCGAGGGCGGAGGGCGCGACCACCTGCCCGCCTGCTATCGCTCCCGTCCGGAGATCGTCCACTTCATCAGTGATCTGTTCGGCGCGGCGCTGCCAGCGGCCGGCATCCCGGCCGGCGACATCCGGGTCAATCCCATCCGCAAACCCGATCCTGCGCTGGGGCCGGCCCTGCATCTGTGGCAACTGGGCGGCTCGAACAAGGAATCCGCCGCCGCCTCTCTGGCCAGCGGCATCCGGACGTTGCTGGAAGAGCGGTGGCAGACGGCCCCGCGCGAGGGTCACCGTCCGATACGTGGCAGCGACATCGCCGTGCTGTGCAACAGTAACATGCGCTGCGGCGAGGTGGCGGATGCCTTGGCGGCGGCGGGCCTGAAGGTGGCCCTGCCCCGCGATGGCCTGCTCGAGCAGCGTGAGAGCGTCCTGGGGCTGGCCGCCTTGCGCTATCTGGTCGACGAGCGCGACACCTTGGCGCTGGCCCAGTTGATCCATCTCCACCCCGAAGGCATGGCCGACGGCAGCTGGCTGGAGCCGTGGCTACGCGACGAAGCCCGGATCGTTGCCGCTCGGATTGCGCCGGTTGCGGCGTTGGATGCCGCGCGCGGCCAATTGATCGGCCTGACTCCGGCACAGGTGCTCGACTTGGCGCTGAATGCCGGCCGGGTGGCGGAGGCGGTGCTGCGCTGGGACGATCCGCGCCAGCGCCTGGCCAATCTCGACGCCCTGCGTGGCCTTGCAGAGCGCTACCAGGATCAGGCCGGGCTGCGCCGGAGCGCGGCGACCGCCGCCGGTTTTATTGCTTGGCTGGGCGCGGAACTCGACAATGGCGGCGCCCAGCCGGCCAGCCCCGATCCAGACGCAGTGGTGGTGATGACCTTCCACAAGGCCAAGGGCCTGGAATGGCCGGTCACCATCGTCAACGACCTGGATGCGGGATACCGGGACAGCCCGTTCGGCCTGCATGTGGGCTCGGAAACGGGGATCGACCCGCGCCGGCCGCTGGCGGGCCGCTGGTTGCGCTACTGGCCCTGGCCTTATGGCCAGCAGGAAAAGGGCGTTCATCTCGACACAGCAATCATTGATCGCCCGGAGACCAAGGCCGCCGCGGCCCGCGAGCATGGCGAGCGCTCGCGGCTGCTCTACGTCGCCATGACCCGGGCACGGGATTACCTGATCCTGGCCGTTCACAAGGGCACCGCCTGGCTCGATCGCCTGGGCGATCTCCAGCATCGCCCCATTCTGACGCTGCCCAAGACCGACGGAGCCAAGCAGCCGGTCACCATTCACGACCAGCGGAATCCGCACAGTATCGACGTCACGACGCAGAGCCCACCCGAGGATACCGCACCGAATTCCGCTGCCATCGCCGATGTGTACGTGGCACCGTCACCGCCCCGGCTGCCCCCCGCCTATGCCCCGCTGCGCCTGACACCGAGTTCGGTTGGCGAACTGGAGGTGAACGCCACGGCCGTGGCCGCCACAGTCACCCGCATCGGCGACCGTCTGCCGCTGGTGGGCCAGCCGGACATGGACCTGTTGGGCGAAGCGATCCATCGGTTCCTGGCTGCCGACCGCGAGAGCTTCGATCGGACGCGGCGGCTGGCCATGGCCGAGGCGCTGCTGCAACGGTGGGGTGTGACGGCTTTGTCGGCCGATCATCTGCTGCTGGCCTCCGACCGGCTGCGGGCGTTCGTCGCTGAGCACTGGCCGCAGGCGGTGTGGCGGCGCGAGGTGCCGGTCCAGGGGCGCCGCGGACTGCAACGTGTCTCCGGCCGCATTGATCTGCTGCTCGACACGACCGAAGGTGCCGTGCTGATCGACCACAAGTCGTTTCCGGGCCGCGCCGAGCAGTGGTCGGAAAAGGCGGCGGGTTTTGCGCCTCAGCTCAGCCTTTACGCCGAACTGGTCACCGCGGCCACCGGCCGGCCGGTGTTGGCCCGGTATATTCATATGCCGATCGTCGGCGCGCTGGTGGAACTCGGCTGAAGGGGGGCGAAAATGTCTTCACTCGGATGGATCGATTTCGACGAGGCCGAACGGCAGCGCGCACGCCGGATCATGGCGATGTTCCAGGAGCGGGAAAGCCGTGACGAGCTGGGGCTGGGGGCCATCCGGGATTCAATCGCCGACCACCTGTTTCCCGGCACCAGCACCATCCAGACCCGACTGCGCTACATGCTGTTCGTGCCCTGGATCTACCGCATGCTCGAAGAGCGGGACGGCTCCCCCGACCGCCTCTCCAGCGACGGACGGGCATTGGAGATCAAGCTGATCAATGCTCTGAAGCTTGGCGAGGGAGAGGGTGCCTGGGGCGTGATCGGCCGCGATGCCGGAGAGCGGCTGCAACGGCTGCCCAGCGCAGTTTACTGGGCGGGCCTGGGAGCCTGGGGCATCCGTTTGTTTCCCGGTTCACCGGAAGGCTACTTCGCCGCAATTCCGAGCCTTCGACGTGAGCGCAGAAGACGCGGCGAGGAGGAAGACCGCATCGTTCATTCGAGTCTCTGGCATCCCGGACTGCCCGACATACCCGAGAACCTGCTCGAGCAGGCCACATTCATCCTGACGGCCGCGGAGCAGGACTTTCTCACCGACCGGCTGGTGGCGTCACAGCCGCACTGCCTGCTGACCATGCTGGCCAGAAACCGTCTTGCTGCGGATTGCGACTTCATCTGGCAGCACCCCCATGTCACTGATTTTCCCAGCGCGGCGCAACGACTTGTCAGCCATGCCGCGGTGTTTTCCGACGTGATGCATGGCGCGGCGCTGCTCTACAATCTCCTGCTTTCCGAGTTGCGCGGCGAGGATGAGTGGGTTGCCGGTTATCATGGACGACTGCGGAACTGGGCCGTGGAGCTTGACCGGACCAGCGTTGAAACATGGTCTCTGGCCGATTTCTGGGAGGCCATCGATCATCCTGGCCACCGTATTGATCCTCGGGCTCAGCGTTTTGTCAGCGAATGGATGGAGGTGGTTCGGGACGGCGCCGGAACAGTCGCCAACTCCCCGGCTGCCCGGCAGTTGGTCCAGGAGCGCGAACGCCGCCTCAAGACTACCCAGTCCAGGTTCATCAACCATGCGATGCGCGACCGCTGGAATGGCGAATCCGGCGCCTGGCGCCTGTCCTTCCGCTGGCCGCGGGCCAAAGCGCATCTCAAGGATCTCTGCCATGGCCGCTAAAGCAACCCTCGACCCGGATATTCGCCTGCTGTACGGCAACAGCCTGCGCCCACCGCTGGGCTATGTATTCGATAGCGGTGTCGGCACCACCTATTCGCTCGACTTCGAAACCGCGTTGGCAGTGCCCGTTTGCCTTGCCCTGTTTTCCGCCGAAAACAGGGACGATATCAATCTCTTGGCGCTACTGGAGGGTGCCGAGCGGATTGCCGGCCGACTGCTGGTGTTCTGTGAGGTGGGCCGCATCCAGGCCGAAACCACTCCCCAGTCCCGGCTGTGCAGTCTGCTGGAGACAATGATCGTCGAGGCGGCGGCGCCGCGCGGCGGAGCGTTCCATCCCAAGCTCTGGGTGCTGCGCTTTAAGCCAGAGCAGGACGACGGCCCGGTGCGGATGCGCCTGATGGTGCTATCGCGCAACCTGACACGTGACCGCTCCTGGGATATGGCTCTGACCCTGGACGGCGTGGTGGGAAACCGGCCGCACGCCGTCAACCGGCCTCTGGCTGACCTGCTGAAGCGGCTGCCCGATCTTGCAGAGGCGCCGCCGGACGGGGCACTGGACCTGGTGGCCGATCTGGCCGAGGACGTTCGCCGCACCGACTGGGATCTGCCGGAAGGCTTTGACAGCGTCGAATTCGCGGTCAACGGCTTGGGCGGCCGGCTGTGGCAACCCGATGGCTGCGCTCGCCTGGGGATTGTCTCTCCGTTCTGCGATGAAGAGGCGCTGGCGTTGTTGAGCAAGGTGTCGCGACAGAAGCCCGTGCTGATCTCGCGTTCCGAGGAACTGCTGGCGCTGCCCGCCGGAACGCTGGACGCCTTTTCCCAAGTACTGGTGCTTGATGAAATGGCGGAGAGCGAGGACGGCGAGGACGCGCCGGCATCGTCTCGTGGGCTGCACGCCAAGATCCTGATCCGCGAAAGCGGCTGGGACACTCTGGTCACGGTGGGATCCGGCAACGCCACCCGGCCCGCCCTGATCAGCGGCAACAACGTGGAGGTCTTTGCCACCCTCACCGGCAAAAGGTCGAAGGTGGGCGGCATTGAGGAGAATCTCGGCGCCCATGGCTTCGGCCGGTTGCTGCGCCCCTTTGTTGCTGGCGAAGCCGCACTCACCGACGCCGAAGACCGGGCGGCTGAAGCCCGTCTGGAAGAGGCGCGCCGCACCCTTTGCCGGGTGTCGCTGAGGCTGCGCTGCGAACCGGCCGATACGGCGGGAGAGGACGGTGAGGCTTGGCGGATCTGGCTGACCGTCGATGACGCGTTGCCCTTGCCAGGGTTGGCCGCCCTGTCGGTGTGGCCGATCACCCGCGGCCAAGCCCACCGCCGTGACATCCTGAAACCGCTGCGCCAGGGACAAGCGGTCGACCTGGGTGCCATGCCGCTAGCCGACGTGACCCGCTTCCTGGCCTTCGATCTGACCGACTCAGCCAAGCGCGCGTCGGTGCTGTTCACCCGTGGCTTGGTGCTGGAGGGACTGCCCGAGGCGCGCCATGCGGCTATTCTGCGGGGAATCATCAATAGCCGGGAGGCCTTCCTGCGCTACCTGCGGCTGCTGCTGGCCGAGTCCGGCGACCCCTTCGCCGCAGCCCTGCTGGCCCAACAGACCGGGACAGGCAGTAACGGGTGGGGGCAGGGAGCCGATGATGTGCCGCTACTGGAGGAAATGGTGCGCGCTCTGTGTCAGGGCTGCGAGCGCCTTCACGCCGTGCGGCGGCTGTTGGAGCGGCTGGACGACGCTGCTTCCCATGGTGACGACGTGGTTCCCCCGGATTTCCGCGGCCTCTGGGACGCGTTCCGCGCCACTCTGCCGGAGTGAGACGACACAATGACCGATACGCTTTTCCGCGCCGATGCTGCCTTGACACCGCTCAAGGCATTCCAGCGCAAGACCGTGGACTATGTGTTCCGCCGACTCTATGAGGACGAGGATAGCGTCCGTCAGTTTCTGGTCGCCGATGAGGTCGGGCTCGGCAAGACCATGGTGGCGCGTGGTGTGATCGCCCGGGCCATCGAGCATCTGTGGAATCGCTGCGAACGCATCGACATCCTCTACATCTGTTCCAACCAGGCCATCGCCAGGCAGAATATCAACCGTCTGAACGTCCTGGGCAGGCCGGAACTGGAACTGCCTACCCGCATGACCCTGGTGCCACTGCGGCTGCGTGGCGACAAGGGGCTACAGGCCAACAAGGTCAACTTTGTCAGCCTGACTCCAAGGACGACGTTCGACCTGCGTTCGGCTACAGGAGTCCAGGAAGAGCGCGCGTTCCTGCTGCGGCTGCTGGAAAATGCGGTGTGCGATCCCAATGGACTGTCCAATCTGTTGCAGGTGTCTGCACGCGATGGATGGAAATTGACCGTAGAGACAACCACCCTTGACGGCATCGATACCGCGCTGATCCGTCGGTTCCGGGAGGACGTGCAGGGCAACGCCGAACTGTGGGCCGAACTTGAGGCCCTGTGCCGGCGGTTCCACCGCCACCACGACAGCTATCCGGACGACATGGTCGCTACGCGCAATGAGGTGGTCGGCAGGCTACGCACGCGGCTGTCCCATGCCTGCGTCGCCGCGCTGCAGCCGGATTTGATCATCCTCGACGAGTTCCAACGCTTCGCCGACATACTGCACGGCGAACACGATGCCGCGCGACTGGCCCGCGAACTGTTCGATTACTGCGTGCCGACCGGCAGTGTTGCGCGGACGCTGCTGCTATCAGCGACCCCCTACCGCATGCTGACCCTCAGCGGCGACGCACCCGAGGAGGGCAACCACCATGCCGACTTCCTAGCGACCCTGGGTTTCCTGTATGGGCGTGAACGAGGCAAGGACATTGCCAGGATTCTTGAGGACGAAATGCGTGCCTACCGCACTGCTCTGCACGGCCTTCCCGAGGACCGCGGCAGCGTAGTCGCCGCCCGGCAGCGGGTTGAAGACCGTCTGCGCCGGGTGATGTCGCGGACGGAACGGGTGTCCAGTACTGCCGAGCGGGACGCAATGGTTCGCGAGGTGACGGTGCCGGTCACCGTCCAGCCCGTCGATCTGCGTCAGGCTACGGCGGTGGCGGCAGTGGCTCGGGCGCTGGAGGTGCCCCATGTCATCGAATACTGGAAGTCCGCTCCCTACCTTCTGAACTTCATGCGCCATTACGCGCTCAAGCGGGCGCTCCATGATACCGCCGAGTCCCCGTCCGAGGCTCTGCTCCAGGCCATGGCCCAAGCGCGCCCCGCCTGTCTCCGACGGGCGGCACTCCAGCGCTATGAACCGCTGGAGCCAGCCAATGGCCGGATGCGGGCGTTGCTGGAGGATGTGTTTCGCGATGGTCTCGACGAGTGGCTGTGGATTCCCCCGTCGCTTCCCTATTACGGGGATGCTCCATCGGCCCGGCCGACCAAGGCCCTGGTATTTTCCTCCTGGTCGATGGTTCCCGAGGCTATCGCCGCGCTGCTGTCCTACGAGGCCGAGCGGCGCATGGGGGTTGGCCTTGGCGGCAAGCAGTATTTCGCCAAGAAAAAATCACCGCCGCTGCGATTTCGAGCCGAACGGGGTCGGCAGCGCGACCTGCGGACCATGCTGCTGATGTATCCCTCTCCCTGCCTGGCGGCGCTGGCCGATCCGCTGGACGTGGTCGCGGCGCATTCCGCACCCCTGGGCCTTGCCGAGATGCGGGCCGCGCTGGCGGATCGCCTCCGCGGTACGGTGACGGCCCTGGAGCGGCGTGCCGGCTCGGACGATGAGGATAGCGCCTGGATCTGGGCGGCACCGGCGGTGCTCGATGCGGACGCCGGATCGCGGGCAACCGACTGGCTGCGATCCGACGGCGGCCGGGTTGCCCTTGCCGAGGATGATGGTTTCACCGACCATGTGCGCGAACTGGCGGATTGGGCCGGACGACGGGATTTCGGCCCGCTGCCCCATGGTATATTGGGTCTGATGGTGGACGTGGCGCTGGGCAGTCCGGCCGTCTGTGCCCTGCGCGCGCTCCATCGTGTCGCGCCGGAGTTGGCGTGGGATGACCCACAGTTGCTGACCGCGGCGGCGAGGGTCGCCTGGGGTTTCCGCACCCTGTTTAACCAGCATGACGCGGTCGCGCTGCTGCGCCAGGATAAGGATGACGGAGCAGGCTATTGGCGTCGGGTGTTGGCCTACGCGTCGGAACACAACCTTCAGGCTGTGCTGGACGAATACGTCCATTATCTGCTTGAGTCCGAGGGACTGGCCGGGTATCCGCCGGCCGAACGTGTCCTTGGCCTTTCCAAAGCCATGCGCGCCGCCCTTTCGCTCCGCCCCTCCCAGATCGAGGTCGACAACCCGCGGGTCAAGGACGGGCGGATCGTCTGCGATACGTTCCAGATGCGCGGACGCTTCGCCATGCGGCTGGCCGAATACAAGGACGAGGAGGGCGCGACCCGGGTCGAGGGCGTGCGCGATGCCTTCAATTCGCCATTCCGGCCGTTTGTGCTGGCAACCACCTCGGTTGGCCAGGAAGGGCTGGACTTCCACCCCTACTGTTACCGGGTCTATCACTGGAACCTGCCGCACAATCCGGTTGATCTGGAACAGCGCGAGGGCCGCGTGCACCGCTTCAAGGGGCACGCCATACGCCTGAACCTTGCCCATGGTCATGGCGAGGCGGTCCGTGGCCGTGGAGCCGCACCATTCGACCCGTGGGCGGCCATGTTCGCCGCCGCTCGGGAAGCAGCCTCGGTGGCATCCGATCTGGTTCCCTATTGGCTATGCGAAGGGCCGGTCAAAGTGGAGCGGCGACTACTGATACTGCCCTTCAGCCGCGAAATCAGGCGCCTTGATTGGCTGAAACGCAGCCTGACCGTCTACCGCCTCGCTTTTGGCCAGCCGCGTCAGGATGATCTCCTTGATTACTTGCAAACCATGCTGGGCCGAGAGTTGGCGGTGACGGAGCTGGATGGCTTTCAGATCCGCCTGGAGCCGGCGTGTGTCACAGAGGCGGTCGAACCGCCATAACTTCCGAAACGGGCTCTGAGCGCCCGGCCGGTAGAGCCTCCGCCACCCGCGCCTCGTCGCGCGCCTTGGCACGCTCGTGGCGGCCGGCGACGGCATCGGCCGCTGCCTGCGCCGCCGCCCGCAGGGCGAGCGCCTGTCCGGTGCGGCCAGCCATCAGGTGGTCGCGGATCTCGCGGATGAGCCGGCAATAGCGGGCCAAGCTTTCGTCGGACATTTCGTCCGAGCGCCCGCCGGATCGCAGGCGCCGGGGCCGCTGGGGTTGGCCGGGGCGGCGGCCCGCGCCTGCCCCAGCGCCAGCCCGGTAACCACCAGCACGGCCGCGACCAGGGCATTCATCACGATGGTTCAGATCTTCATGGCTTCCCCTTTCCCTCGCGGCCAACGGCATACTTGCCCAAGGGCGGCCCGTCGCGTTGTGTTGCGGGACGGAAATCGCCCAGGCGTGTATTTCTACCATGAGGAAGCAGATCCGTCCCGCAGACGGTATCAGCGGCGGCACCCCGCCGACGGATCTCATCAGGGGAACGACCATGAAAGATTTTGCCGTGTGGATGACATCGATCATCACCATCGTCAGCGCCTTCCGCGTCGCCTACCAGGTGTGGCGCAAGGAGATTTCGCCGGCCCTGTCAACCTGGATCATTTTCCTCGCCGCGACCGGCCTCAGCCTCGGCACCTATGCCATCGCCGAGAACCACGACTACCGCTCGGGCGTCCTCAACACGGTGGATGTGGCGGCCATCGTGGTGGTGCTGCTGGCCACCCTGGTCTGGGGCGACCGGGCGGCCCGCTTCCGTCCATTCGAAAAGTGGTATCTGGCGGGAACCGGGGTGATCACCCTGTACGGCATGATCTCGGGCGACGCCTGGACATCCAACCTGTTCACCCAGGCCCTGATCAGCATCGGTTACCTGCCAACCCTGCAGGCGCTGGTCGCGCAGAAGCGGAACACCGAGTCCTTCACCGGCTGGGGCCTGTTCCTGGCCGGCGGCGTGGTGGCCCTGTACCCCGCCTTCGTCGACGGCAATACCCTGGCCGCCATCTACGCCGTCAGGACCATCGTGCTGATCGGCATCGTCCTGCTGCTGATGGCCTATTACGAGATCCAGACGCGAGGTGCTGCGGAGCAGTCGGCGGCCTGAAACCGCAGAATGCACATTCTGCACAGCGACCAGGGGGCTTCGCCCCCTGGTCCCCAAAGAAGTAAAGAAACAAGACCTAAAAAGTCCTGGCCACGCGGAAGCCGGAATTGTAGACCCCGAAGTCGGGGGTACTCCTGAGGCGTTTGGCCGAACGGAGATCCCCCGGAAAGTAGCCCCAGGAACCGCCGCGCAGGACGCGGAGTGAACAATTATCAGTGTATGCCGTTCCATCCTGCGGCGTCTTATCGTAGGTCTCCACGTAGCAGTCCTCCACCCATTCCCGCACATTGCCATGCATGTCATGCAGGCCGAAGCGGTTGGCCGGAAAGGCGCCCACCTCCATCGTCCCTCCCCGGGACTGCCCCATGGCGCTGCTGTTGTACGTATAAGGCCCGTAGAAGTTGGCCTGATCCGTGGTGATGGTTTGTCCGGTCGAGAAGGGTGTCGTCGTGCCGGCCCGCGCCGCGTATTCCCATTCCGCCTCGGTCAGCAGGCGGTAGGGCTTGCCGGTCACCTTGGTGAGCCACGCCACATAGGCTTTGGCGTCGTCCCAACTGACATAGATCACCGGCCTCCGGCCGCGGCCCCAGCCTTTGTCCTTTGGTTCGTAGCCATTGCAGCCGCCTCCTGCCACACAGGCGTCCCATTCCGCGAAGGTCACCTCGACCTTGCCGACCGCAAACGGTCGGGCGATCGTCACCTTGTGCCGCGGACCCTCATCCTTCGAGCGTTCCGGCTCATCCTCTGGCGACCCCATCAGGAATTCCCCCGCCGGCACCACCACCATCTCGGGGCACTGGTCGCAGTCCTTGAACACGCGCCCCGACGGAAACTCCTCCCGCTGTCCCCCAGACCCGCCAGCCACCATCGGCACCAGCCGGAAATCATCATACACGCCGGCGGTGTATTTCGGCTTCTGCGCCCCGCCGGTGACCTTGCCGACCGCCTTGGTGACCAGGGCGAAGGCCTGTTCGACCTCCATGCCCGGCATGGCCAGGGCCTTGAGCAGTTCCCCGGTATAGATGCTGTAGGGGGCGTCCTCGGGGCCTTCGTAGGAGACATGACCGGCTTCGGTGGCGTAGGCGATCACCGTGCCGCCCGAGCCTTCGCCCACCACCGCCGGCGGCGGGCTGCCCAGGCCCTTGGCGGCCGGGCTCATCACCCCCATCACCCCGGGATTATTACGGCAGGCATCCAGCACCAGGATATTCAACCGGGCGCGGCCCTCCATCACCATGCGGTTGCGGATGTATTCCACCGCCAGGGCGTATTCCTGCAGGTTGGCGTCGCCCAGCCGCTCCGGCACGTCGGTGGGCAGGACAAAGCCACGCCCTGCGCCGTTCTGCTGGCCATGGCCTGAATAGAAGAACAGCCCGATATCGACGCCGCCGGCCAGTTTCGCCTGGAATTGGTCGAGGGCGGAGGCCATGCCGCGCAGCGAGGCGTCCTTGACCAGGATGACGTCGAAGTTCAGGTAACGCAGCAGCGCCGCCACGGCCTCGGCATCGCGGCGGGTCTTGGACAGGCGACGGGATGCGGTAGTCCTGGTTGCCGACCACCAGCGCCACCCGTTTCTCGCGGCGCAGGGTGGCGGCGACCTCGGCGGGCAGGTCGGGCAGATTCACCCCGGCGATCGCCGGCTTGTCCGCCGCCTGCGCAGCGCCGGCCAGGAAGCACGCCGCCAGCACCGCAAGGCGTATCGTCACCGCAACCCGGACCATAGGGCGATCTTCCCTCCCCGCTTCCCCGACGGAGTATTCCGCTGTTCCCTGTCCCAATCAAGGCGGGCGTGCCGACAATCATTGTCCAATTGCTTCTGGGGGACGGATGCCGCGCGTATTTCCGACATTATGCCGATGCGGTCTCGCCGCTCCCTCCTGCGCTGCCCGACGGATGGGAGGGCGGATGATTGCCCTGACCCATCAAGGGATCACAGCACGTTTCCTTGAGCCGCACGATGCGGCGGTGTCGAAATATGTCCGTGGGTGGGGAGGAGCGTGACCGCACATGGGTCCGTGCCGGCTTGGCCGCCGGCATCCTCTGTCGCTGGCGACGATCGAATACCGGCTCCGCGAGACGGTGCTCGAGCAGGATGAACGTGCGCGCACCAACACGGCCATCGCCGAAGACCGAACCTGGCTCGCCTCGAGACGCGAGATCAGCGGATTGGTGGAACAGGTGGCCCAAATTGGGCCAGGATCGCCGATGGACCGGGACCGCGCCATGACCAGCGTGCGTGCCGCCTTACAAACCAAGGGCATGACCGACGCGATGGCTGCCGCCCACCTCGAAGGAGCCGCGCTCCTCATCGAGAATGGACATGACCTGGACGACGCCGCCAACCGACGCAAGCGCCGGTCAGCGCTCTTGATGCCGCCAGTCCCAGGGGGCCTCGAACTCACTGGCCCACAGCCCACGCTTGGCGGCGCGAGCTCGGGCTTCCTGCTCGATGTAACGATCGGAATAACGCTTGAACGCCAGCGCAAGCCTCTACAACAGCACCAGTTCGCCGCCGATGTCCGCGGTGGTTGGTGACGAGGCAGGTAGCCACCATGCGGCGTAGCGATCCTTGTCCTCCTTGACGCAATGCACGGGAGGATGAAAAACCGTGGGAGACTGAAGGGGCGCGTCCGCGTTATCGGCGGGTAATCTGATAGCGATCTCGTGACGGTGGAGCTTGCCGTGCTCCAGGCATGGCTATCCAAAGACACTCAGGGCCCCGCCCGGTCGGCAGCATGATCAGCCTCCCACAGTTTTTCATGCTCCCGAGCAGGAGGCTTTCAAGGGGGCGGTCCTCAGTGAAGGCCACCAGTGGAAGGAAGACCTGCCGCAACTGGCGTCCGGGTTTCTTGAGGCACAGTATCCCGGCCGGGTGTTCGGTCATTCCAGGCTGGTCTTCCGCGTCGTGCTGAAAAAGGCTTGTCCCTGACCCTTCACCTCTCGGCCATGCAACGAAAGGCTCTCCTTCCGTCCGGCCGCCTGACTACCGGATAGCGCGAACGGGTCGTCGCGCCGTGGTAGAAGGGGCGGCAGACAGGCGAGAGGATGAGGACGATGGTCGGCAGGCGGGCGGCGCTGCGTCGAGTGTTCGGGCTCGGCATGGTAGCGATGGCGTGCATGTGCGGCACGGCGGAGGCGGTGGACCGGCCGGTGATTGCCGGGGTAAGCCTGCCCGACCTGACTCCCGAGGCAGCCGCCGTGCTGCGGCGGGAAAAGCGGGTTGCACTCGTGATGGGCAACCAGGGCTACCGCATCCCCTCTTTCCGCCTGACCAAGACCCGCCGCGATGCCGAGGCCATGGCGGCGCTGCTGCGCTACCTGGGCTTCGAGGTGATCCTGGCCGAGGATACCGGCAAGACGGAGATGATGGCCGCCCTCGACCGGTTCCAGGCCAAGCTGGCCGGCGGCGTTGACATCGGGCTGTTCTTCTACAGCGGCCATGGCCAGCAGAACTCGCTGGGGCGTGGCTATATCCTGCCCACCGACGTGCCGGAGCGGCTGGGTGACGCCAACCTTCAAGAATACGCCCTGGCGGTGGAATACATCCGCAACCGCATGCTGGAAGGCAGGGCGCGGCTGAATATCCTGGCCTTGGACGCCTGTCGCAACAATCCAGGCGTGATGGGGATGATGAGCCCTGTCGCCAAGGGCTTGGGCAGCCCACTGCCGGCAGTGGCAAACGCGGGTTCGGACGGCATGGTGATCGCCTATGCCACCGAGGCCGGCCACCTCTCGTCAGAGGGCGATGAACGTAATCCCTACAGCGTCTATACCGCGCACTTGCTCCTGGCATTGGCTACACCGGGAGTGACGATCGAACAGGCGTTTGCCTTGGCTTCCAAAGCGGTGGGCAAGAGCACGCGCGGAGCCCAACGGCCCCAATACACCGCCGGCGTCTATGACGATTTTCAGATGATTCCGACGATGCCGTCCGTCGCGACCCTTACACCCATGACGACCGACGAAGCGTGGGCCATGGTGCTGAGCGGGAATTCGTCGCCACAGTCCACCGTGACATTGGCCCGCTCTCCGGCGAGAGAGTATCACCCTCCGACCGGCCCGCTCGATCCTCAGACGACGCAGCAATTCTGGGCCGCCATGGCGAGACAGTGGGGATTGGAAACCGGGCCATAGTCGCGGAAACGGGGATCGCCCACCACCTTTTTCACCGTAACCTCAGCGTATACTCACACAGCTTGTACGTGGGAGTAGCTTCGCCGGTTGGGGAGCCGGCGGTTCGCTCCTGGGGTCTGCGGGCTGGAGCCTGGCCGGACGGGGGGGATCGGATGGGCGCCCTTGGTCAGGCTGGCGTACAGCGTGCCCAGGATCCGCGTCCGGTCATTGGCCGGGCTGATCACCAGTTTCTGGTCGGTGGACAGTTCGATCTTGTCGCGGCGGCCCGGGCGACGATCAGGCTGATGATCTCCTGCCGCGACCCGGGGATGAAGATGAAGAGCTTGCCGGCATTGCGATGAACCGGCAGGACGCCGCCGGACATGCCCTTGACCCGTCTGGCGAAGCTCTCGATTTCCGCCAGCATCTGAGCGCGGCCGAGATTGGTCTTCGACATCCCGCAGAGGCATAGTCGGAACGGCGTAGACAGCCTGAGATGGACTTCCGGCAACCACTGATGCACCATCCTTGGCCAGCGGGCGCCGGCGGGGTTGCTCAAGGAGACCAGAATGACATACCGCATCTGGACGATGGTTCTTGCCGGGTTGGTGGTGGCAGCGCCCGCCAGGGCGAATTCCAATTCGCTCGGCGCCTGTGATCCAGCCGTGGCGTCGGCGCACATGCCGGATACCGGCCTTGGGCGGTATTGCCGGGTCATCCGGGAGATCGGCGCGCTTCTCCGGCAGGGCCATGGCGACGAGGCGTTGCAGGCCGTCGCCGCCGCCACCAGCGCCGCCAACGCCCTGTCGACGCACGACGAGCGTGCCAAGGCGCGGGACGAGGTTCGTGTTGCCGCCGCCCTGGCCTATGAACTGTCCGGCAACACTGGGCGGGCATCGCGTCTGATCTCGGCACCGCCAGAGACGCTTCCGGATATCACCGCCCTGGCGCGCGCCATGATGCTGGCGCGCCGCGGCGATGTGGAACCGGCGGCGGATGTGCTGGATCGTGCGGTCCAGGATATGCCGGACTGGTCCTCGTGCTCTCTGTTCCGCAATACCAGTTCGGCGTTGCGATCGGGCGGCACGATCACCGATGGATTCAATCCCGCCACGACCATGGCGTTGCCGTCATCGGTGTGGCGCCTCTGCACTGGCAAGGCGGCGCTGGGGATGATGCCGCCATCGCTTACCACCCACCTCGATTTTGAAACGGGTCGGGACCGATGGTCGGCCCGTGACGCCGAGCGCGTCAGAGAGATGGTTCAGGCCATCCGCGACGACCGCGACGGCCATTGGAGCTGGTTGGTGGCGGGACATGCCGACCAGGCCTGCCCGAAGCCGCCCAAGGACTGCCCCACCGAGAATATGCGCCTGTCGCAGCGGCGCGCCGACGGCGTGGCGGCGGAATTGCGCCGGCAGGTGCCGGAGCGGGCCGACGATATCAAGGTCCATCCTTTCGGCATGACCGACCCGATCATCGATCGCCCCGGCAAGGCGGAACCGCGCAACCGGCGGGTGGATCTGTTGGCCCACGCGCGCAACAAAGCCGAGAGGCCGACGGCGTCCTGCCCGTGGACGGTCACCGTCTACGACGTCGGCGTCTCCACGCAGCGTCGCCTGGATGGCGGCGTCGCGGCGGCCCTGGTGCTGCGTCCCGGCATCCCGACTCCCGTCACCCGCGGTTCCGGCTTCACCGTCGCCTATGCATCCGGCGACCCCCAATACGGCCATTTCTATGCCTTGTCCTGGGATTCCAGCGGCGGCCGCTTCAATTTGGGACACATGGGCGCCGTGCCGTCGGGCAAGCTGGCCGACCTGACCGCGCTGGGCGGCAGACTGCCGGCCATGATGTCGACCAATCCAGACCGACCGATGACCTTCCGTGTCGGTGGCAAGAGCAACTCCACCCACGAAACCATCCGGCTGATCGCCTCCGCGCTACCCATGCCGGAAGTCGAGCGGGATCTTGCCGAATCCCCCCTGATCATGGCGTCCGCCGATACCGACGCGGTCATCCTGCCAGAGCGTGCCCGCGCCACCAGCAAAGGGATCGTCCGCCCGGACTGGGAACCGTCCGTGCCGGCGATCTCCCAGCCGTCGCCGGGGCTTCAGGCGGAACCGCAGTCCCCAGGGATCGAGGAGCCCGCGCCGCTCCAGCCAGCACGGATCGTGCCGCAATTCGTCGACTGCAAGTACATCATCACCTGGAGGTGATGGCGTTGCGGACCGGGCTTGTCTTCCTGATCGCCATGCTCTCGGCCACGGCCGCCGGGGCTGTCCCGATGTTCATCGGGACAAAGATGCAGCGTATTCCGTAGCTGTGATGACCCGCTGCGGGACGGATAGATCGCTGCCGCTACCGCCGACCGTGGTCCTGACCGACGGCGCGCTTGATTGTCGCGACGATCGGCGGAATACTTCAACGGCTGCGGTTGATGGGGCCGGGGGCTGGTCGACAGACGGGATCGTGGGGCGGCATGATCGGGATGTGGCGGTGGTGCTGGTCACCCAGGCCGTCCCGGCGGGCGCCGGGGCGGAGGATCGTTTCGCCCTGGTGATCGGCAAGGCCGACTACCAGGAAAGCAGCGGCTGGCGCCGGCTGTCCCAGGCGTCAACGACGCCACGGCGGTGGTACAGCGGCTCCGCGCCGCCGGCTTCACGGTGATTGACGGCTACAATCTGAACCGCAAGGGCATGAATGACACGCTGGCGGCCTTGATGCGCCAGACCAGGGCCAAGGACCGGCCAGCAACGGCGGTTACCGCAGCGAGTTGATCGGATTTCGTGTTGCCAGAACCTTCACTTCCGTGGACGTCAGACACCCATACCATCACCCAGGGAGGAACCGGTGCAGATTCTTTATGAACTGGCGGACAGGATATGGGAAGACTTCCTGCCGCTGCATGTCCACCGTGCGGATTTTCCCGCCGACCATTTCCGCGACGATCTGTACCAGTATGTCCATGACGTTCTGATCAATGAGCCCTATTTCGCCCGGCTGCTCGGCCCGGACGGGCGGGGTGGACGTACGGCGCGGGCTCGCGCTGCCCATGCCTATCTGCGGGAATGGGTGGAGCCGGTGACGGTATCGGGGCAGAATCTCGGCATCATGAACAGTCATCGGCTGCTGGAATGGCTGTCCCGTCATCTGGCCGGCGATCCGGCCTGGTATAATGCCGCCTTGCAGCGCCTGCCGGAACCGACGGACGCCGCGGCCGACCCGACATTTACGCGGCGGACACGGCGGCTGCGCACGCTGGTTGCCACCGAACGGCAACGCTTGGCCGCGGGCGGCGGCTATCTGCCGAACAGCGCGTCGAAGCATTGGCTCAGCCCACCGAAGGACGGCAAGGCGCGGTCATGGGGGTCGATCCATCTGGTGGTCGGCGATCAGGCGGCGCCGGTGCCGGAAGAACTCAGCCTGTTCGATGCCCTGCTATGCCTGCCGGGGCCATTGGCCCCGAGCTTTCTCGGCGACGCGGACGCCAAGAAGTGCTTCAACAATCTGCTGCTGTCGGTGAACCGGCCTTATGGCGATCTGGTGGCGATCGGCATCTCGCCCGCCGCCTTTCTCGACATCACCAATACGAAATGCCGGACCATCAAGGAGTTGCTGCTCGAGGCGGGCGTTCTGAAACGGGACGAGCCGCGCAAGCCTCGGGCAAGTGGTCCGGGCCGCGGCGCCACCGTCGAGGAGTTCCTGGCGCTGGGCGGTACGATCACGCGCGTGGCTCCGGCGGACGCCCAGGGCACCAAGGCGCCGACCCTGGAGGACTTCGCCCAGGCTTGGGCGAGACTGGAAGAGCGCGCCAAGGGTCCGGGCAATGCGCCGCAACGGGGACTGCCGGGCTATCAGAACGGGTTCGATGATTTCGCCGCCAGCGCCGAGGGTCAACTGCTTCTGCATGACCCGCATGTCTATCTTGATGAAGATGTGGACGGGAGTGATGGCCCGCGTCCGGCCAGGCAGCTCGCCGCGCCGAAACGCTACGAGCCGGGACGGGAGGACAACGTGGACGACGACGATGACGACGTCGCCCCGGCCGTCTCGTTCGACCACGCCGCGACACCACTGACCCGGCGCAAGCTCCAGGCGGCCCTGTTCGACCTGCGCGACCGCGGCCTGATCACCCGGTGCGAGGAGCGTTTGCTCGATCACAGTCTCGAGCATGGCACCGCGCTGCACCGGGTTCCGCCGGAGCGTCTCGGCGACTGCCTGGCGTCCACCGATCCCTACCGGACGATCAGCCGCGACGAGCGATGGCCGGTGCTGCTGTTTTTCGCGCCGCGACGATTTCACCTGGTGCCCTTGCCTGGCGTGACCCTTTCCCGCGGCGCCGACAGCATGACCGCCGCCGAACGTCATCTCAGAACCCGGCTTGGCGGTGGAACACTGGTCACGGCCGAGGCATTGGCGGAAGATGGCGAGCTTGCCCGGTTGCTGGCCGAGCACGAGCCTTACCGGTCCCTGCCCGCCGCCGAGCGGCTGCCGCTGTTCCTGTGGTTCTTCGGCCGCGACATCAAGCCGCTGATCCGTCCCGCACAGCGCAAGCGATAGGAGGTTATCATGACCAACACCACTGGGTCGTCCCGTCGCCACGGCTATTGGATCACCGAAGGACGCTCGCCGGACGACATCGAACGGCTGGCGATCGAGCATCCCGCAGTACCGCTGATGAGCCGGCCGGACGAAAGGTCCGACGCCTGGTTCGAACGCATGCGCCCGCAACTGGCGGCGCTGACCGGTCAGGTGCTCAGCTTGGCCGAGTTCGTCACGCGACGACAGCCAACAGATCTTCCCGTGATCGCCGAACTGGACAGGCTCCAGGCCCATGCCCCCGGCGAGACCATCGACCTGCCGCCACCCACCGCCCTGAGCAGCGATCAGGTAGCCCTCGACGTCAGCTTCGGCGAGGACGACGGCGACATCCTGGTCGAACTGCAGGTGCGCAATGGCGCCGAGGGCCTCGATCGGGTCAGGGACCAGGAGTTCCTGCTGGTGTTCGGCGAGACCACGGCGGCCACCCTGACCACCGCGGCGACGTTCCGCTTCGATGACGACGGCCACGCCGCCTATCGCCTGCCGGATCGCCCGGAGGTGCGTGGCTTCCTGGCCGGGGGCCCGTATACCCTGGTCGCTGTGATCTGAGCGGAGCCCGCCATGATCCGTCGCAAGGTCCAGGTTCCGGCGGTCGCCGCACCAACGAGATCCCTCAATCCGGCCAACCTGGCGCAGCGCACCGGGACGACCGGCGGCGGATCGGCACGGGGCGAGTTGGCGACCCTGCAGATCGAGCTGGGACACCACGCGCTGACCTTGCCGGCGGGGGACAAGGGTGGCGCCTATAGCGGCGCCGAGGTGTTCGTGCGCAAGGCCGATCACAACAGGCTCGGCCCTCAGGCCGAACGGGCGCTCAGCGCCATCAAGGGATGCTGGCTGCGGCCGCGGGCGTGGACCAGTCCCAGCGAATGGCTGTTCCCATCCTGGAGCTACCGGCTGGACCTGTCCGTCGCCAAGCCGGGCGGTGCCAATGTGGACGGCGACAGCGCGACGTTGGGCCTGGCCCTGGGGGCGTTGATGGCACTGACCAACGCTCCCACCGACGCGGCCATCGCCACCGGCGACCTGGACACCAAGGCGATCCATGATCTGGATGTTCCGGTCAAGCCGATCGGTTCCCTGAACAGCAAGCTGCAGACCGTCGAAACCTGGGCGACGAGGGAGCGACTCACCAAGCCGATCCGCTTCTTCGTCCCCCACCAGGATCCGACCACCGACGAGGTGAGTCCGGGCGATTATGAGCAGGATTTCGAGGCGTGGCGGCGGCGCCTCGAACCGCTCAAGGTCAAGCTGGTGCGCGTTGCCACCTTGCGCGAGGCGGCGCGGGCGGTCGGCGCCGAGACCATGCATCCGCGGCTTACCGATGCGCTGCTGTGTCTGGTGCTGGCGACGGGGCTGGCCGTCGGGGGCGTGCAATGGCAGCGGATGAAGGATCGCGAGGCGCATGAGGCGCTGCTGCGTCTGCCCATCCACGCCAGCCTGACGGCCATCCGGGATGATCAGGGCAATGCGGTGGCCACGCCCTATCGCACCGTCGTGACCGACAAGGCCTATTACCCCTACGACTTCTGCGGCCAGCACAACGCCGTCGGCGCTGGTGATCGGGTGCATTTCCATCTCAAGGTCCAGGGCGACCTGGGCGGTTTCTACCCCAGCATCGTCACCGTCGGTCAATGCGCCGCCCCGGACCAGCCGGCGGTCTCGGTCATGACCGATTTCTCCACCTGGACCGGGCTCGCCGCCGTACCGATCGCCGATGGCGGCGAGTGGCTGGGCGAGGTCACCACCTGGGATGAGGCCAAGTATCGCCGCATGGGCTGCACCGATCTGTCATCCGGCCATTACGAGCTGGAACGGGTGTTCGTGGTGTTCAGCCGGGAGCCGGTCACCGACCTGGCCAAGCGATTGGAGCAGGACGAGTTCGTGCGCCCGTTGATTCCGGCCGAACTGCCGTCGAAGGTCGCCAATTTCCTGACCGCGCACTACCCCGGCCGGGTGTTCGGCGATCCGCGCCTGATGTTTGCCGTCGTGCCCAAAGCGGCCTGTCCCTGACCCATCCGGTCCGTCCCGCAGAGCCCGGATGAGGCGGCGCGAGCCTTGATTGGTGTGACGATCGGCGGAATATTTCAACCACCGTGCTCAAAGGGGGGAGCCAGGAAATGCCCGGAGTGTGGACGATGGCGAGCCGGCCATGATTCGCCGCAAGGTGCTGGTGCCGGCCGTGTCGACGGGACCGTCCTCCATCGATCCGCGGACCGGGCGACGCAGCACCCCGGCGGCGGCGGCTCCGGGGGCGCTGGCGGCGCTGGATGTGTCGCTCGGTCGCAGCCCGGCGATGCTGCCGCCCGGCGATCCCGGCGGCGCCTTCAGCGATGCCGAGGTCTTCGTCCGCAAGGCCCGCCGCGCCAATCTGGCCGCCCAGGCCGACCGCGCCCTGAAATCGGTCCTGGGCAGTTGGCTGCCACCGCGTTCGTGGAGAAGCCCGAGCGAGGGCTGGCTGGCCGGCTGGAGCAGCCGGTTGGACCTGGCGGTCAACAAGCCGGCGGGCGCCGAAGTCGACGGCGACAGCGCGACGCTCGGGCTGGCCCTGGGGGCGTTGATGGCGATCACCAACGCCCCGACCGCGGCGGCCATCGCCACCGGCGACCTGGATATCCTGGCCGTCCGCAACGCCGACGTGCCGGTCAAGCCGATCGGCTCACTGAAGTCCAAGCTGCTGGTCATTGCCGCCTGGGCCGAACAGGAACGGCCGGTCAAACCGATCCCCTGCCTGATACCCTGGCAGGACCCCAGCGCTGACGAGGTCATCCCCGATGACCATACCCCGGCATTCGAGGCGTGGCGGCAGCGCCTCGAACCGCTCAATGTCAAGCTGGTGCGGGTCCGCACCTTGCGTGAGGCGGCGCGGGCGGTCGGTGCCGAGACCATGCATCCACGGCTCACCGACGCGCTGCTGGGCGCCGGGCTGGCGGTGCTGCTGGCGATGGGCGGCTTTCAGGGGTGGCAGGCGCACGAGCAGGCGGCGCACGAGGCGTGGCGGCGCAACCCGATCGCCCTGTCCCAGACTCAACCGGTGACCCGCTGGCTGGCCGGCGACACCGGCCGCCGGGCCAATTTTTGCGACAAGGTGCGCGGCGGTCGCGGCGCCTTGGCCGGCGACGTGGTGTTCGCCTCGTTCCGCATCGGCGATGCAGCCAAGGACCAGCCCGGTCCCTACTATCCGGCGCTGTTCATGCTGCGCGAGCACTCCGGTCCGCAACGCGACCCGTGGCAACTCTACACGCCGGCGCTCAACGACAAGGAGGGCTGCAAGCGGGTGCCGGTGGCGGCCGGCCAATCCTGGTGCGTCGCCACCGAACTCGAGGACGATCCCGCCGCGCCGAGCGATGCCCTGGCCACGGAGATGAATGTCCTGGTGGTGGTGGCCGAACGCGAGGGCGTCCGCGAGGCGCCGAAGGTGTTCGAGGCGCTGAAGAACGCCTTTCCCGCCGGAGTGACGCCAGCCACCACCCATCAGCCAACCCGGATGGCCGAATTCATCAAGCAGCAGTTCCGCGGCCGGGTCGCCGACGAGGTGATCGTGTCGGTGATGCGGCCGGGGGACTGCCGGTAGCGACGGGGCTGGTGGTCATGGGGTGATGTCGTCAACAGCGGGCTATCTCGGGATCTCCCTAAAAATGGGCCGCTCCGCGGCCAGAGGGGGCAAGCCCCCTCTGGACTCCCCCAAGAGGTAAAAAGGTGAAGAAACAAGAGCTAAAAGGTCCTAGCCACCCGGAAGCCCGAATAGTAGAGCCGGAAGCCGGGGAAATCCCCGTTGCGAACGGCCGAACGGAGGCTCCCCGAATCGTAGTCCCAGGAACTGCTGCGCAGGACGCGAGCTTTGCACTCACCGGTTGTCCATGCTGTTCCATTGCTCGGCGCTCCATTGTAGCTGTCATGAAAGCAGTCATCAACCCATTCCAACGCATTTCCCAACATATCATGCAACTTGAAGCCGTTCTCCTTCAGGCTCGCGACCGGCGCGGTGTGAACGTGACCATCCTGGCAATCGCTCCCCGAATACTTTACGTACTGTGCCGTGAATGCTTTATCGGCACCATTGGCATAGCCACATAGCGCCGTGTTGCTCTTGTCGTCGCCCCAGTAGCGCCAGGTCGTCGTTCCCGCCCGCGCCGCGTACTCCCACTCCGCCTCGCTGGGCAGACGATAGCTCTTGCGGGTCTTGCCGCTCAGCCAGCGCACATAGGCCTGCGCATCCTCCCAGTTCACGCAGACCACCGGATCCTGGTCCGTCTGGGAGAAGCCGGGGTCCCGCCAGGACCGCTTCTCGTCCAGCGTCCACTTGTCGTCATACCAGTAGCAGCCGCTAGGCGTCGCATGGCCGCTGTCCTTGACGAAGGCCGCGAACTGCCCGCGCGTCACCTCCGTCCGTCCCAGCAGGAACTCCCGCCCGATGGTCACCCGGTGCCGCGGCGCTTCCCACGCCGCCCATTCCTCCTGGGCGCCCTGCGCCACGTACCACTTCCGCTCCTCCTCGCCCGAGCCCATCTCGAACGACCCGGCGGGGATTTTCACCAGTTCCGGACAGCCGGTGCAGTCCTGGACGTATTTCGGCGGCGGGTCTGGTGCGCGGTAGGCGGCTGGCAGGAAATAGAAATCACCATACAGCATGTCTGCCGTCACCGGCTGCTGCTGGCCGCCGGTCGCCTGGTTGACCGCCTTCTTGACATTATGGAACAGGGTCTCGATCGGCACACCGGGCGTGCCCAGCGCCTTCAGCAGGTTTTCGGTGTAGATGCTGAAGCGACGGCCTTCTCCGCCCTCCAGGGCGACATGGCCGGATTGGGTGGCATAGGCGACCAGCACGCCGTCGCGAATCTGCGCGGCCTTGGACGGCAGCCGGACATCGCCCAACCCCTTGTTGCCGGCGCCTTTGCGCAGGCTCTTGACGAATGGATTGTTGCGGCAGGCGTCGAGGATCAGGATGTTCAGCCGCGCCCGGCCGACACTGACCATCTTGTCCATCACGAAATCGACCGAAATCGCCCCGGTGCGCAGGTCGGCGTCATCGGGACCGGCCTTCAGATCGGTCGGCAGCAGGTAACTGTCCCGGGTGTCGTCCTGCTGGCCATGCCCTGAATAGTAGAAAAGCCCGACGCCGCCGGTCAAGCGGTCGCGAAAGCTGTCCAGCGCCCGCTCCATCTCGGCCCTGGTGCCGTCATAGACCTCGATGACGTCGAATTTGAGGTGACGCAGCACGGCCGCGACGGCCCGGGCGTCGTTGCGGGTCATGGTCAGGCTGGCCCCTGGGGCGCGGTAGCTCTGGTTGCCGATCACCAGGGCCGTCCGCGGCTCGCCGGTCATCGCCGTCAGGGTCGCCGCATCGAGCGCCGGCAGGCTGACCGGCAGCGGTTCGGCGGCAAAGGCGGATGCCGATGCCACAAGGACAAACACAACGAATGCGGCCAACCGCCACCAGCCCTGGATTCCCCGCGTCATCATCCGCCTCCCCGTTCCGCCGCCAGTATGGGGCGACGCGCCGGGATCATCAACCCCGGCGCGTTGCCCAACCTGTTCGCCTTACTTCCCGGCCGTGACCAGCGGAAACAGCATCACGTCGCGGATGGACGGGGCCTCGGTCAGCAGCATGACGATGCGGTCGATGCCCAGGCCGCTGCCGCCGGCCTGCGGCATACCGTGGGCCATGGCGGCGAGGAAGTCGGTGTCCAGGTCATAGACCTCGTCACGCCCCGCCTGCTGACCGGCGAGGCGCTGGTACTGCTCCCACGGGTCGTTGAGTTCGCTATAGGCGTTGCCAATCTCCATGCCACCGATCATCGGCTCGAAGCGCTCGACCAGGCGCGGCTGGCCACGGTGCCGCTTGGTCAGCGGGCTGACATCGAGCGGATGGTCCATGACGAAGGTCGGCTCCCACAGCTTCGGTTCGATCAGCGCCTCGAACAGCGCCATCACCCCATCCCCCCAGGTGGCCGCCGTCGGCACCGCGGCGCGGCCCTGCGGGTGACAGCGGTCGAGCACGCCGGCCATGTCGGCGGCCTCGACCTGCAACAGATCAAGCCCGATCTCCTCGCGCAGGGCGTCGATCACCGGCAGGCGGCGCCACGGCGCCGCCAGATCGAGCGAGCGGCCGCGAAACGTCAACCGGGTGGTGCCGCGCACCGCCTCGGCCAGCCGCGGCACCAGGGTCTCGAAACGCTGCATCTGGTGCAGATAGTCGGAATAGGCCTCGTACCACTCCATCATGGTGAATTCGGGATTGTGGGTGGCGTCGATGCCCTCGTTGCGGAAGTTGCGGCCGATCTCGTAGACCTTGTCGATCCCGCCGCACAGGACTCTCTTGAGATTGCATTCCGGGCTGATGCGCAGGAACATCTCGCTGTCCAGGGCATTCACATCGGTCCGGAAGGGGCGGGCGGCGGCGCCGCTGTAGGCGTTGCCGAGAATGGGGGTCTCGACCTCGACGAAGCCCTCCTCGTCGAAGTAGCGACGGATTTCGCGCAGGATCCGGTGACGCTGCACGAAGCGCTGCCGGGTGGCAGGGTCGGCGGCGAGGGCGACATGGCGTTGGCGGGCCAGCTTGCCGGGATCGGCCAGCGCCTCGTGGACGCCCTGCTCGGAGGTCTTGCCGAGGGGAATGGGCTCGGAAGCCTTGGCCAACACCGAGAGATGGGTCACCTGCAGGGTCACCTCACCGCTGCGGGTGCGGAACAGCGGCCCCTCGACGCCGAGAAAGTCGCCGAGATCAAGCAGGTCCAGCGCCTGGGCATCAAGCGCCGAGAGGTCGGGACGGCGCAGAAACAGTTGCAGGCGGCTGCCCTGGTCGAGCAGATCGGCGAAGGTCACCTTGCCCATGTCGCGACGCCCCGTCAGGCGTCCGGCCAGCCGCAGCGATTGGCCCTGCAGGGCGTCGGCATTGGCATGGACCGCGGCGACGGTGATGGTGGGATGGAAGGCGGCGGCGGGATAGGGGTCGACGCCGAGGGCGCGCAGAGCTTCGGTCTTGCGCAGGCGTTCGGCGGAATAGCCGGTGTCGCGATCGTACATGTCTGGCTCCAACAGGACTTACAGGGTGTCGATGATTTCGATGGTGCGGAAACCATCGTCATGGGCGCGCTTGAGGTGGCCGCCATGCCGCAGCACGTCGACCAGGAACTCCACGGCATCGCGGCTGACGCGTTCACCCGGGCCGATGACCGTCTGGCCGGGCGGATAGGCGCCGATGGTCTCGGCGGCGATCTTTCCGATCGCCTGGTCGCGGGGGACGCGGAGGCGACGGCGGGCGAAGAAGGCGTCGCGCGGGCTGACGACCACCTCGGGCGACGGCGGCGCGGCGGCACGGACCTCACGCGGTCGCCCCCGACGGTCGGCAGCAATATCGGCCATGGCCGCCCCAATCGCCGCCGCGGCGCGGTCATGGCAGGGGCCGAGCAGAAACAGCACGGTATCAAGGGAGGCCATCTCGGCGATGATCGCCCGCTCGGCCAGCATCGCCTCGACCTGCCAGCCGGTCAGGCCCAGTTCGCGCACGTTGACGGTGACACGGGTGCGGTCCAGCCCACTGACCCGCTCGAGATCACGCGTCTCGCCGCCAACCACCCGCAGGCCGGGGATCCGGTCCAGGCCCGCCCTCAGGTCGTCGGCGAGAGCGAGGGCATGCCCCCACAACTCCTCCCCCTGCTCGCACATCTGCAGTACGGCATGCTCAAGGCTGGCGAGGATGGGATAGGAAAAGCTGGTGCTCTGGAAGCCGAGCGATTGCACCGCCTCGTAGCGCTCCGAGAGCTCATCGCGGGCAAAATGGATCAGCGAGGCCTGGTTGAGCGCGCTCATCACCTTGTGAGTCGACTGGGTGACGATGTCCGCCCCTGCGGTCACTGCATCCATGGGGAGACCAAGCCGCCTCAGAAAACGGTGATGCGGGCCATGCGCCTCGTCGATCATCAGCGTCACACCGCGACCGCGGCACAGCGAAACCATCGCCGCCACATGGCCGCGCAGGCCGTTGTAGGTCGGATCGGTGATGACCACGGCGCGGGCGTCCGGGTGGGCGTCGAGCGCCATGGCGAGATCGGCGGTGCTCAGCGGCAATCGCAGGCCGGTTTCCGCATCGTATCGGCCGGTGACATAGCGGGGGATGGCGCCCGCATGCACCACCCCGGCCCCGACCGACACGTGACAGCCGCGATCGACGATCATCGTCTCGCCCGGACCCACCATGGTCATCACCGCGGCGGCATTGAGCGCCGAGGTCCCGGTGGTCGAGGCATGGACATGGCGCGAGCCGTAGGCGTCGGCAATCAGCGCCAGGCACAGATTGATCGGCGACAGCGGATCGTTGCGATCGAACAGGCTGCCCAGGGTCGGGGTGCTGATCGAGTCATCCAGAACCCCGGTGATGCTGAGGATACCCTTGACCAGACGCGCGGCCTGACCCGCCGCCAAGGCGGACAGACGGCCGGTGACGGACGCGGCGCGCAGATGTCTGGCAGTGGCTTCGACCAGGGCCGGTACGTCCGCGGCAAGATTGGAGGACTGGTGCATGTCGGTCCTCCTTACGATGGCAGGAATGAAGCACCGCGGTTGTGCACCGGTGTGCAGGCGGTGTCGTTGCCGCGGCTGGCGATCAGGGCGAAAGCGAGCGGGCGCGCGAACGCATTGTGGTTGGCGGGATGCGGTGGCGGGCTGCTCTGCGGTTCATCGTCGAGAGACGGTTTCAGCGCGGCTGTGGACTGGATCGTCATGATGCGTCCCCTTCCTGTCGGACCGTCCGCGACGGCCCTGACCAGGCTTGCGGGACGGATGAGACATGGCGGCGCCCTGATCGCCGGTGCCCCGGATGTCCGGCGCGGCCCCGTCGTCCCTCCGTCCCGCACAAGGATGGTGTTCGACCCAGACATGCGAGGAGACGGATCATGACCACGACGGTTATCAGCAACACGACGGAGTTGCGTCACTGCCGCTATTGCGGTGAGTTCACCAGCCACGCCGTCCTGCTGACCGAACCCCGCGACACGATCCTCTGGTGCCGCCGCTGCGGGCGGGTGCATCTGATCGCGCCGGCGGCCATGGCGACGCTGGAGCGCGACGACAAATGACGCGCGAGCACCGGTGTCGCCTGAGTGCACGGTGATGTGCCTCAGCGACTTGCCAAAATAACCGAATGGTTTTTGCGCTATGGCCGGGCCCGGCCATGCCTGACGGGCCCGCTTCGCACCTCCGCTGATAGCGGGCGGTCAGTGGGTTCTGCCCTCGTCGAACACAGCGTCCAGGGTCGGCGCGTCAAGCACACGGTCGAGCCACTGGTCCAGTGAGGCAAGGTCGGCGGCGGATACCCGCGCTCGCATCAGCTCGGAAACTGGCCCGAAGCGGCGCTCAAGCAGGCGTAGCAAGGTTCGTGCCTCCCCTTCCTGCCGGCCTTCCTGTCGCCCCTGCTGCAGGCCCTTTTCCAGACCAATCCGTTCAACGCTGGTGACGTAGCGCATTTTCGCCTTCTCCTCGAACGCCTCGATATCCTGCCATAACTGCCGTTCCAGGTCAGCCGGCAAACGCATCATCCAGTCGATCACCGCGAAGAGATCAAGGATTCGCTGTCGCTCCCAGCCCCGTTCATAGAGCAGCCGGACCAGTTTCCATTTGGCGGCAAAGCGTGCCGGCATGTCGTCGCGGGTCGCCCGGGTCAGCAGATGCGCGGCAGTCACCAGGGCAAATGGATTGCCTCCGGCCAACAGGTCATCCTCGCGGCCCGCCAGGTCAAGCAGCTTGGCGGCGGGGAAGTCGAGGCGGTGCCGGCAGCCGAGAACGTCGAAGCCGAACGACGAGGGTTTCCAGGCCGGGACGTCGTCGGCCAGCACCGCCAGACTGGCGATCGGCTTGCGGTAGCGATCGAACAGCCGATAATTGTAGACGAACATCCGTTCCGCGAACGATGCCTCCGGGGTGCCCTGCACCTCGATATGGATGTAGATCCAGGTCTCCGCGCCGGCCACGGCGGTGA